>FMJZ01060508.1_pt1 | contig 21469 bp, 31 predicted proteins | sample 1987881 | NCBI WGS metagenome assembly FMJZ01 (sample SAMEA4378227, study PRJEB15110) | soil metagenome | biome: soil; feature: Field; material: Soil | place: India | collected 2015-03-11 | depth 0 m
AAAACTGTATGTCCGGCCAATTTCAACATTTTACATAATTTTACAACTTTTTGTGTATAAGCACAAGCAACCCAAGGAGTTCCTTTTTTATTTGTTGTTACAGTATGTGGAAGACCAAGGACATGAAATCTATATTTCGGCATAGATTATCTTTCCCTCAAATTACTGATATAACAACCATTTGGCTTGAAATATTTATATACCGCCTTGACAAAAGACTCATCAAAAACAACCCGAATAAATTCTGTTTTTTCCTCTGGTTCATCTGCGGATCTCAATTTGAAAACAACAAAGTTGGAATTGACAATTGCAGGATGAACTTTATTGTTATATACAAAAATTTGAGAATTGTTATCAGAAATATGACGTTGCTGAACAAACATAGTAGATGACCCTAATTCTTTTGTGTCTGGATCTTCATAATCATAGAAAATCAATGTGTGTCTTCCATCAAAAAACGCATTTAGCGAATAATCATTTGTAAATTTTTGTTCTCTTGTAGGAGCTACAAATTTCTTGGAAAATGATACAATTGCAAAGAAAACATCATCAGTGCGAATTTCAAGATCATCCTTAATACAAATAAGACAAACTGCATATTCATTTCCTGTATTAGAGAGAACATGAGTTTTAAGCATATACTCATTGCCTGTTTGATTTTCTGTTTGTAAAAATTCCCATTTAGTTTGTTTTTTTACTTCAATTTTTTCGTTTTCATTTGTAGATGTTTTTTGTACGGTTACATTTTCTGTAAATAACGAAAAAATAACCATTCCAAAAAATACAACTATAAAAGCCATTCCGACAAAAAGAAACCCTTTCAAAATTTTTCTAAGCATCACTTTTCTCCTTTTTCTAAAGTATGAATCAAAAACATTACAGTGTATAATGTTATTACCACAAACAAAAACGCCTTTCGTATCATTTTATATCTCTAAGTCATAATCACTATGACCGAAAACAAAATCAGACATATCGTGCAATTCTAGGTTGCAAATATATTTCAATTTTTCAATATTTGGAACCAATTTAGCGTTGTAGCCGACAGCAGGATAAAACCAATTTCCCGGAACCATTCGGAACCAATATTTCAATACCGAATCATTTTTTGAATAATAGATATTAAACTTGGTGTTAGTATTGTCGGTTATTTCGTTTCGTTTTTCAACAAATTCTTTAATATTGATTGCTGGAGCTAGCCACTTCCAATTCGCAATATTTTTTGTTTTTGAATTGAAAACAACATCACACCCCAACGAATGGCTGGAAATAGTAATTGATCCGCATTTTCCTAATTTTTGTTGTTGTTCTAGCATCTTAATCAAATCATACAAATGCCCCGATGTTTCTGGAACCCGCTTTTTGGCTCCGATGAAACCAATGGTAGAACTCCACGAACTGGGCCAATAGAAAAAGATGAAAGTATTATATCCTTTGCTTACACGATTCAGATTGAAAATTTTGAAATATTTGTTTTGAACGTTAGAAAAAATTCCACGATAACCATGAACCAAAACAACAACGTTTCCAAGCGAACCTTGTGTTATGCTCTTATCAAAAAAAGCATCGTAACCCGTTGAATAAAAAGAAGTTTCTTCGTCATCTACTCTACGATATAATAGCGTGTCTGAAAATTCTACTGGATCTGTAAAATTTTTTCTGCAAGAAAATTCAAAAATCATTAGTTTTTTCTCCTTCCAGCTTGACGATATTATATTCTTCAAATAATGCCCGAATTTGACCAAAAACGTTTTCGGGCGGATTGACGTGTCTTTGTGTGAACCACACCCCGTCCACTTTCATTCTAAATCCCATATGATAAAATGGAAAGAAAAAACTTCCCTTTCCATAAATTTCAAGATACTTCTGAATTTCTTTCTGTTTTGTGGTAATTTTTCGGGAGCTATACAAATATGAAGGCTGATAGAAATGCACAAACCGATTCAATACGTTTCGGTATGCGTCTTTTACCCTCCACACAAAATAATTGAGTACCTCTTCTGGCTTATCATCTGGAAGACCGAAACAGCGGCAATCAAATACTGGAACATGAAGATTACTAACATCATTCAAAGATTCTGATTTTTTTGCTGTTTCTGGAAGAAATTTGTTGAAATAATATGTGAAATAAGATGCCGTAACAGAATTGATTTTATTGACTTTTCCATTAAACCAGTGTTGTGTATTATTTTCTTTTTTTGCCTGCAAAAGAAAAGAACACTCATCGGATTGAGGATAATAAGCCACACAATTTTGTACTGAAAGCGCAGTATAAAATGCAGCCTGATTCATCGCCGAAACAACATCTTCCGAATAAAAGTGTTGTTCGTTCAAATAGCGGAATATATGTGAAAACGCCTTTCCGTCAACCCGAACCACAATAAAGTCATTTGTAATTTTTTGAGAACATTGTTCTTCGTAAAGTTTCATTCTATTTTCTAATGTATCTCTCATGTTACTATTATACCTTAAAAATAATCAACGTTCAAGTTTATTTTATTTCAAAATTTGAACTGCTTGAAAGTTTTTTTCAGTTCTTCAAAACTTTCTTGCTCCGCTTTTTGTTCAACTTCTTGCATTATTTCTTCCGCATCACTGGATGATGTGGCTTGTCCTGTCAAGTTATAAAGCCTTTGTTTTGAACGATCTATACCAATTAAACAACGTTTATTCTTAGTAACATCGGCATACCTATTTTTCAATTGTTTTATCATAATTTGATTGGCCTGTTCTAATTGTTCTGTATTAATTAGTGAAATAATAAAATCTGCTGTTGCCCCAGTTGCAAATGATTCCGAAATGTCAGTTAATGATGTATCTGAGGATTGATAGCCTTGACGGGTTAACTGAGTTGCTGTAAAAATGGGAACATTCATCTCCATTGCCAACCCGCGAACTTCTTCAGCGATGGCTTTCACGAGTACATAGGTGTTGCTCATTCCATTGTTTTTGATGCGGACAGAAGAACAAATATTAAGATAATCAATCAAAATCACATCAGGCACAAAGTTCTTCTTCAGTTTCAATTCACTCAAAAGTGCACGAAAATGGTTAACTGTCCCAGTTCCAGTAGGATACTCTTTGATGATAAGTTTGCCTTGCGTAACTTTTTGTCGTACATTATGAATCAATGAATCATATTGTTTTTTCGTCAAAAACATCAAGGTATCCAAGCTAATGTCTAAAATATTTGCGTCAATGCGTTTGGCAACCTCCTCTTCTGCCATCTCACACGATATGTACAATACATTCTTATTCTTCAACAAAAATGAAGTAGCGAAGTGACACAAAGTCAATGACTTACCGACATTGATACCGCCAAGAATAATGTTCAGTGTTTTTTTCGGTACTCCTCCGTTGGTGATTTCGTTGAGATAATCTAGATCAAATGGAAGTCTTTCTTCTATTTTATGATATTTCTCAAAACGCTCATTAAAATCCTCAAAAAAATCATGACCTACACTGGGATCAAAAGTGACTGCCAATGCTTCTTTCAGCAATTCGGGAATAACACCACGGTCTTTCTTTTTTGACTTTCCTGAAATAATATTGATACTTTCCCGAATAGCATTCTCAATGGCCGATTCTTTACAAAATCGTTCTGTTTCAGCAACAAGCCAGTCAAAATTTTGATTGGTTGGTTTTTCTTTAATTTCATCAATGATTTCAAGAGAAGATTTCAACTCATCTTCTGTCAATTTTGTTGAATTTGTCAAAGAAATAACCAAAGCATCTATAGAGGGAGTATCATTATATTCTGCAATAAATGTTTTGATATTGGTGAAAATTTTCTTGTGAATTCCACCAAAATATTCATCCTTGAGGAAGGGAATAACCTTTCTCATATACTTTTCATTATGGACTAAATTTTGAAGAATAATCTTCTCAATCATTCAGTTTTTCTCTCTTTTTCATTTCTTCTAATTGCTTTTCAATAGATTTTGTTACAATTTCTTGCATCAAAACTCTTGCCAATGCCAAACATTTTCTAGTATCAAATGACTGACTTTTTTGTGTAATCAAAATGTTATAACGAATTTCTACATTATTTTCATCATCTTGAAGTTCATGAACAAAAAAATCTGTTGCAAGAAATTCCATGATCCATACTTCAGTTGGCTTGTGACGGACGCGAAAGCGGATGATATTTGGTGTATTTTCATCCGCTTGTTCCATAAATACTTCACATTCTTTTGCTAACTTTTTGTAAGAATTTCTTTTAGCCATTTGAAATTACCTCACTCATTCAGTGTATCATCTTCCTCTAAAAGATTTCCATAGCAAAATTCCTTTTCAGCACAAACATTCAATTTTTCAAGAAATTCTTGTGTGAAAAATTCTTCTGGTTTTTTGTAAATTTGTTTCTCAAAATATGTTTTGTCGTCGCCAGCAAATTTGTATTTGTTTCCAATTTTTTCAACAAGTCCATACTTAAGAGCCAGATCTAATAGACCATAATACCGATGCAATCCTTTTTTGTATGAAAGAAAAAGTTCAACTTTGCTGTTTTCCTTTGTGATTCTGGCTTTTTCCAGACGGGCAGTGATGACATTACCAATGACTTCGGTTCCGTCCTTTTCTTTTCTGCGACTTAGAAATACTGTCAATGAAGCATTGTATTGCGGACCAGATCCTCCAGACATCACCTTTTTCGGAAACATTCCTTGTTCGTCGTAAGTGTGGTTTGTAGCCAATAATGCAACTCCAACTTTACCTAATTTCAAGGTAATAGTGCGGAATGCAGATTTAATCAAACGAGCCCGAGTCATATCGGCTGTTTCTTTGCCTTCTAAACTATCTTCCATTTCTTTTGTTGTAGATAGATTACCCAATGAATCAATAATCAAAAGCAACGGATTTCTGTCCTTTTGCGGCAATTTTTCATAATTGTCTAGAACCAACAACACTTGATGACGGAATTCCTGTACTGTTTGTACTGGCACAATAAGCACTCGTTTTGTATCAATTCCGCGTTCAATAAACATTTCCTTAGTCAATGCCGATTCAGATTCATAATAAATCGCTATTGCTTTTGGATCTTGATCAAGAAAATTCTTCAAAATTGACAAACAAAGATATGTCTTACCAACGCTGGTTTCACCAGCCAGCACGGTAATTTTGTTGTTCGGAAGACCTCCAAATAAATTGCCACTCAAAAGGGCGTTGAAAGCATACGATCCAGTATCAATAAATCCAGTGATATCACCAGTTGGAATGCCTTCATCCACAATTGATGCATACTCATTGTTTAAAGTTTTCTTGATTTGTTTCAGAAAATCCATTTAATCCTCCAAAGTCCTTCTTTTTTTGGTTGACCAATTGATTGCCTCTAACATATCCTTGAGAGGACTGATGAAGCTTTTCTCAAATTGTGTGTTGTAATCCACATAATTTCTAATTTCATCAAATTCTTTTGGCAACTTGCCGGGGAAAGAGATTATGTTCTCTTTTTTCAATAAATTAGGAACAGTCAAATAGATGTACTTGATCTTTTCTCCATCACGAATTTCCGGTAATTTTAATCCGTGCTCGCGAATGTAATTATTATACAAAATACATCCACGAATGTGAATTGGAGTTGCCTTTTTGTATAAACCTCCATCAAATGAAATGAAATTTGAGATGTTATTTGCCGTGCGTGGAAATGCAATGTCTTCAATATCTTGTTCTTGAAATTCATTTTTGACTTTTTGAATATAGCGTTGCAACGCTGTTTCGCCTTCCTGAAGAATGATACGGATTGCTTCTTTCAGGGTTTTCCGGCAAAACGTGGGAGTAGAAGATTTGATTGCTTCAACACCCATAATTTTCAATTTAGGTGGATTGTACTTAACTCCTTCAGATTCAAGAACATTCAGACAATACCGTTTCTTGGCAATGAAGAATCCGTTGTTGGCGATGACTTCCTGCTTCATCTCAATTTTGTTAGTTTCGCAATTCATATATTGACTTAATTCAGTAAATGAATTGGCAATGTATTTGTTCAGTTTTTTCTGAATAAACTCATTGATTTTCTGACAAATTTCATCTTGATTAGTTGTTCCAAGTCTTTTAACAAAAGGTTCAAAATTCAAATAGACAGAATCTGTATCACTTGCCAAACAATAATCTTGATCTTTTGTGCCAAATTCTTTATTGAGAAATTGATTGAGTTTATTTTCAATCCAACGAATTGTCAACTGACCGGAAAGGGTTACTGCTTCCGCAAGGCGAACATCAAAGAACCGGAAATATTTATTACCCATCGCTCCATATGCGGAATTAAGACAGATCTTCTTAACTTGTTGCAAATTTTTGTACTTAGAAATTTCCTTAACTAAATTTGGATCTTTTGTGGATTGATATTTCTTTTCTGCCTCAATCATTTTTTTCTTGTATTCTTTGCGTTGTGCAAACATCATTTCCATCAATTCAGGTAAAAATCCTTTACAACTTCGGGTAAATGGTTGTCCATTTGCCGCTAAACAATGATTCGCTTTAATGATGTCAGTCATATCAACCCGTTTTTCTAGCAAATCATCAATAGTAACCTGCTTGAATGAATTGACCTTTGTATCAGGAGAAATATTGTAATTCATGATAAGGTGCGGATATAGAGATGTCACGTCAAACGAAACAATCCAGTGTTTGTATCCAATTTGTGGATTTTTGACGTATGCACCTTGAATTTCACGATCTTGAACATTCTCACGTTTATTGGGAATAATGATGTTTTTCTTCAATAAATGGTTGAAAATGATACTATCCCACATTCTCACCTGATAGAAACAGTCTTCGTAGTTGACCTTTGAATCATAGGCCAGCGTGATAACCAGTTCCAGAAGCTTCAGTTTTTCTTCCAGTTCAATAACCAGAGCAACGTCTTTGATGTTGTAGTCAATAAAGAGTTGATGATCTTTTTCGTACAATTCATGAAGCGTTCCAATATGTGAATATTCCACTTTGTTTTTGCCTAATTCATGTTCGGCAACGAAATCAAGGGTGTATCGCTCCAGATTGGTATAGGTGAACTTCTTATATACGTCAAGATAATCCAGTTGTGAAATTCCGAAAATTTTCAGTATTTCACGTTCCTTGAAATTTGGATCAAGAACATTTTCTTTGATAACTACTTTCCAAGGCGACAATTCATTAGCCGCATCTTCTGAAATCAAACGACAAATTCTGTTGTACAAAAATGGCAAGTCATAACCCGTTGAATACCAACCAGTTACAACATCAGGATAATTGTTTTTCCAAAGATCAAGAAATTTCGTCAGCAATTCAGTTTCAGATGCGCACTCAACATACACCTGCTTATCTGGATGGTAATTCACATACGGTTTCAATCCAAACACAATAAATTTGTCAAAATTTGAGTATTTGATTGTAATAGAAATAATCTTGGCATTGCCTTTATTAGATGATGGAAATGATCCATCTTCACAGAGCGCGGTTTCAATATCAAAATATGCTATGCGAATTTTACTAAAATCTGGATGTAATTCACTGGGATAATTTTCAGCAATGAATTGATATTGTGGTCGGATTACTCCAAAAATTGGAAGATCTTTTTCTTGTGCTTCTGAAACATATTCTTTCCAATCGTAGATGGAAGGAAAGGTCAACTCTTCAAGTGGTAAGTTATTGATAGAACGATACCTAGCATTTTCTTTCTTAGAAGGAATCCAAAGTTTGGGGCGAAACTCAATCTTCTTTTTGACACGTTTACCTTTTTCGTCAAATCCACGAAAAAGGATAAAGTTTTTGTATGGAGTTACGTTAGTATACATTCGTTCTAATCATAGTATATGACGAATCTGCATATAAGTCTATTACTTTATGACTTTGACAAGATATACAGATCCATGTAAGAATACTTCTATTTCTTTTCTCAATTTAACATATTTTCCTAAGCCAAAATCTCTATACTGAAATTTTTCTTGAAATTTTTTTTCATCTAATTCAATCCGATCTTGCTCACTATATTTAGCATCACTTAATAATTTTTTGACAAAAAACGTCATATTATAAACGAAAGGAGAATATGTATATTTGTATCCATTCAAAGGAAATACCAAATACGGTTTTCCGCCGATGAGAGTAGCATCTTCCTTAGATGTATTACAAACAAATGAATTTAATGGTGTTGCCGTAAATCCAAGTCTTTGAAAAGTTTCATGAAGTACAATAAGAGATGCTTGTTCTTGTCTTGAGAACAGCGTAAGATTGCCTTGTAGTTTAATTTTTTCTTTGACATTTGCAACTAATGATGATCTTTTTTCGTATATTCCAATGTAAAAATTGTATATTTCAGTATTCAAAAAATTTTCAATTTCATCGGCGGATTTTGGCGGAGTTTCCATTACTTCAGTCATCCAATCAGAACAATTATTGAGAATAAATGAATAATCAATTTTTGGATCTATGCTTTCTTGAAATTGTTTGAATGTTTTCATTTGAAGTTTCTCAAACTATCTTCTACTATATAATTCGTGAACTACCCCCACTTATAGAAGATGGGAGACTTCTGTTGTTAATTAGGTTAAAAGTTTTCATTTTGTTGATTCCAATTCTTTGTAGTGAGTTAAAATAATAGAAGGACGAATCATGATTTCAAATTTTGAGATGCAAACGTGTAATATTATTATTTTCAAAAAGAAATGTTTTAAATGCTTTCATTATGGTCTCCACTGCGTCAAAAACAGTTTGGGGCGGAACATTATTTCAATTTCTTTTTTTGGATTAAATATCAAAGTTTTGATGTCTGTTTTTTTGAAATTATATTCTTTTTTGAGATATTGTTCATCTACTTGAAATATTGTTTCTAAAAATTGACTATCTGGAATAGTGTTGATAATCTCTTCAATTGGATAATCTTCCAAATATTCAAGATCATAATCTTCTTCTTCAATATATTTTTTGAGCATTTCAATATTTGGAAATAACTTGTTTAATTTCAATATGGAATCAACAGTTCTAACCATTTTATAAAGATCTTTGATTTTGGGAGAATAAGTATACTGATATCCATCTATAGGAAATACTAAATATGGTTCTATATCAATTGAATATAATTTAGCCTGTTGTCTTGAATTTGTTGTAAAAAGACAATTACCACGATGTACAAAAAAACCTAATTTTTTCATAGCTTCAACGATAGCATTATGAATAAGTAATGGTGTATCTCGTGGAGGTCTGTTATCAGATGCAGTTTCAATCAATGAATAATCGTCAATTCTGATTCCACGATACAAATGGAATCTTTTCTTTTCAAATGTTTGTATTAAATCTTTTTCGTTTTTTAAAATTTTTCCATATATTTCTTGAAACCATTGTTGACAATTTTCCAAAATAAAGTCAATAGTATCTTCTTTTGACACCGGAGTTCTAGAATAATCTTCATTTAAAATAAAACTTTTAAAAGTTTTCATATATTCTCCTATAAGTTTATTTATATTTATATAGCCGGAAATAATTACTCAATAGCACCAAAACCAATTTCGGCCTAAACATAATCTCAATTTCTTTTTTTGGGGAAAAAACTAAAGATTTAATTCCTGTTTTCTGAAATTGATATTCTTTTATTAAATAATTATCATTAATACTAAAAATTTCTTTTATTTCATCTTTTGGTATTATTCGCATCAAATCTTCTACTGGATATTCGTCCAACTCTGAGTCAGTTAAATTTTCTATTTTTATATATTTTTACAACCGTTCAATATTTGGAAATAAATTTGGATGTTTTATAATAGAACCAACGTTTCTCACAATATCATAAAGATCTCTAATTTTTGGAAAATATATATTCATAACCATCTATTGGAAAAACAAAATGTGGTTCAGATCCAACGAATATACTTTTGCCTGATTTTTTGAATTTGTGCAAAATAGGCTGTTGCCGCGATGTGTAGTAAATCCATGTTTGACTAATGCTGTATTAATATAATTATGAATGATTAATGGTGTATCTTTTAGTCTTCTATTGTCGCTCGCAGTTTCCACATAGTAAGGTCTTGTTATCCCACTGACATATAGCCCACGATACAAAGAATATTTTGTATTTTTATTTGTCAATATATCATATAATTCAGAATTTGTTTTAATTTTATGACCATATATTTCTTTAAACCATTGCTGACATTTTTTAAGAATAAATTTGGACACTTCCGATTTAGAAATGAGTATTCTGGAGTAATCTTCATTTAAGATAAAACTTTTGAATGATTGCATTCTTACAAAAATTCCTTTCCATAAGTAACTACTTTGGTCAATAGTTCTTTTCCATAACCACTATTTAGATTAAGTCCTTGACCACCAATAACTTGAGTTACTTCTCTTGCAGCTTCTTCTAATGAAGTATAAGAATTCAAACGATTGAGACCACCCAGAATTCCAGATACAATGAAATGAAATACAATACGCAGTGCAATTTCAGGATCTTTAGCTAGATCAGGATTTCCTACAAGGTCTATCTTTAACAAGTCACCAAATCGTTTATAGTTAGTTTTACCTGTAATTTGAATATACCCGCGTCCGCGATATTTCCAACCATCTCCGGGTTCTGTATTTCCCATTGAACGGCCAATTACTGTTTGATGACCATATACAATTTCAGCAAATTCTTGTGGATTTCTTTTAATTTGATTCAATTGTTCATCACTAAAACGAGCAACACGAGATCCAAAAATTTTTCTAATTCTATCATTAGATGTGGAAGAGTAGTTCAAATTCTCTTCAATCACACGAAAATTACTTTCTTTCTTTATGTTCCCAAGAATAGCGGCTAGAGCAAATTTGTTAGTAATACCCATTTCCTCTAGCCGCTTTTTGATTTCTGAAGGTGTCATACAAGATTATTTAGGATACTAAAAAATATTGAGTAATTTCGTTAACATTCTAATATCTTTAGCAGGAAGTTTGTCGGAAATATTCCTTTTCCTTTCTTCCCACCATTTTATTAACTTCAACATTTCTCTACATTTCTTCCATTCTTGTTTGTGAAATGCTGCATTTTCTGTATCAATTTTAGACAATTCTTTATGTCTTTTCAACCTTTCTTCAAGTGCTCTTTTTCCATATATAACTGCTTGAGATCCATTGTAAAAGAAAAAGTTGTTTTCTGGAAATTCTAACAAATTTTCTTTCTCATTTTCTACATATTTCTCAAAATTTTCAAATACATATTTCAAAATATCTACGCTATTCATTTTTTTCCCTCCTAAACAAAAAACGGAAGGAGAATTTCTCCTTCCGTTTCATATAGTTACAAACTTACATTACAGAATAGCAATCTTCATTTCCTTTTCGTCTTCTGGGACGTTTTGTTTTAAATGAATTTGAAGCACACCATTTTCATACTTTGAAGAAACAACTTCCATGTATTTTGGTAGCAACACACCAAATTTGAATCTACTACTTTTCATTGTGCCTGAAACCATTTCATAACCTTCTGTCATGTTAGGCTCTACTTCTTCACCAGAAACCCATAACATTTTTTGATCTTTTGAGTTTTCATATGGCTTTATTGAAACAGAAAGTTTTTCTTTAGGATAACCAGCTAGAGCAAATTCAACAATTGCCTTCTGTTCTTTTTCATCAACAAATAGTCTATACTTTGGAAAACCATTGATTTCACAAGTTGAAAATACCTTTTTCATTACATCAGTAAAGTCTAATAGATCTACCTTCATTTCCTTTTCCTTTACCTTTTCTGGAACATAAACATACCACCAATTAAATGTAGAAGAAAGTGAAGATGAAGTTCTGCAATCTCGTGCAGTAAATGTTACAGGAAAATACATATTTTCCAATCTCCTTTCCTTTGAAAGCTAGATTTTTGTTGGAGATAAACCCGATAATATCAGCTTTTACCTCCAATACTATTTATATCACAGACACCAATTTCTATCTATTTTTTTATAGATTTTCTAATAAACTCTTCTATCTTATTATGAAGAAAATTCAATTCACCAATATATTCTACACTATTATATTCAAAAATAGATGGAAATATATGAAAATATCTTCCTTCTTTTGAAAAGAAATTTCTGAAAAATGCAAAGTTGTTGTTTACTTCCTTTACCGCTTTATCAAAGTAATCTTTATCAACTTTACGGATGGATTCTCTTTCTTTTACTCTTTGCCATGCTACATTAGGATCGTTGTATAAGAAAATCATCATAACCGAATATCCAAATTTTTCAAGCATTTCTACTTCATTTTTAACCGAATCTTTATTTCTTCCAACTTTAGTAATGATGATTCCACGTCTTTCGTGGAGAAATTCCTGCATTCTTTTATCTATGTATTTTTTGTATTCATCAGGACTCATTTCTGGTGGTTTTTTACGAAAAATCATCATCAAATCATTCAATTTATCAATATCATATACGCTAAATCCATTACCTATTGTTTTGATACTATCAATAATTGTACTCTTTCCAGAGCCGGGATAACCAACAACATATATCGCAATTTTTGAAGTATCTTTAACTAAAGTTTCAGTAAGTTGTTTCATATTAAGTATTTAGAACAAACTAGTATTTGTCCGTTCTAAACGGACTGTCCGTTCTAAACGGACAAGAAAAAAATTCGGACAAAATCTATATTTCAAAATTAGGAATCAGGAAATTCAGTATCTTCTCTGTCCCCAGAAGTAGACTGTGGAACTCCCATTGCTACTAGAGTTTCAACAATTTTACGTCCGGCTCTCCCGCCAGAACCAGTTTTTACTTGAACCCAACCAGCGTGTTGACCTTTCTTATTAGCGGCTACGCCCATTTCAGTTGTATCTACAAAAAATACAGAATTGGCTTTTGTTGGATCAACAAATGTTGGAATCTGTGAAACAAAAATTCCAACTCCGCTCACAGGAGCAGTTGCGCCAGCAACAGGTTCATGAAGAGTTACAATACTATTGTGTTCATTCTTTGTTTTTACAACACCCAAAAAACCAGCAGAAAGCGGGCCAGTAGCTCCAGTTGAATATACACTATTTCCGGGATTTACGGCTGATAAAGCTCCAGTAGCTCCAATAATTTGTGAACCCGAAACTGTAAAAGTTCCGGCTACTGTTACGACTTCTTTATTTCCCCAAGACATTTTTCCTATTTTTCTCCTTAGGTTTCTTTCTTACCTATTTATTTCTTGCTTATTTTCCAAAATCTAGATTTTCGTAAATTCTGTTATATTGTGAATGTGGATATACCCGAACAAATCTTGAAACATCGGCTTCTTTAATGAAATCACTTAAGTTGTTGTAATCACAATAAGTTAGACACGATCTGATACCACCAAGAATATCTTTTACTGCATTTTCCAATGGGCCACGGGAAACGCCGGGAAATACAATATGTCTACCTTCAGATGCCCTATACTCAAATTTATCTTCAGCATCCTGATAGTGCGTCTTTTGCGCTACAAATGAACTCATTCCATAGAAATAATTACCTGTTTCATCATAATTCGCCAACATACCGCCAATCATGACATAACTGGCTCCAGCAGCAAATGCTTTGCAAATATCGCCGGGATTTTTACAACCACCATCAGAAATGATTTTGCCCGGAAATTTCTCATGACAATCCAAAATTGCTTGCAATTGCGGATACCCAACACCTGTTTTCACACGAGTCAGACAACCTGAACCTGAACCAATTCCAATTTTTACATAGTCAGCACCAGCGGCTAACAACGCCATTCCGCCGACGGGAGTAGCTACATTTCCAGCAAATATGATTTTATCTGGATACTTTTCTTTGATTTTTGCAACATGATGGACAAATTTTTTGATATATCCATTTGCCACATCTAAACAAATAAACCGAATTTGTGGAAATTCTTTCATGATATTATCAAGATTATCATTTGAATCTTTATCAATTCCAGCCGAAATAGCAACATAAGGCAACACATAATGATCAAACGATTCTAATTCATAAAAGTCTTTTAGATTATGAAACTTATGAAGACAAGTAACCATTTTGTATTTTGCCAAAACTTTGGCTACACGGAGTGTTCCAATTGTTGCCATATTTGCGGCAATAACAGGAACAACACCATGTTCATTTTCCAATTTTACATTTTTTCTAGATTCAATATCAGTAAGTTGAGGCACAATAAGAACGTCATCAAAGTCCAATGCAATATTCATATTTCATACTCCTGTTGAACCAAATCCACCATTTCTATCTGTTTTTTGTTGAGGAGGTTCTGGAATTTCTTCCATTGCAACTTGCTTTATTTCTACAAGTTCCCCCTGTGCAATTCTATCTCCATTGTAAATAGTTACTCCTTGTGAAGAAAAATTTCCAACCATGATATATGTTGGGTCTACATAATCATAATCAATAACACCTTCTGAATTGCATAACATCAATCCTTTTTTCAAACTTACAGAAGATCTAATATGCAAACGAATAGAATATCCTTCTGGAATATCAAAAATTAACCCAGTTGGAATTAATGCTCTATCTCCGGGTTTGAGTGTAAGTTGATTTTCTTTGATTTTTACTTTGATGTTTTTGTTACCTAATGTGTAAATATCTACAAAAAAATCATTAGGTAAAAATGCTTTCAAATCAAAACACGCCGAACCTTTCGTTGCATATACAGGATCAAATGCATTCTTATCAAGTTTGTAATAACGCAATGTCATCAAGAATCTCCTTTATTGTCATTGTTTTTATTTCTATTGCCAAGACGCAAAAATGTCAACAAACCTGCCAAAATTTGGGCAGTCAATTCACCTTTAATGTCAAAGTTGAGAAATTTGTTCAATACTATAAACAAAATTAACAAGAACACAAAGGTGAAAATGATTCCACCATCAGTTTCAAATGAACGCAAAAATTCATACCAACGCCGCATATATTTTGGTCTGAATTCTGGATTTCTCACTTTATTCTGTAATTAAATTTTGTTGTTCTGTTGTAGTAACGCTTGTTGATCCAGTTTGTTGTACTTGAACTGAACCTTCTTCCAGTTTGTATTTATTGTAGGCCAATTCAATGGCAGCATTTAGAATAGAGTCTGCAACTTTATTTTCATCAATTCCAAATTTGACTCTGAGTAATTTTCTGGCTAAATCTCTCAAAAACAAAGACTTTTCTTCTGGAGTCTGCATTGCCACCAATTGAGAAATATTAAGTTCTACTTTAAATTTCTCATAAGCTTTGATGATATTGTCATCTGTTTTTGTAGGCGTTAATTTTGCAATTTCAACAACAATTGGATATACCATATTAACATATGGAGCCACCCGTTCAACTACTGGAAGTAGCCCTTTCAAAAATGAAAATACACGCAAAAGCATTGTTGTCATTAGTGATTTCATATTAGTCTCCTTTTATTCTGTTCCTGTTCCTATTTTCCCGCCGGGCGAACCAGCTTGATTTACGAAAAAGTATATTCTAAACGCATTAACTGCATATCCAAATAATCTATCATACCACTTTGGTTTGGTGATGCGATCAATATTTGCCGAAATGTTATTGATATTTCTTGTAAATTCTGGTGTTGCCAATTCAATTTCTTTAGTAATTTTGGCAAAATTTTCTGTAATATTTTCAGTATTTTGTATCAATTTTGGCACCGATTCATTCAAGGTCAACATAGTTTTATTGGTGTCTTGTGCAGAATTTCTCACCGAAATCATTGTATCCTGAATCAAATTCGGCCAGCAAAATGAATTGTTTTCGCAATCCATGTATTCATTAATAGCCATTAATGTTTTTCGGCTTTCGGCATTAGTTTGATTTACTTCAATCAATGATTCTTGAACCGCCTTGTTCAACGAAGAAATTTCAGTGTTCAATACATCAATTCTAGTAAATGTATTTCTTTCAATACTTTGCAAACGATTATCCAATAAGGCTGTAATATTATTCAAAAAAGTAAAAGTTTCGTTTTCAATAGAATCTGTTTTTTGTTGAACATATTCAATAGTAGTATCAACTCGTTTTTCTATATTGTCAATTTTCTTTTTTGTGTAAAAATGAAAATCAAGAACGACATAAGATAAAACAAAAAAGAAACAAACAACAGAAAGATTTCTGAGTTTATATGTCCAATCCATACCTATACATCCAGATCTTTTTCTGTAAAAGGAAGATTCAAAATTTTTACTAACTCGCCATTCTTATAGACAAAAACCGTTGGCAATTTCCGAATATTCAAAGAAATAGCAAGGTTCTTATTTTCATCATAATCCAACAACAAAAACCGCCGTTCTTTCAACATATTCAACACACGCAATTTCAATTTGTCGTTTAATGCAAAAACGACAATAATGTCTTTGGATTTTTGAATTATGTCATTATATTCAACTCTGTCCATTTTGTGGTTCATCCATTGAATACATCCGCTCTAGTTCAATGATTTCATTTTTTCTTTTCACTAAATCTTTATGCGGAGGAACCGGAATTTTCAATCTATTAGCCCGCCGTTCATTAAGTTTCCACAAATGTGCTAACATTAGACTAATCTTTTCTCTATCAATTACAGGCTCCCTTAAAGAATATTGAATCTCAATAATCAGCTCTCGTTCCCGAATCAAAAATTCTTGATAATCTACTTTGGTCATTCCAATCATATTTAGTCTCCTTTGACAATGGGCATTAATGTAACGAGATCCAATTCATTTTCTTCAGTCATTTCAAATAATATTTGCCTGTAAGTTGTTGGAAATAAAGAATAAAATTGGATTCTTTCGTGTAGTGGAAGTTTTTTGAAAAATACGATAAAATTAGAAATGATGAACAGTCCACGAACCGTAAATATATGAAAAAACTCCACATACTTCAAAAAATACAACACACAACCAATAAAAAAAATGACGGCAATTCCAAACATTATTGGATTTGTTTCATAAAATTTCAATGAAATCAAAAATGATAATCCAACAACAATCAAGAAAAATGCTCCCAATAAAATGCTCATAAGGCGATTCAATGCAGATATTTTGTCTTCAAGGTGAATTTCTCTTTCTATTATTTTCCTTAAGAAATTATCTATAAACATATAATTAAACCCTTTCTGAAAAAATTGAGGGGAGAAACCGCCTCCCCCCTATACACATAGACATTCAACTACTCATCTTCATTCACTAATTGTTTTAATTTAGAAAGAAATTCTTCTTCTTTATCATCTTCATCATCATTTTCTGCTACAACATTATCTTCCTCTTCTTCAATTTCATCTTTTTCATCTAATACCCAAGGCACATCTTCATCTGCAACAGATTCCTTTTTAGAAGTAGCCTTTGGTTTTGCGGAAACATTTTTTGTTGTTTCTTTCTTTACTGGTGATAAATCATCCAACTTCTCGCCCAAAACCTGTTCCAGACGTGCTTTTAGTTCCTCATAGGTCTTGAAAGTTTCTGGTGCAATAAACTCATTCAAATCATAGGTTTGGTTGAAAATTTCTTCTAACTTTTTGTCATCACCACCAAGAAGAGGAGAAGGAGTATCAAAGGAAGAACTGTCATAATTTGGAAATCCACCTTCACCTTTCTTTACACGAAGCAAGAAATTGGCACCTTGCCACATATCAAACGCATCAATCTTTGGCTGATCTTCAAATTCAGGTGAATATGCATCCTGAATTTTTTCCATAATCTTTTTACCAAATTTGAAAAGAAAAACCTTACCTTCATTTTCAGGGTGCTTAGGATCTTTAATAACATAAATGTTGCTGATAAATACCTGCTTTTGCTTACGCTTACGGACAATATCACGATTGGCTTCAATGCCAGTTGCCCAGAGTCTTGAATTCAGTTCTCCGAGAGGATCGGGCTTATTCAAACTACGAAGTGACTTCTCAATATACCACAAATCAGTTGGGCCTTTGAATGCATATTCGTAATATGTTACAAAGGGAATTTCGTTAAAACGGGAGGGAAGAAATCGGATAATTGCTGATCCATTTCCTGTTCGTTCATCAACAGTTACCTTCCAAAAGCGATCATCATTATACTTCTTTTTCATTTTGGAAAGTTCATCAAGAAGGGCTTCTTGATTTTTCTTGAAATTATTCTTGAGATCTTTATATGAAAGGGGCATTTTATTCTCCTTATTTTATTCTATCCAGACTGTTGCGCTATCCAGCCTAACGTCTAGTATACTACTATTTAGCATTCTCTTCAAATTTCTTTTGTATTTTCAAGATAAAGTAGTCAATAGACGTCAAAAATGTCAGCACAATATTCAAGTATTTTGGTTTGATTTCATTATTAGTATAAAACCAATAGGGACTTTCGCGTTCAAAACGGCTGAAAATGAGATCAACTTTTGTAAGATAATTTTCTGGATCTTTCTTCAATGATCTATATGTTTCAGAAAGTTCCTTTAATTTCAACAATTTAGACTCTACCTCAGTCCGGGTCATTGCTATTCTGATCTCCTCTGTATTTTTCTAGTTCTTTTCTTAATTTTTCATTTGTTTCCATAACATCCAACAAAATCGCTTCAAGCAATTCAATGTTGATGATAATTTCAGAAACAATTTCGTCTATTGTTTTTTCTGAAACATCTTCTTCTTCATCACCATCGCCATCATCGGCTTCTTCATTATCTTCATTTTTATCAAAAAATTCCAGTTCATCTTCTTCAAATTGGTCAAAATCTTCAATTTCGTCGTCTTCAAACATATGTAGTTTCTCCTTTGAATAGTGTAAAAGTTGAAAGAATTTGTTGTTTAGTTTGTTCATTGAAATGTGGTTGTATATATTTCTGAACAAAAGGAAAATATTTTTTTAGGATCTTAGATTCTTCTTTCCATAAGAGATTGTGTTTCAATAACTTAGAAATTTTGAAAAATGAATCAAACAAGATAAATGACTCTGCATAGATTTCTTTTTCAAGATATTTTTCAAAAATTATAGGAGAATGGAAAACATCTATATTTTGTGTAGAAATTGTGGAGGATTTAGCTTTAATGAATCCGTCGCGAATTTCACCAAATTGTTTGATAGCAGTGTATGGAAACCCCTCAATGAATCCTAACCATTGTAAAAAATAGTTTGGCCGTTTGCGATATTCTTCTACAATTTCTTTAATATACATATGACGTTCATTGAGAAAATACAATACCAATTTCATTTTGATGTCTGATTCATCCCCACCATTTTTTGCTAGGTAGTCAAAAAAATATTGATCTTTTCTTTTATTATATGAATGAATATTAGCTGTAGTACGTCCCCCAACTTTGAAATAATCATAGTAATCATTCGTGAAATGTAGTTTTATTGCAATATATTCTCTGTAAACTTCAAATCCATTCATTGTAGTGTTTTCTTTCTTTTTTTGATTAAATGCAAACGAATTGCATCTTCTTCTAGTTTACTTCGTAAAGCCGGACAAATCAACTTTATGATAGAAGGGTCATCAATTTCAACGTCCATTTTTTCACAAAAATATAACACAGAATCTATATAGGATAAATTAAAAGACGTAGATATTTTCTCAATAATTTCAAAGAATGATTCCTTATCTAATTCATCAAATGATTTGTTGAAAATGATATTTTGCATAAATTCATACCTTCAATTCTAGAATATCATATTTCTTTTCCTTGTTCTATTATTTTTTATTTTTAGCAATAAGCAGTCAAAACTGTTCAATTACTACAACTGTAGTCAAAGTTTGTCAAGTGTCTTTCCGAAAAAAGTTTGTATCTTGTTGAAAACAAAGGAAAAATAATTCTGGTAAACTACTTGACATCTGGCTTTTTAGGTGCCTATAATGAGTCTGAGGGAATGGATGATGGTAATAATCCTTTCAATCATCATCATCATTCCCGTTTATCCTACCTCGTTATCCTACCTGATTCCTAAAAAAACCTAAAAGCCTAAATTCTAAGAAAACTTAGAATATATAATGGCCATAGTCTACTCTTTTTTCCTAAATAGTTGATAAGAGAAAAAATATGCCAATCCAGAATAGAGAAGAATTCAAAAATTATTGTTTAAGAAGACTTGGGTTTCCTGTTATTCAAATTGAGGTTGCTCCTGAACAAATAGAAGACAGAATTGATGATGCGTTAACAAAATATTTTGATTATCATTTTGATGGAAGTGAAGAAATTTATTATATACATCTTATTGAAAATCAAGATGTTACAAATAATTATATTGAACTTCCTGATGAATTTTTTGCTGTTGATGAAATTGTTCCAATTTCACAAGATTCATTAGCTTCTGGTTCTGGAATATTCAATGTAACATATCAGTTTTTAATGTCTGATTTTTGGGGTTCTGGTGGATTTGTTGGAGGAAATCTATCTTATATTGAATTATTGAAATCATATCTAGCTACTGTCCGTCATCGGCTTTCTCCAGTTCCCTCTTTTCAATTCAACAGAAAAACCAACAAACTTGTTTTCACTACAGGAATAGCAAATCTTCAGCGGCTTGCTCCAAGGATTTTGATTCATGGTTATAAAAAACTGGATGTAGAAAAATATCCTGATATTTGGGAAGATGAATTTTTGAAAGATTATGCAACAGCACTTATTAAGAAACAATGGGGAGAAAATTTGAAAAAATATACTAACCTAAATCTTCCCGGAGGTATTCAAATTGATGGAAAATCAATCTATGATGAAGCTCAAGCTGAAGTAGAAAGACTGGAACAAAAACTCATCAGTAACCTTTCATTGCCCCCAAGATTTTTTGTAGGATAATAACAAATGCCAACTAATCACTTTTTTCAACACGGTTTTGGTATTGGGACAGAATCAGAACAGAGATTACTACAACAACTTGTCAACGAAACCATTCAAATTGCAGGAATTGATTTTGTTTATATTCCTAGAAAATTAGTCAAACTTGATGAAATATTTAAGGAAGATACATTAAGTGAATTTTCAAAAAATTACAAAGTAGAAATGTACATTGAAAACTATGATGGATTTACTGGTGAAGGTGAAATGATTGGAAAGTTTGGTTTTTATCTTAATGACCAGATGAGACTTATTGTATCAAAAGAAAGATTCTTTTTGATTGTCGGCGAAACTTATCCAAAAGAAGGCGATTTAGTGTATTACCCCGTCAGTAAGCATCTTTTTGAAATCAAATGGGTTGATGACAAAAATCCTTTATATCCTTTAGGTTCTAGACAATATTTTACGCTTGTTTGCGAAACCTTCAAATATTCACACGAAAATATTCAAACTAATACAGAAATTGACACAATTACGAATCGTTTTGATAATGATGTTAATAAAGTATTTGGTAAAAACACAGTAATAGATCAAAAAGCAGAGCCACTGATTGATTTCAGTGAAAAGAATCCATTTTCTGAGAGAAACCTCTAATGCTCACAAATAACCCATTTTATTTCTCAACAATTCGGAATTTGGTAATTGGATTTGGTAAGTTATTGAATAACATACAGATACAGAAAATTAGAGATAATGGAACTGTGGAAAGGGTCATCAAAGTTCCGCTAGCTTATGCATCAGCAGACAAAACAATTACTATGCTTCA
>FMJZ01000844.1_pt1 | contig 21452 bp, 21 predicted proteins | sample 1987881 | NCBI WGS metagenome assembly FMJZ01 (sample SAMEA4378227, study PRJEB15110) | soil metagenome | biome: soil; feature: Field; material: Soil | place: India | collected 2015-03-11 | depth 0 m
TTAATTATAATGCGGGAAATTCCCATGTCAACAGTGCAGCAAAGTATTTGGAGGGTCATGTTGAGGTTCAATTGTCCACTTGACAAAAACTAAATCCTCATTCATTCGTCAACGGGTTTCCTTATGGACGGTATGTTTACGGCAGTGTTTGCAATACTTGCGGAGTTCCAGACGCTTTTGTGTGCCCCCAGATTCCCGCTTTTTGGTTGTAGTGTAGTTGCGATCCTTACATTCGGTGCACTCCAGTTGAACAACTACTCGCATCTACATTCGCCCTCCTGTGGAATTTTCTTTTCTCAGCCCGGGTTGAAATTGGCAGGCACAAATTCTAACACGCTTTCACTGCTGCAGAGAGTGCGAAGTTCCTTCAAAGCCGAAGGATGAGGCGACGATTGCTTCACCATCGGAAGCTCAACAACCGCCAAGGACAAACCCAGATGTTGCCAAAACAATGGTAGCGTCTCCACTTGTAAGTGACAGAAGTTTGAAACTGTCAACTGCTTTGCAACTATCCCGCACCCCATGTTTCCCGTTCCATTCATTTGAGCCCCAACGCTACCAAAAACTGTCACCGAGAAACTAAAAGCTTCCCAGGAAGTTTGCTTTCAAGTTGTGCTTCGTGGAAGTTGCACTTTACACCTTTTTGTAGGAAATTTTTCAATCGGTTTAGCCCTTGAAGTTACTCCGTGGGGGAGGAATTTCCCACCTGAGATTCCTTGCCCCTTGGGGTATCTTCCTTTAATCAACGACGCCTCTCTGACAGAGCCGTTTTCCTTCCATCAAAACTACTCCGCAGTAAAGCAATCGTATAACGGGTCGCTTCTGCTCTGGAACGGACTTTCAGTTTTTGTAAGATACGGCTCACATGAGTTTTCACAGTTTGGAGGCTTAGTCCCAAATACCGAGCAATCTCTTTGTTGCTCATTCCCTTTGCCACAAGAATCAAAATCTGCTTCTCCCTTTCTGTCAGGGAGCGAATTGGTTCATCGGAGATGGGGAGAGAGTTTAGGATTTGGAAGATGTATTCTGCAAACTCCCTTTGAATCCAAGGCTTCCCTAACACGACTGACTGAAGAGCCATCTTTACCAAATTGGGTGGACTGTCGCGGAAGAGACATGCAGTCACACCAGCCTGAATAGCACTTGTCAGTTCTATTGGATTTACGCTCTTAGGGACAGTAAGCACGATTTTGACATTTGGGTAGTGAGTTCTTATCTGACGAAGAACTTGAAAGTTTTCTAATCGGGCGATGGTCATGTCCAACACAAGAACTTTAGGTACAATACGAGTGAAGACGATTAGCAATTCGCTAACATCGCTTGCTTCGCCAACAACATAAAAATCCCCCATTTGCTCTATTGCGAGTCGCAGCCCTAACTTGAACAAAGGTTGTCTGTCGCAGATGACTACTGGAATGCCTTTTGCGTCGCTATTCTGGCTCTTTTTTCTCATAGCCCAGCCCTCCGATGGGATGGGTTTCTTTTGCCGCTAACTTTTATCGTCAATCAGGCATCAGAACTTAAGGGCTACGAGCATTGCCTTTTTGGAAAAGTAGTGCTAATCTTTTCAAGCCCGAAAAGCAAGAGATTGAGGGAAAACACCTTTGACCAGAGGGAGCAAACAATCCCTTGACAGTCCATGATTGATGGGAAGCGAAAATGGACGACAATTTTGACTATTGCCGTTTTAATTTACGGGGCAGTAGTTGTCATCGCATACCTTGCAGGTTGGATTTCGCCCCGCACATGTGAGGGGCTTTCTGCCATCCCTTGCTTCTTGGTTGCGGGATGGTATGCATGGATGGTCAAAAGCGAACAAGAGACGATGCTATACAAGTGGGGATGGTTGCTTTTTCTGATCGGTTGGTTGCTGGTTGGGTTCGCATTTTTGTTGCCTGCAGGGACAGGAAGGTTGATTGCATTGAGTAGCGCCGCACCAACTTTGTTGGTGGGTTTTGGAACAACTTTTCTGGCAAACTGGTATGGTCATGAAGAAGGAGGGACGAACTTATGAAGACGGGAATTCATCCCGAGTATGTTGAGTGCACCGTTGTTTGCGCATGTGGCAACACTTGGAAAACTCGTTCAACCAAGCCCATGCTTCACATTGAAGTCTGTTCTGCTTGCCACCCTTGGTATCAAGGTCAAACGACGGAGCGTCGTTTCGTTGACACTTTGGGGCGCATAGAGAAGTTTGAGCGGCGACGCGCCGCAAGTAGACAGGCTCAAGAAACGACCGAGAAACCTTCGGCTCGCCGACGCAAGTAAGTGGTCAAGATGAGATAATTTGGACGAAGGGGCAGGTAGTTCCCTGCCCCTTCGTTATATCGTTACTTTGTCAAGGCAGGTGTTCCTAAGTGCCTCTGGTCCTAGGTGGACAAGCAGTGTATGAAGGTGTCATGCTGAGAAGTCCAAACTTTCTGACAATTGCGGTCCGAACATCAAAAGGCGAAATCTCCCTGTATTCCGAACCTTTGAAACCCCGTCAAAAGTTCTGGAGATACCCGTTTCTGAGGGGCGTAATTGCCCTTTACGACGCTGTTGCTTTAGGGTTGCGAAGTTTGAGGTTATCAATGCAGATGGCATTGCCTGAAGAAGAAAAACATGTTGCTGAACCCCACCATTTTGCGTGGCAAGCCTTTTTGGGTTTGTTTCTCGCTATCGCCCTGTTCGTTGCTCTCCCTCACATCGCTTCCGCTCAAATACCCATGAATGACCGTTGGATGCTCAGCGGGTTTGAAGGGATAGTTAGACTTTTCGTGTTCATCCTTTTCCTTTGGTTTGTCGGTCGGTCAAAGGAAGCACAACGCATCTTCGCATATCACGGCGCTGAACACAAAGCCGTTCACGCCTTTGAACACAACTGCGATTTATCCGTTGACAAACTTAAGCCTTTTCCGCCTCAACATCCTCGCTGTGGAACTTCGTTTTTGATTTTCATTTTGGCTGTGAAAATTGTGTTGTTCGCTTTACTGCCTATCGGTGGGTGGCAGGGAGTTCTGACGCGCATTCTAATGTTGCCCGTTGTAGCTTCAGTGAGTTTTGAGTTGTTGAGGTTGGGAGCAACAAAACCGTTCTTGAGTTGGCTTTCTCTGCCGGGAATTTGGCTCCAAAAACTAACCACCCGTGAACCCGATGAGCAACAATTAGAAGTGGCACTTGCTGTTTTGAGAGAAGTTTTGCGGCTGGAAGGCGTTCAGGTTCATTCACAGTGAAACCAAACCTGTTGCGGATAACCTGAAAAATTTTCGGGCTGTGAAGGCAGGTGAAGGAGCAAATGCGAAAACAACTTGACGCTTTGGAATCGGAACTGCACTCAATTGAGGAAAAGTTGGCTGACCCGGAGACTGCCAAAGACTCAGCGAAATTACAGACTCTAATGCGTCGGCACGGTGAAATTTCGCCTATCGTTGAACGATACCGAGAATACAAGCGATTGCTTGAAAGGGAACAACAAGCAAGGGAGATTTTGGAGACAGAAAACGACGAAGATTTGGTGAAACTTGCCCTTGACGAGTTGGAGGAAATTCAAACCCTGAGGGAACAAATGGAAAGGGAGTTGGCAGAAGCATTAATGCCTAAAGACCGAAACGAAGGTAAAAACCTCATCATGGAAATTCGCGCTGGAACAGGCGGTGAAGAAGCAGCGTTGTTCGCTCGTGACCTTTGCCGCATGTATCTTCGTTACGCTGAAAGGAAGGGGTGGAAAGCAGAAATCGTTTACGAAAGCCTGTCCGCTTTAGGCGGATACAAGGAAGTTATCCTGCACATCAGCGGTAGGGATGCTTGGAAACTACTCAGGTATGAGAGCGGTGTCCACCGAGTTCAAAGGATTCCCGTGACGGAATCTTCAGGTCGGATTCACACCAGCGCTTCTACCATTGCGGTTCTACCTGAGGCAGAGGATGCAGATGTTGAAATTCGCGATGAGGACTTGGAAATTGAGACCTTTCGTTCATCAGGGCCTGGAGGTCAGCACATGCAAAAGAACGAAACGGCTGTGAGGGTAAAGCACAAACCGACAGGTCTCGTTGTTGAATGTCAAGATGAGCGAAGCCAACTCCAAAACAAGATGAAGGCGCTTCGGATTCTGAAGACACGGCTTTTAGAAATGAAGCGAAGGGAACAAGAGGCTGAAATCCAGCGACAGCGACGGGAGCAAATAAAATCCGGCGACCGCAGCGATAAAGACCGAACTTACAACTTCATCCAAAACCGAGTCACTGACCACCGATACGATGTCACTCTTTACAAACTCAAGGACATCCTTGACGGTGACTTGGATGAGTTACTGACGGAAATTAGGCGAGTTGAAGTGCAAAGGTGGCTTTCAGGTCAGCAGGAAGAGCAAAAAGTTGCTGCCCGAACATAGAACCCAGACAGCAAGACCCCAATGATTGCTTTTATGCTACTCTCTTCGTTTGCGATTCTTTCAAAAGGCGCTTCTGTCGTCTCTCTTGAATGGCCTTCCACCATTTGAGGTAGTTTTGAGCCGCTTTCAACAAATCGCCACCTGCATCCCTCAGTTCCCGCTTAAACCTCCGCTTTTCTTTCTTGCTGTCATAAAAAATCGTCAACACCCGAACCGTCTGGCCTTCTGAAATCGTTTCGGTCAATTGCTGAAAAGTCTTTGCCATATTTCCCGCAAACTTAAATTTCTCGCCGTCAATTGCCACATAGAGGCGCATTTCTCCTTTCCCCCCTTACCGGTAAATTTCTGCTCTTTTGCAGAGAGGATGGGAAAGAGCGCGACGCTGAAGTTTAGACCGCTATCGCTTGGTTGTCAAGAGCAATTTGGCAGGTCGTTTTTTCAAATGTGGTAACACGACACGATGCTGCAGCACAGTGATGGATAAGTTCAACGGTCCTTGAACCTCCACATAGTTGGTATCCTTGTTTCCATCGCTTCAAAATTCAATGCGGTTCCAAATTCTCAAACAAGGAGGGTTTGACAATGAGGTGCATCGTGGTCGGTTTGGGTGGACGGGGAAAACATTGGGTTCAAATTTGTCAAGAGATGGTCATCGTGGATTTAGTGGCTGGAGTTGACCCAATCCCAGAACGACGGGAAGAAGTCAAGGAAAAGTTTGGGTTGAAAGACGAACAATTGTTCGCTTCTTTGGAAGATGCTTTGAAGGAAATTGAAGCGGATTTCGTCTTGGATGTCACTCCGCCATCTGCTCGTGAGAAGATCGCCGAAATCGCCCTAAGTCACAAGTTGCCTGTCCTTGCGGAAAAGGCAATGGGTGAAGACTGGGCAATGGCGAAGCGAATTGCAGCGATGGTTAAATCCTCGGGCTTACCCTACATGGTCGCTCAAAATTACCGCTTCGGTGCTTTGCCGAGGACGACTCGCAGGCTTCTTGACGAAGGCTTTTTGGGCGTGATTAACACTGTCGTGGTTGGATTCCACCGACCTTGGGGCATGGGTGCTCACTATGTTGAAATCCCTTACGCTTTGCTCATTGAGATGGCAGTTCATCACTTTGACACTTTGCGTTATGTTCTCAAAGGGGACGCAATTCGCGTTTGGGCGCACACTTGGAACGCTCCTTGGGGTTGGCACAAAGGGGATGTGGGACACACCGCCGTTTTTGAATTCCAGGATGGCATTATGGTCACTCACCACGCACTCGGTTGCAGCGTCGGTAAGGCCGATCACTGGCAAGGTGAGTGGAGAATTGAAGGCGAAAGGGGAAGTTTGACTTGGGAAGATGGAAAACTGGTTTACGGTCGCTCGCTCCCGCCAGAACAAGCAACTGTCCAAGAACTGCCTTTAGACCCTCTCCCTTTGGTTGACACGAAAGCAATTATCGCAGAGTTCATTTCCGCTGTCAAAGAAAGCCGTGAGCCCGAATGCAGCGCTCAAGATAACTTGGAAACGCTCGTAATGGTCTTCGGGGCAATTGAAAGCGCGAAACGAAAACAGTGGGTTGAGTTAGCTGAATTGTTTGAGCAATAATAGGGATTGACAACTTCACAACATCTGAACGCCATTGATGACCAACTTGTATCGGAAACCGAGAAACTCCGCTGCTTTTCTGCTGAACAACATGCGGCTCATGAAAATCTCAAAGTATTCAAACACACTACCGATGCTTGTGTCAATTGTCAACTCAAGGGTAACGGCGTGTTCGTTGGGATTAACGAGAAGGTTGGCATGTTGGGCTGCGTAATTGATTCGGTCGTGAATGTCAAATGCTGCCATGTTTGGATTGCGAACTCGCGAACGGTGGACATCTGCTTTGTCAGCGATGACGACGGCAGCAGTTACAGGCGAGATTATTGAGCCACCTTCTTGTTCGTCGTGATTACCTATTGCAGCAGCGATTATCCCCGCTTCATCGGGTGGCATTCCCATCTCCATCAAAGTTTGCATTGCAATGATCGCTCCAGTTTTGCTGTGCATGATTCGTGAAATCATGTTGCCAACATCGTGGAGGTATCCTGCAATCGCCGCCAATTCCGGTTGGCGGTCGTTGAAGCCCAAGTCTTGCAAGACGCGGCGTGCGTTGTGGGCGACAAGGCTGACATGGCGGAAACCATGCTCAGTGTAACCAACCGCTTCCATCTGTTCGTCCGATAACCGCACGAAAGTTTGAATCTTCTCGTTCGTCTTCACATCTTCAAGAGTGATGACTTTCGGTTCAACTATCATTTCAATCTCCTCCTTAGGCCTTTTGCCATTCCAATAAAGGGTTCGGCAAAGGCAGGATGGATTTTAACGCACAGTTTACTTCCTCGCTGTGAGGTAAAATGTTTTTGCACGTCCCTCAATTTGGAGGACAAGGGATGGTCTGAACGAAGACGAGGGGGCAAGTTATTTGGAACTTGACCGCATTTTCGGTATCATGGGAGTGTGATCAAAAAGTGAGGCATGATGTGGCTTTGAAAATTTTCGTCGGGTTTGTTTTGGGTGTAGTTGTGGGGCTAATTTGCAGGGCTTTGAATTTTCAATGGTTTGTTGAAATGAGCAGCGTTTTGGGTGACCTGTTCTTGAGGGCGCTGCGGATGATCGTCATCCCTCTCATCTTCAGTTCGCTGGCACTAAGCGTTTCACAGTTAGGGGACATTTCCCGCCTGTCACGATTGGGGGGGTGGACAATCGCTTACTATTTGGTCACAAATGCTGCCGCCGTCACAATCGGATTGGCACTCGTTAACATCCTTCAACCTGGTCTTGGCACGATGCTTTCCGAAGGCAAACCGCCAGATTTGCCGCCGTTGCAATTGAAAACCCTTGTGCTCAACATCGTCCCAGCAAATCCAATAGAAGCCCTCGCAAAAGGGGAGATGCTCGCTCTAATCTTTTTGGCACTTTTAACGGGAGCAACTTTACTGACAGCGAGAGAGGTTGGTGAACCGATACACCAAATCCTTCGTTCGCTCTTGCAGTTGACAATGATTGTCATCCATTGGCTGTTAGCGATAGCTCCTTTCGGCGTTTTCGGTCTGGCTGTTCGGCTCGCAGCGGAATTTGGATTAGCTGTTTTCCTGCCGCTGGCGAAATATGCCTTGACAGTTATATTTGGGTTGACAATTCACGGGTTATTGGTGCTGCCAATTTTCGCTTGGCTTTTGGGACGAGTTTCACCGTTCAATTACCTTCTTCATTTTGCTCCTGCGCTGTTGACAGCCTTCTCCACAAGTTCAAGTTCCGCCACTTTGCCTGTCACCCTTGAATGCGCCGAGCAAGCAGGAATTCGCAGCGAGGTTCGCAGTTTCGTGTTGCCTTTGGGAGCAACTGTCAACATGGATGGGACAGCACTTTACGAGGCTGTAGCCGCTTGCTTTATCGCTCAAGCCTATGGGATTCACTTGTCGCTTGCTGAACAAATTCTCGTTTTCGTCACCGCCAATCTTGCCGCTATTGGTGCAGCGGGAATTCCTGCTGGCGGTTTGGTCACCATGCCTTTCGTTTTTCAATCGGTTGGTTTGCCTGTCAAAGGTATGGCACTCATCTTGCCTATTGACAGGTTCCTTGACATGTTCCGAACAACCGTGAATGTGTTGGGCGACATTGTAGGTTGCGCCGTTGTTCAACGAGTGTTCGCTAATAGGGAATCAATGAGCAATGACCAATGCAAGAGTGGCCAATGACCGATGCAAGGGAGTAGAGTTCACTTTCAAGCATCGTAAGGAATCCCCAATTTTGTCAACAACTCAAGGAGGAAATCACGGGAGCGGCTCATTTCGTCGTCAAGGTTTGTAATGCGCCCTATGTCAAGTCCGACCATTCCACTGAACCCGTGCTTTTTCAGTGCTTCAAACACGCCTTCAAAATCAACCGTTCCACACCCCAAACCTAAATGCTCGTTTGTCTTGCTATCGTTGTCGGAGAGGTGCACATAGAAAATTCGCTTGCCCAGTTTTTCAACCGAGAGGGGCAAGGTTTCCTTTTGAGCGTGGAGGTGACCTGTGTCAAGGACGAAACCCAGGTTCTCGTGTCCGACATGGTCAAAGAGCCTTAGGGCTGCATCCGTGTTGCTTATCATCTCGCCCACACGAGGCTCAAGGCAGAATTTAAGTCCTGCATCGGAAGCCTTTTGTGCAAGTGTTCGGAAACTGTCAACCATAACTTGCCATTGTTTCTCCCACGAAAACTGGAGATCAACTTTAACCTTGAATTGTATGCCGAAATCAACCATCTCTTTGTAGGGCGCTGGACCAATGAACTCAAGGGGAGGCGTGAACGAGTCGGTTTGAATTGTAGTGCAGCCGAAAAAGTTAGCGATTTCGCATGCAAGGTCAAATAGTGAAAGAGCATGTTGTCGCTTCTGTTCGTCAAGGCTGACGACATCGGGCAGCACAGGGCAAAAATTGTCAACAATTAGTCCCAAATCGTCACAAAGTGCTTTGAGTTCGTACCTGCGGTTGTAGACTTCCCTTAAGTTCTCCTCTCGGACACCTTCAAGTTCCACATACTTGAATCCAAGCGCTTTCATGTCCTTGAGGGCTTGCTTTGTGTCTTCAATTGAAGGCGGGTAGCCATATTTGCTGATAGCGTAAAGCCAGCAACATCCAACCTTAACCACGCCTCATCGCCTCCTTCAAGCATTTCATGTCAGCACTGCTAAAATTCCCCTTGAGAGCATAGCACTCCCGTTCGCAGGATGAATTAACAGGGGGAGAGGAAACATGGCAGCGGTCAATTGGCGCGGTGTTTTTCCCGCAGTTCCAACGCAGTTTTGCAATGATTTTTCATTGGACATTGAAGCGACGCTCAGACATGTTGACATCCTGCTCAATGCAGGTGTTCACGGGCTCGTGATGTTGGGAACGGTGGGAGAAAATTGCTCCGTTGAGTTTCACGAGAAAGTGGAGTTGCTGAGAGCAACTGTGACTCATGTGGCGAAGCGAGTGCCAGTGTTAACCGGGGTTGCCGAATACACGACAGTGCTGGCATGTCGTTTCGCTGAAGCGGCTCAAAATGTCGGCGTTGACGGCTTAATGGTCTTGCCAGCAATGGTTTACAAATCAGACAGGCGTGAGACAATTGCCCATTTTCGCACAGTTGCTAAAGCGACGGATTTACCCATCATGATTTACAACAACCCACCAGCTTATGGTGTTGACATTACGCCAGACATGTTCGCTGAGATGATGGACGAGCCCAAGTTCGTTGCGATCAAGGAATCCTCTGGCGATGTTCGTCGGTTCACAGATATTGTCAACCTTTGTGGTGTTCGTTACATCCTCTTCTGCGGAATTGATGACCTTTTGCTTGAAAGTGTTGCTGCTGGCGCCGTGGGTTGGATTGGTGGACTGATCAACGCTTTCCCTGAAGAAGGCATTTTGCTCTGGAGCCTACTTGAACGAGGGGAGTTTGAAAAGGCTCGTCAAGTTTACAGGTGGTTTATGCCTTTGCTTCACTTTGATTCGCATCCAAAACTCGTTCAGTTGATCAAATTGGCTATGGCGTTGAAGGGCTACGGGAATGAATTCACCCGGCCACCGAGATTGACCCTTGAGGGAGAAGAACGGGAATGGGCTATCCAGATAGTGAAGCGGGCAATTGAAACCAGCCCGTGTAGGTCAAATTGAAGAGGTGATTGGGGATGGCGGCAAGTTATGGCTTCTCCGAAAAAATCCGCTTCATTGACACTCACGCTGGCGGTGAGCCGACGAGAATCGTGATTGAAGGTGGACCGGACTTGGGCAAAGGCAGCATGTTTGAACGAAGGGAAATTTTTCGGGAAAATTTTGACCACTTCCGCTCAACCGTCGTGAACGAACCAAGAGGCTCTGATGTTTTCGTCGGCGCATTGCTCTGCGAACCGATAGCCCCATCTTGCGTCGCTGGCGTAATTTTCTTCAACAATGTCGGCTACTTAGGGATGTGCGGGCATGGGACAATGTGTGCCGCAGTCGCATTGGGTTACTTAGGGCGAATCGGCGAAGGAACTTACAAACTTGAAACGCCTGTCGGCGTTGTCTCTTTTCACTACGACGGTGAAAACACTGTCACCATCACGAATGTCCCAAGTTATCGCTATGCCAAAGATGTCACTGTGGAAGTCGAAGGGATCGGAACTGTCAAGGGAGATATCGCTTGGGGCGGAAATTGGTTCTTCCTTGTTGACGAACACGGACAAGAACTTGAACTGCGTAATGTTGAGCACTTGACAGAATTTACTTGGAGGATCAGACAAGCGTTGAACCGGCATGGTATCACAGGCGCTGACGGCGCGGAAATTGACCACATTGAATTGTTCGGACCACCAAAGAACCCGAGGGCTAACAGCGGCAATTTCGTTTTGTGCCCGGGAAAAGCCTACGACCGATCGCCTTGTGGAACAGGAACGAGCGCAAAAATTGCCTGCTTAATTGCCGACGGTAAGTTGAAACCTGGAGAAGTTTGGAGACAGGAGAGTATCGTCGGCAGCATATTTGAAGCGTGGGGAGAGATTGAAGGCGACAAAATTATCCCTCACCTTCGGGGGACAGCCTATGTGATGGCGGAAGGAACGCTCATTCTTCAACCAGAAGACCCATTCAAATTCGGAATCCGTCCGTGAGAAGTTGACGGATTTTTGGAGAACAACTGTCTTAACGGGAAGACCCAAGGGGAGAAGCAAAACCAGGGTGCTTCAAAATTGAGGAGAGCGTAAGGCGGGGCTTTTGAGCCCCGCCAGCAAAAATCATCCAAACAATTTTCAAACAATTTTGTTACTCCGTTCCTTCCTCCCAACTGCTCAAGTAGCGTTGTTGCTCAGGCGTTAAGGTGTCAATGCGGATTCCCATGCTTTCAAGTTTCAAGCGTGCAACCTCTTCATCAAGCTCGCGCGGGACGGGATAGACATCTTTTGCGAGTTCGTGGGCGTGGTTGGCGAGGTAAGCAACGCTCAAGGCTTGGTTAGCGAAACTCATGTCCATGACCGCTGCTGGGTGACCTTCAGCCGCTGCTAAATTGACCAAGCGACCTTCAGCGAGCAAGAAAATGCGTTTGCCGTTGGGAAGGGTGAATTCTTCAACCGATGGTCTAATTCGTCTCACATTGGTCGCAATTTGCCTTAGCCCCTTGACATCAACTTCAACATCAAAATGTCCAGCATTGCAAACAATTGCGCCGTCTTTCATTTTGAGCATGTGCTCAACAGCAATGACCCTCACATCTCCCGTTGCGGTCACAAAGACATCGCCTTTTTCTGCCGCTTCTGCTATTGGCATGACTTCAAATCCGTCCATTACGGCTTCAAGTGCTCGCAATGGGTTAACTTCAGTAACTATGACGCGAGCGCCCATCCCCCTTGCTCTCATTGCGATTCCTCGCCCGCACCATCCGTAGCCGGCGACGACGACATTTGAGCCAGCCAGCAAAAAGTTGGTCGCCCTCAAGATGCCGTCAATAGCGCTTTGGCCTGTCCCGTAGCGATTGTCAAAAAGGAACTTGGTGTATGCGTCGTTGACAGCAATGATTGGGTATGCCAACACCCCTTGCTTTGCCATGCTCCTGAGGCGAATCACGCCTGTGGTTGTCTCCTCAGTCCCGCCACGAACACTTGACAGTTGCTCCCTTCGTTCCTTATGCAATGTTGATACCAAATCAGCACCATCGTCCATCGTGATGTCAGGTCGGGTGTCCAAGACAGCGTGAATATGCTTGTAGTAAGTTTGAGTGTCTTCGCCCCTAATAGCGAAAACAGGGACACTAAAATGCTTGACAAGGGCTGCAGCGACTTCGTCTTGAGTGCTCAAGGGATTGGAAGCACACAAAGCAACCTGAGCACCTCCTGCTATCAGTGCTCGCATTAGGTTCGCTGTTTCTTTCGTCACATGCAAACAAGCACCGATGCGGATGCCTTTCAAAGGCTTCTCTCGTTCAAATTTTTCACGAATTTGTCTTAGCACTGGCATTTGCCAGTCCGCCCACTCAATTTGCTTAAGCCCATCGTCCGCCAAAGATTCATCTCGGATGTGATACTGCATTGTCAACCCTCCTTTTCCCAAATGAGCGACACCTTCAAGCCTAAGTCTCGCCATGTGCTGAAACGACCGAAAAAATTGTGCAACAAATTCACATGCTCTGCGGAGGGATGAGCAGTTGCCTACTTCAATCGCCGAGAAGTTCATGGAGCGTTGTGCCATTTGGAGTGTAACTTTCAAGGGGCAGCGTTTGTCCTGCGGTAAACCAGGTATGCCTGAACCACTGCGAAAAGAATGAGGGCAAAGACGGGCACCAAAAGCATGAGGTCAAAACGAGGGGGCAGTAAAGGTGAGATTAAAAACAGCGCTCCTATTGCCGTGAACCCGTAACCTGTTGTCCTGTTCACAGCGCGCCATGCATTCTCGTTGACAAGCGTCCAAGGAAGTCTCACTCCTGCAACCCAATTTCGTTTTAGTTTCGGCAAAATGTTGCCGATGGCAACGAACAGAATCCCTATGGCAGGGAGCGTAACCGGTCTTGGGCTACTAAGCCATCCCAATCCGACTGCCAGAATTGCTGCGTGGATAGTGACCATAAAAGCGCCCATTAATGTTCGGATGCCGAGGAGGAGTTTTAGGTCTGTCGGTTCTAACCTCAATTGCCCTTTTTCCGTTGCTGCCAGCCAGAAGCAGAGGGTGAGAACACCCCATAAAACAGCCAGCATCAAAGGCATAAACCAAAGGACTGTCTCACGACTCATCCAGCCATCAGGTTGCCATTGAGCGTTGAAGTGAGTTGGAACTTTTTCTGGCAAATAGGGATAGGCAAGCCAACCGATCAAAAAGCAAGAACCGACCCAGAAGAAACTTTCGCCAATTTCCCGTGTCCATTGCATTGGATTGGTTCTCTCCAAAACTCATCACTCCCTTGCGCTCACTTCACAGCCTCCCGCTCAGTCGTTCCCTCAAGAAACTTCTGCTTATGGTTTGCTTAATCCTCGCTGCTAATTGTTCAGGGGATGATTGGTTTACCGCTATATCGGAGGGAGTGAGCGTCCATAGTGGTCGGAAGGCGACCAAAACGATCACGCTGTCGGAAGTTGCCTTCGTTTGAAAATCAAACGCTTGTGCACCCATTTCTAAAGCAGTGTCTAAATTCTTCGCTGCTTCTTGTGCCCGTTCAAGGGCACTGTGTTTCTCCAACGGAACGAACCGACATAGTTCTTCGCCGCTGAGCAGCAGTGCTGCAAGTTTTCTTCCGTTCTCCTCAACTTCCTTGACTTCTACTTGCAACGCTTTCGTGACGGGTCTTCGGTTAATGGGCATTCCTTCTGCGGTCAGCCATCTCTTAATGCTGTTGATGCGCTCATCGATTGCAGGGTGAGTCGTCCAGTAGCCGGGCAGAAATTGAGGGGGGAGCGATTGCTTCTCCAAGCGAGAGAGTTTTTCAAAGAAAGTCAACAAGCCGACAGGGTTAAACCCTGCCCGTTGCAAGTAGACGAACGCTGCCTCGTCCGCTTCCCTTTCCATGTCACGAGAATAACCTAACATCAGCACCTGAACGACTTGAGAGACAATCTGGGCTGCCTGCATGGATGTCTCACCGCGAATGAACACTGCTGCCAACATTGCCAGCAAGATGGGAATACTCAGGCGACTTTCCTTTCTTATCATCCGAATTGGGTGCAGGCGAGTGTTGTGAGCAATTTCGTGGGCGAGAACTGCAGCCAATTCATGTTCGCTCTCTGCCAACTCAAGCAAACCCGTCGTAACATACATGAAACCGCCGGGGAAAGTGAAAGCGTTGGGTTCTTTGTCTTCCACAACTTTGACGGTGTAGGACATTTTCGAGCGCTCGGTAACGGGGACGAGCCTTGCTATGATTTGCCGAATTTGAGGCAGCATCGGATGATCATTGACAATTTTCACCTTCTGCTCAAATTCCTTGACGGCTTCCTCTCCCAGCTTCTTCTCTTGTTCGGTCACTTCTTGCGGGATGGATGATTGAGGCACCGCTATGCAAGCGAGCAGCGACAAAGAGACTATCAACGAAAGCCATCGGTTCATCGTTACATCCTCCGTTTGTCTTTGAAGGAGACTTTACAGTCCCAAATGTTTTGACGCTTTGAATCTGCCAAAGTGACTCAACTTCACTGAACTTCAATCTCTTGCAACTTTTCTATTGCTCGTTCAGCGGAGCGGATGCGATGGTCAATCATTGCTCTGAAAGCTTTGAAAACCTCAATTTCGGCGTTGATCAGGTGTTGGGTAGCGTCCCGACCGATTGTCCTAACAAACAACTCGGTCACAAATCGTTTTAAGGTTTTAGGTTTTGCCCTTTTGGGCTCTTCCCTCACTTCCTCTTCAACAACCTCAACCTCTTCGGCTTCAGGTCTTGGTCGGCGTGCCATCGGAAATCACCCCCGACAGCAAATTATGTTTCTTCATGCAAAAATTATGCGGCTTGAATTTTGCCCTTGCACGAAAAATTGTCGGAGGTGGTTTGAAGTGAGTTCAGTGCGAATAGGCTTTATCGGATGCGGTGGCATCGCAAATTTGCACATGAACAACTTGAGCCGGATTGAAGGCGTTGAGTTGGTCGCTTTCTGCGATGTTGACGAAAGCAGAGCAAAGGCTGCAGCAGAACGGTTCAAAGGCAACGCTTACACCGATCACAAGGCTATGTTGGAGAAAGAGCAACTTGACGCAGTTTACATTTGCATCCCACCCCAAGCCCACACCGACCAAGAAATCCTCGCAGTTCAAGCAGGGGTCGCTATCTTCGTTGAAAAACCGATTGCCCGCACCCTTGACAAAGCGCTGGAAATCCTTGAAGCCATCAAAAAGTCAGGCGTCATTAATTCCGTCGGTTACCATTTCCGCTACTTTGATGGCACAGACTTAGCAAAGGAACGGCTTTGTGGAAAAACGATTGGCATGGTGATGGGCTATTGGATGGGTGGTCTTCCGGGAGTTTACTGGTGGCGAAGACTTGAAATGTCTGGGGGGCAAATCGTTGAGCAAACCACCCACATTTTTGACCTTGCTCGTTACCTTGTCGGTGACATCCTTTGCGTCAGTGCAGCAACAACTTTGAGAGCACTTCAGGATGTGCCCGACCTCAATGTCCCAGATGTCGGTGTTGTCAATGTTTGGTTTGAAAACGGCGCAATCGGTTGCATCGCTAACACTTGCATGTTGCGAATGGGTTACACAACAGGTCTACATGTCATCACCCCAGACCTAATTGCAGAAGTTTCGTGGAGCGGGGTTAAGTTCATTGAGCCGAACAGAACGGAGGAAATCCGCCACCAACGAAACGGTCACTTTTACGAAAGCGTCGCCTTCGTTGAGGCAGTTAGGACCAAAAATCAAGGTCTCATTCGCAGCGACTACGCTGATGCCGTCAAGACTTTGGCGGTAACTTTGGCTGCTCTCGAATCCGCAGGAAGGAAAGGCGAGCCTGTTGAAGTTCCCAAAGCTTGAAAAGTTTGATTGAGCAGTTGTGTCATTTCAACCTTTCAGCGTCAAAATAATTGACGGTGGGCATCGGGCGTTAAGCCTTTAAAGCCTGCCGGTGAGAAGAGATGAGATGGAGTTTGGTTTTAACTTTGATGCTGGCTGTTTCGTTTCCTTTTTCCTTAACTGCTCAAAATTCAAAAACTCCGTCAGTGCCGAAAGCCATTATTGAAGCCAACGCCTCTGTCAAACTCGGAATACCTCAAGGTGCTCGGGTGTTATTGCGTGAAGTTGTCGTTTTCGTTGACAATTACCCTGACCCATCCCTTCGTGCTTTCGTTGAACCTATGCTCAAAGCGGCATTGACAGAAGCAGGTTTCACCATCGTTGCAACTTCTCAGGAAGTTCGCCGTGAAGCGGAAGAACGAAGGTTTGAGAGGGAATCTGAGGAAGTTCACAAAGGTTCGCTACCACCTAAGGGGAAAATTTTGCGTGAGACCGTTGAGTTGAAAGCGACCGTCCATTTAGTTCGCTCCTCAAGACAACTTGGTATGTTGCTCGGTGAACTTAGGCGACGCCGAATTGACATTGGTGGGTTCTATCTTAGGAAAAATGAGTCGGGCGCTTTAGTTTTTCTGGAGGTCATCGACAACGCAACATTGACAACCGTATCCCAACTTGTTAGTTTCGCCACCGACAAAGACGAAACTTTCACAATCACTGGCACGCCTTTCGGTGCAATCCTTCTCGGTCGCGATAACCAGCGCCAACGGGACATGAACGCTCTAAAAGCGGCGCTTGGACATTTGGGTAACTTGCTCAAACTCAAACTCTCCGAACGAGAACCGATCAAAGGTAAAGTTTTGGGCAAAGTTGAAGGTGTAACCGCTACCTACATCGTTATCAATGTCGGACACTTAGACGGTGTGCAAAAAGGGACACAGTTTGCAATCCATCCAATGAAGCGAGTCGGTGAAGATTTGGTAGCGCTACCTCCCGTCGCAAAAATTCGAGTTTTGATTGTCAACGACACGAATTCCGTCTGCGATGTCGTTGAGGGTGACCTTGAAAGCATCAACGAAGGTGACGAAGCAAGGGAGATCGTGCAGGAAGTCAAGACTGTTGCAAAAAAGTGATGTTTGCTCCTGCACGACCGAAAGGGCTTTTCGGCTCATCGGGAAAGAGCCTTTCAGTAAGGTTCAATGCTGCATTGAATAGTAGTGAGGGAATCGGAGGGCGGCTCTCCCGAGCCGCCGAAAAATTGGCATAAAACAAAATTTCACTGTAGGAACGACTTTAGTCGCGACAAATATGCGACGAACAACGGAAACATGAGTTCAGGGCTAAAACCCCTCCTACAGTTGACATCGGCGCATCAGTAGATGCGCCCTCCGAAAAAGGAAAATGGCGCGTCGAAAGGCTGCTCTCATGAGCAGCCGAAAAACTCGGCGCATCAGTAGATGTGCCCTCTGAAGAACCGCCAAAAGGGAAATTCAACAAGGCCCAACCTATGAATTTGTGCCGCAAGTTCGCACTCCAAAGCGAATTTTGTCATATCAAGCTTGGTTGCTCGTTTTCTGCGCTACCTTGATTGGTCTCTTGGCGGCGATTGATGAAGGGTGCGACCATTTTTTCAAACTCCTCTTCTGTCAAAATCCGAACTCCCAACTGTTGCGCTCGTTGCAATTTACTTCCTGGATTTTTGCCAACAACGAGGAAATCGGTTTGACGGGAAACGCTTGATGCTGGTCGTCCACCCAAGCGCTTGACTAAATCTTCCGCTTGAGAGCGTGTCCACTTCTCTAACTCTCCTGTGAAAACGACAACCTTGCCCTTAAGGGTTGAATCCGCAACCAAAACTTCTTCCTCCTCGGGTGATGGCTGAACCTCTGCTTCCTTCAATTTCCTCATCAGCCTTTGTCCGAGCTCGCTCTGGAAGAACCTGACGACACTCTCGGCGATTTTCTGACCGATTCCTGGTATGGTCATGATTTCCCTTTCTTGAGTTTGAGCAAGCCTATCTAAACTGCCAAACTTTTTCGCCAACATCTCGGCGACCCGTTCGCCGACATGTCGGATGCCCAAAGCGAAGATGAAGCGAGATAGTGGTGCAGTCTTGCTCCTTTGAATTTCGCTCAGCACCTTCGTCGCCAACTTGTCGCCCCAACCAGGCAACCTAACCAATTGCCACTTTTGAAGGAAGTAAAGGTCGGCAGGATCGTTTAGCAAACCTGCTTCAACAAGTTGGTGAACTCTCTCTTCTCCCAACGCTTCAATGTTCAGCGCATTTCGCGCACACCAATGTTTGATCCAGCTTTCAACCCGCGATGGACATTCGTTGTTTGGGCAGTAGTAGTCTACCTCTCCCGGTGGTCGGACAACGGCCGTCCCGCAAATTGGACATTCCTTTGGCATTTCAAAGGGCTTCTCTTCGCCTGTCCTTTTCTCCTTAACAACGCTGACAACTTCAGGGATAACGCCACCTGCTCGTTGAACTATGATCCAATCACCAATGCGAACATCAAGCCTCTTGATTTGGTCTTCGTTGTGAAGGGTGGCGCTTGTGATCGTCACACCTTCAACTTGAACTGGTTCAAGTTCCGCAACAGGTGTCAACTTCCCTGTTCGCCCAACCTGCACAATGATGTTGAGCAACCTTGTCTCTTTCTGCTCAGCAGGGAACTTGAAAGCAATTGCCCATCGCGGCGCATGAGCAGTTGCGCCCAGCCTTTCTTGCAAATCCAATCTGTTGACCTTGACAACAACTCCATCTGCGGAGTAGGGTTCATCATGAATGCGCCTAATCCACTCGTAGCAGTAATCAATGACTTCATCAATGCCGTGACACAAACGGCTGTGCTCGTTGACCTTAAAACCAGCACGCCTCAACCACTGCAAAACTTCCCATTGCGTTTCAAACTCAATGCCTTCATAGTAGCCGACACCATAGCAGAAAATGTCAAGCCTTCGCTGAGCAGTGATGGCGGGGTCAAGTTGGCGGACTGAACCTGCAGCGGCGTTGCGAGGGTTAGCGAAGGGTCGTTCCCCTTTACGAATTTGTTCCTCGTTGAGAGCCTCAAAATCTGCTTTCGTCATGAAAACTTCGCCACGAACTTCAATGATTGGTGGTGGGTTGTCGATGAGAAGCCTGAGCGGGATAGTCCTGATGGTGCGCAAGTTGTTAGTCACATCTTCTCCCTCAACGCCGTCCCCTCTCGTCGCCCCTAAAGCAAGCACTCCGTTCTCGTAAGTTAAGTTCACCGCTAAACCGTCAAACTTCAACTCGCAGGTGTAGTCAATTGCCTCAGTCAGCGACAGACCGAGGAAGCGTTTGACCCGTTGGTCAAAGGCTCTCAGTTCCTCTTCGTTGAAAGCGTTATCCAAACTCAGCATAACTTTTCTGTGCCTAACTTTCGCAAATTCTTCTGCTGGAGGGAAACCAACTCGTTGTGTTGGACTATCAGGCGTGATGAGTTCAGGGAAGCGTTCCTCAATTTGAACCAAACGACGAAACAAGCGGTCATATTCTTCGTCGCTGATGATGGGTGAGTTGAGCACATAATAGAGCCAACAGTGAATTGTCAACTCTTTTCGCAACCGTTCTGCCTCTTGTTCTGCTTCCTCACGGCTCAACATCTCAACAGGTTTGTCAATGGCTTTTCGCTTCAATCTTTCAACCTCTTGCCTTGCCTCTTCAAGGGTCATCATCTGCAGAGCCATACGACATCACTCCTGCAGTAGGTGCGAAGTTGCATTTTCGCAACAGCCACATATAACTTTTGCACTTCATGCCCAAATTGGATTGCGCGAGTGGGCAAGGGGGTTGTTTTTTCCCGATGAAAGTGTCCCTCGTCGCTTGGTTAAAGCAATTCCCCTCACCTTCCCAACAAATCTGCCAACATCATGGTCAGCCATTTTTGAATTTTGTGGTCGGTGAAAAACCAAACAAGGGTGCCCAGCATCCAAAGCGAAATCACTGCCTGAAGCCAAAGCGGCATTTCTTGTTCTCTTAGTTCAACTTCTGCTCTTTTTCGCCGAGCCATATTTCAATTCACCCACTCACAACTTAGTCCCTTGCGTTGTAAACTTTACCACAGCCTTTCGGAACGAGGTGATTGAAATGAAGTTTGGTCGTCGTAAATTTATGCAAGCCGTCACTTTCGCTTTAGGAGGTGCAACGGGCATGAGCTTCAGTATCGGTAACATCCCCAAAGGGAAGTTGGGCAAAACGGGAGTTGAAGTTTCGGCGATAGCGATGGGCGGAATAGTCGTGATGAATTTGCCTCAATCGGAAGCCGACCGAATGGTTCGTTGGGCATACGATAACGGTATCACTTACTTTGATGTCGCTCCAACTTACGGCGATGCTGAAGAACGGCTTGGTCCAGCGTTGAAAGGCTTGCGGGACAAAGTGTTTCTCGCTTGCAAGACCGAAAAGCGAGACAAACAAGGGGCAGCGGAAGCGCTGCGCCAATCCCTGAGGCGATTGCAGACCGATCACTTTGACCTATACCAACTTCATGCGCTTCGGACAAAGGGCGATGTTGAGCAGGCTCTCGGACCGAATGGGGCAATGGAGGCAATTTGGGAAGCGAAAGAACAAGGGTTGATCAGGTTTGTTGGCTTCTCCGCTCATTCAGAAGAGGCTGCATTGATGGCGCTTGAACGCTACTCTTTTGACACTGTTATGCTGCCTATCAACTTTGCTTCACTGCTCAAAAATGGGTTCGGGCGAAAGGTTCTTGACAAAGCTAAAGAAATGGGAGCAGCTGTCATCGCAATCAAGGCAATGGCGAAAACCTATTGGAACGGAGAGCGGAAGGTAAAAAAGTGTTGGTACGAACCCTTGACGGACCGAGAGCAAGCACTCCTCGCTCTTCGTTTCACTCTCTCTCAACCTCCAGTTGCTGTCGCCGTCCCGCCTGGCAATGAACAATTATTCCAGATGGCAGTTGAATTGGGCAAGAAATACCGACCACTTGAACCAGAGGAACTGTCAACCCTAAAACGACTTTCCGAACCGTTGACACCTTTGTTCCCGCTGAGAGATTGACGGGAGCGCTTTTTAGATTCAAGTTTTTTCGTCAGAGCGGTGGGTTTATGAACCCGACGATACTTGATTTTCATGTCTCTGTTGGCGAATTATTCTCCTTCGCAACCACAGTAAACCTGTCAATGAAACTAAACCCACCAAACTCATGCCGACAGTGTTGTCGGGTCTGCTCGGATTTGAAAGTTCTTGCAGTGGGGCAAGCAGAATGAAAAAGCCTAACGCGCCACTTGCAATTGCCCATCGGTGAATGTCTGTCCATCCGTGACCGTTTCCAGACCAAATTAATGCCCAACGAGCAGCGAACAAAACAACTAACGCCCCCATAGCCATCGTCACTGTAGGTGGCAATTTAGTGTTGGGAAAACCCCAAAAGACGAGGAAGAAAGTAAGTGTGGCAACAAAACCGAGTAACACGAACTTTTGAGTGGAAGGAACTCGCATTGAAAGTGGGATTGGCAAGTTTTTTGGTAACTTCCTTGCAAGCAAAATCAACGCTGCGGCAACTGCGACGGTCGCAACAACATGAAACGGTGACGGGTAATAAGGTGCTTTTGGTTTTGGAAAGCAAAAAAAA
>FMJZ01004952.1_pt1 | contig 21452 bp, 21 predicted proteins | sample 1987881 | NCBI WGS metagenome assembly FMJZ01 (sample SAMEA4378227, study PRJEB15110) | soil metagenome | biome: soil; feature: Field; material: Soil | place: India | collected 2015-03-11 | depth 0 m
TGGTTTATTTCTTGACCAAGGCGCCGCTCATCTTGACCCACGGGCAGGTGATTGAAGAGCGTTATGCCTGGGTGCCTTCGCTGGGGGTTGATTTGGCATTTCGCCTGGATGGACTGGCGCTTTTGTTTGCCCTTTTGGTCACCGGGATTGGTGCATTGGTCATTATCTACGGCAGTGGTTACCTGGCTGGGCATCTTTATCAGGGGCGCTTTTTCGTCATCATCACCCTTTTCATGGTTTCCATGCTGGGAATTGTGCTCAGCGACCACCTTGTCCTTCTTTTTGTCTTTTGGGAATTAACCAGCATCACATCCTTTCTCTTGATCGGCTTTGATCATCAGCGCCATACCTCGCGCGCGGCGGCTTGGCAAGCCCTGTTGGTCACCGCCGGGGGTGGCCTAGCCCTTTTAGCCGGATTGGTGCTCTTAAGCCAGGTGGCCGGGAGTGGGATGGTCAGCGTCATTAATCAAAGTGGGGGTCTGATACGCTCCAGCCCGCTCTATACCGGCGCTCTGCTGCTGATATTGATCGGTGCGTTCACCAAATCGGCCCAATTTCCTTTTCATTTTTGGCTCCCCAATGCCATGGCAGCGCCGACCCCGGTGAGTGCGTATCTGCATTCGGCCACCATGGTTAAAGCAGGGGTGTTCCTGCTGGCACGGCTCACCCCGGCCTTGGCTGGGACGCCGCTGTGGTCAACCCTGGTGGGAGGTGTGGGCTTCCTAACGATGTTGACAGGCGCGTTGTTAGCCGTGGGGCAACGTGATCTCAAACGCCTGCTGGCTTATACGACCGTCGGCGCGTTGGGAACCATGACCTTGCTACTGGGGCTGGGCACGGATATGGCGGTCAAGGGGGCAGTGCTCTATATTCTGGCCCATGCCTTCTATAAAGGGGCCTTGTTTCTGGTGGCGGGCGCGGTGGATCACAGCGCCGGCTCCCGTGATATTGAACGTCTGGGCGGTTTGGCGCCTATCTTGCCATGGATAACGCTGGCGGCAGCACTGGCTGGGATCTCTATGGCCGGGTTGCCGCCGGCATTGGGATTCATTGCCAAAGAGGTTTTCTATGAAGCCCTGGCAGAAGGTACTGGGCTCACTGGGCTGCTTCTGGGTGGAGCAATTCTGGCCGGGGTGTTGACCTTTGTGGTAGCGGGGCTGGTCGCGGTGGGGCCATTTTGGAAACACCCACGTGATCTCCCGCATGAGCCGCACGCGGTTTCCATTGCGTTCTGGCTGGGGCCGTTGGTGTTGAGTGCATTGGGATTTCTGGGCGGCTTGTTCCCCGACTTGTTCGCCACCTCATTGGTTCAGAGCGCGGCGCAGAGCGTTCTACAACATTCATTGAAGGTCAAACTGGCCCTCTGGCACGGCCTAACGCCAGTGTTGGGACTGAGCCTGCTTACCCTACTGCTTGGAGGGTTGGGCTGGGCAGGCTATCGCTGGCTCTGGCAGGGTGGGCGGCTTTGGCAGGCTCTTGCCCCAATAGGGCCGGCGCGGATGTATGAGCACCTCTTCCATGGTATGCGTCGTTTTGCGGCCTGGCAGACGCGCCTGATTCAGAACGGCTATCTGCGTTTTTATGTGATGACGGTTATTCTGACCACTGTTGTGCTTACCGGTTATACCCTGCTGAGCCGGTTAACCTGGTTGGGCGTTGGGGGATGGGGAGAAGTCCGCTTTTACGAAGTGGTGATTGTGGCATTAATGATCGCTGCCGCTGTGGTCATTCCCCGCTTACGTTCCCGCCTAGCCACGGTGGCCACCATGGGGATGATCGGGTATGGGTTGGTGGCGGTTTACCTGATTTATTCTGCCCCAGACCTAGCAATGGTGCAGTTCGCCATCGAGACGTTGGTGGTCATCCTCTTTGTGTTAGTGGTTTACCGCTTGCCTAAATTTACCCGCTTAGCCCCTTCGCCAACCCGCTTCCTAGACCTTTTGGTCGCCATCGGGGGTGGGTTTTTAATGACCGCCATGGTGCTGATTGTGACAGCCCGTCCCCTGGTGCCACACATTTCCGATTATTTTGCCCAGAACAGCCTGCCTCTGGCCAACGGGCGCAATGTGGTCAATGTCATCCTGGTGGATTTTCGTGGGCTGGATACGCTGGGTGAGATTACCGTGCTTGCCCTGGCCGGAGTTGGGGTCTATGCCCTGGTGCGCCTGACACTAGGGCATTTGGCAGTTCATTTTGAAGGGTTAGATGAAGAAGAGGAAGAGGTGGCGCATGAAAGGGCGCTCTGAGATTCTGTCCGTTGCTACACGTTATTTGATGCCCTTGCTCATTGTATTCTCGGTCTTCCTGCTCTTGCGCGGACACAACGAGATCGGGGGCGGCTTTGTTGGTGGTTTGGTAGCGGCGGTTGCGATTGTGTTGTATATGATCGCAGAAGGGGTGGCGGCTGCCCGTGAATTGCTCCGCGTTGAACCGCGCGTGTTGATCGCTGTAGGTTTGCTGGTCGCCTTGAGCAGTGCCGTAGCGGCTTGGTTGGCGGGGCAACCGTTTATGACCGGATTGTGGTGGAAACAAGCACTACCGGTGGTTGGCAAAGTGGGTACACCGTTGATCTTCGACATCGGGGTTTATCTCACGGTGATGGGAACAACGCTGTTGATTTTGTTTACCTTGGCGGAGGATTGAGATGATTCTAGCCCTGGCTTTGTTGGTGGGAGTTCTGTTTAGCGTCTCATTGTATTTGATGATGCGGCGCAATCTGGTCAAGGTGTTGATTGGGCTGATTATTCTCAGCAATGCCATCAACTTATTAATTTTTACCTTGGGGCGGTTGGTGCGCGGGCGACCGCCGCTTATCCCGATGGGGCAGACGGCATTACAACCCCCGTATGCGGATCCTTTACCCCAAGCCTTGATCTTGACTGCTATTGTGATTAGTTTCGGTGTCACGGCGTTTGCCATTACCTTAATGCGCCAGGTCTATCAGACGCTGGGCACCAGTGATCTTAACCAGTTGCGGGATACCGATATCCAACCGCGTTATCATCCCGATCATTATCATGAAAATGACGAGGTAGAGGGACATTGATGGCAGATTACCTGGTGCTTTTGCCCCTCATCTTACCGCTGTCCTTTGCCATCCTAACCTTGCTCGCCTGGCATAGGCTGATTTGGCAACGGGTTTTCGCGGTCACTGGAAGTGCCCTGCTCTTGGGATGTGGTTTGGCGCTGCTTCTCTTGGTGGAGCGAGAAGGGATTCAGGTGGTGCAGGTCGGGAACTGGCCACCCCCATATGGCATCTCGCTGGTGGTGGATCGCCTCAGTGCGCTAATGGTGACCGTAGCGGGTGGGTTGGCGCTGCTAATTGCCATTTTCTCGCTCGGCAGTATGGATGAAGCGCGGCTACGCTATGGATTTTATCCCTTGTTTTTCGTCCTACTCATGGGTGTGTGCGGGGCTTTCATTACTGGTGATATCTTCAACCTCTATGTTTGGTTTGAGGTCATGCTGATGGCCTCGTTTGTGCTGATTGCCTTGGGCGGCGAGCGGGCGCAACTGGAAGGGGCGTTGAAGTATGTGATCTTGAATCTTCTCTCTTCGGCGCTGTTTCTCACTGCGACTGCGGTGCTGTATAGCCTGACCGGCACGCTGAACATGGCCGATCTCTCTATTCGCCTGCGCACCACTATTGCGCCGGATCTGGTGACCACTGTTGCGGTTATGTATATGGTGGCGTTCAGCATCAAGGCGGCGGTCTTTCCCCTCTTCTTCTGGCTGCCGGCGTCTTATCACACTCCACCGGTAACGGTGACGGCCCTGTTCTCAGGGTTATTGACCAAAGTAGGGGTGTATGCCTTGGTGCGGGTGTTCACGTTGCTCTTCCTGGCCGATGTCGCGTTTACGCACACACTGCTTCTGGTGTTAGGGGGCTTCACCATGGTGACTGGTGTGTTGGGGGCCGCCGCACAGTACGATATCCGCCGCCTGCTTTCCTTCCACATTATCAGTCAGATAGGATATCTCTTGATGGGATTAGGGCTTTTCAGCCGGTCCTCGCTGGCGGCTACCCTGTACTTCATGGTACATGTGATTATCGCGAAAGCGGTCCTCTTTCTGGTCGCCGAGATAATGTATCGCTTAGGGGGGTCGTTCGACCTGCGCCGCTTGGGTGGGCTTTACCAAGCGTATCCCTGGTTGGCACTGGGGTTTCTTGTGCCGGCGCTCTCGTTGGCCGGCATTCCACCCCTCTCGGGCTTTTTCGGCAAGTTGGCCTTAGTCCAAGCGGGTTTGGCGCTAAGGCAAGAGGTAATCGTGGGCGTTTCGCTGGGCGTAAGTCTGCTCACGCTGTTCTCTATGACCAAGATCTGGCAGGAGGCTTTTTGGAAGCCTGCCGAGCATGCGTTGAAGCCCCTTTCAGGGTCGTGGGGGCAGCGCTTCGCGCTGATAATCCCAATTGTGTTGATGGGGCTGATAACGATAGGGCTGGGCTTATGGGCGGAGCCCCTTTATGCGTTCGCCCTGCGTGCCGCGGCGCAGTTACTGGATCCAGGTTCCTATGTTGCCGCCGTAATGGGAGGTAGGCCGTGAACTTGCTTTTGCTCAACGTCCTGTTGTCACTGGCTTGGGCGGCCCTGATGGGACAATTTGATGTGCCCACATTAATTTTTGGGTTCGCGCTAGGCTATTTTGCGCTCTGGTTGACGGCGCGCCAGATTGGGCCGAATTATTTCCGCAAGATGCCGCTGGCCCTTTTGTTCCTGGGGTTTTATGTGCGTGAATTGGTGTTGGCAAATTTGCGCGTGGCGCGAATTGTGCTTTCACGCGATCCCAAAAAGCATTTACGCCCTGCCATTGTGGCTGTGCCATTGTCGTTACGCAGTCGCTCAGCGGCAGTTTTTCTGGCCAATATGCTCACCCTAACCCCGGGTACGCTTTCGGTGGATATTTCGAACGACTTAAAAACCCTCTTCTTGCACACCCTGTTCCTTGAGAGTCCCGACATAACGCGCCGCGAAGTTAAGGAAGGTTACGAGCGCCGCATCAAGGAGTTGTTTGAGACATGAGCCTGACCCTGGTCGCAATCCTTATTCTTTCAGTTTTAACTGCGGGGATGATCCTGACGTTCATCCGCCTACTCCGTGGCCCCAGCCTTCCAGATCGGATTGTCGCCTTGGATTTAATCGTAACTCTGCTGATCGGGATCATCGCCACATACGCCATCCTGAACGATCAAGCGGCTTTCTTGGATGTCGCGATTATTCTGGCTTTGGTATCGTTCTTGGGCACAGTAGCCTTTGCGTACTATATTGAGCGGAGGGTGTGATGGCGCGCGAGATTTTCGTGGATGCACTAATGATCGGCGGGGCGGCGTTCATGTTCTTGGCCAGTTTGGGTGTGTTGCGCATGCCGGATCTGTATACCCGTATGTCGGCTACATCTAAGGCGGCGACCTTGGGTAGTGGCTTGGTGATGTTGGCAGCGGCGGTTTATTTCAGCGAATTCAGCATTACGGTGCGGGTTCTGGCCATCATTGTGTTTTTATTGCTCACCGTGCCGGTGGCTGCCCATATGATTGGGCGGGCGGCCTATTTTGACGGCGTGCCGTTGTGGGAGGGCACGGTGCTGGATGAATTGCGTGGACATTACAGCCGCGTGGATCATCACCTGGATAGTGAGGTTGTACCTCCCGCAGAAGCGGTCATCCCAGAAGGCGAAGAAGGTGATGACTTCACCGCCTGAGTCTCTTTCACCGGGAGATGGTCAGGCGCTGAAGAGGACGTGCTCTTTTAGAAACGCCTCGACGGTTTGGAGATAATCCGTGAGCGTTTCGGCCTTGCGAAAGCCATGCCCTTCACCGGGGTAGAGGCGGTAAACGCAAGGCACCCCTTTCCGCCGCAGGGCTTCAACAATCGTTTCGGATTGATTCGGGGGCACCACACGGTCTTCAGCCCCTTGAAATACCGCTAAAGGACATCGGATTTGGTCGGCGTAATAAATGGGGGAACGCTCCCGATAAGCCTGTGCGGCTTGGGGCAAAGGCCCCACCAGTGTGTCGGTGTAGTGTGACTCAAACTTATGCGTTTCCATGGCCAGGGTGAATAGATTGCTAACACCGTAGAGGCAGAGGCCGGCGCGGTAGCGTTCGGGGTGGCGTGCGAGCACGTTCAGCACGGTATATCCGCCGGCACTCCCCCCGCGGATAACCAGTCGCTGGCCATCTGCTAGGCCTTGTTCTTCTAAAAGGTTGGCCAACGCCACTGCATCTTCAACGTCACTCACTCCCCAGCGGCCGCGCAGAGCATCTTGATACGTGCGTCCATACCCGCTACTACCACGGTAATTGAGTTCCACCCAGGCGTAACCGCGCGAGGTGAAGTAAGCGATTTCAGGGTTGTAGCGCACGTAGGCTACTGAGGTGGGGCCACCGTGGACATTGACGATGGCAGGAGGTACCCCTTCACCCCGCACATAAGGATGGGTGGGCGGGTAGTACCAGGCGTGGACGGTTAGACCATCTTCGGCCTGCCAGGAAAGAGGGTGAGGGCGGGATAGATACTCCGGCGGGAGGTGTTCGCTGTCGCTGTGGGCGACAATGTGCCACTGCTCGCCGTCCCAGCGCAAGATGCGGTCGGGAGTATCGGGGGCGGAGGCGAGCACGGCCAGTTCATCGCGCCGCGGAGAAACGGCCAGTTGGGCCAGCCAGGTATAGGGGGCGGTGTCTATGGGGTGGGACTGCCTTCGGTCTACATCTACCCACCAGAGCGTGGTCTGACCGCCGTAATTGCGCAGGTAATAGAGACGTTGCCCGCTGGGACTCCATCCTACCGAACGCATGCCCTGTACCCAGGCGGGATAGCGCAAGAGAATCCCTTCACCTTCGACTAAAATACGCCGCTGGTGCGTTTGCAGGTCAAGCAGGACCAATTGATCCCAATCGCCGTGATTGATGATGTAGGTCAGAAAGCGGCCATCAGGTGAAAACAAAGGATGGGTGACAGTAAGACTGCCATCACCGGCCAGGGTTTCTTCTTTCGTTAAGTGAGGGGGTGTGCCTTCCAGGGTGCCGATTTTCAGCCAGGTGGCTTCCCACGGCATGTTGGGGTGATACCATTCAATCCAGGCCAGCATCTGTCCACTGGGATGCCAAGCGGGCTGCATGTAGAAATCTGCTCCCTGAACGAGTTTTATCGGCCACAAGCGCCCCTCTCGATCTACCAACGCCAGCAAGTCGGTCTGATGGTCAGTCCACACGTAGAGGACCCACTGCCCATCCGGAGAAATCGCCGGTGAGGCCGCAGAACCGAATGGGGGTGTGATGGGTTGCGGCGCTTGGTAGTGCAACCCACAGTGATAAAGGCGCCCTTGCTTTTCGGCAAAGACAATCTGATCCTTCCAGGTGGTGAATTCACCACCCCCATAGCCCACGCCGCCACGCACCCATTGCTCTATCGTTAGGTCACGCTGTGCTCCGCCCATGGGCGCTGTGACCAGCACGCCTTGGCCATTGGGGCGGCCTTCTAGCCAGATGAGGTGTTGTCCGTCACCGCTCCACTGCACATCGTCAAAGCGCAAACGATAGGCCAGGTAGGCACTGTTGACGGGGCTAGGCCACAGGCCAAATGGTAGGGTCGAGGAAGGAGCGGTCATAATGCCTCCGCCGAAAGGTGGTGTTAGAGATCAAGGTGGGGTGAGAAGATTTCCATCAGTCTTGGGTAAGGCTGGTAACCGTTGATGCGCCCGCGAGGCTCGCCGTTGTGGAACAGGATGACCGTAGGCACACTGAGAATCTGATAACGAAATGCCAGATCGGGATTTTCGTCCACATCCACCTTATAGCACTGGACGCGGTTACCGAGCATTTCAGCCAGTTTATGCAGTTCTGGTTCTAACCGGCGGCAGGGGCCGCACCAGACGGCGCTGAATTCGACCAGGACGGGTAGAGGTGAGGATAGAACTTTGGTTTCAAAGTCATGTTCGTGGATGAGGGGAAAAGAGTCGCTCATTCTAAATTTACTCCGCACGAATTAGGAATAACGTTCTCAAGTATAGCCGATTCTCCTCACCCTGGGCAGGATTTGTGGATATAATATGAGCAATTCCTTGTCAATACAACATACTCGGATAGGCCAAAAACCGCTCAGGAAGGAGAAAAAAGCATGATCGTCACCACAAAGAAATTATTTGAAGCCGCTTATGGCAAGTATGCGATTGGAGCCTACAATATCAACAACCTGGAACAGGCCATGGGGCTGTTCCGCGGTAACATCGAGAGCCAGGCGCCGTTTATCATTCAAATTAGTAAGGGGGCACGGTCCTACACTCATAAGTCTATGCTTGAGGCGATCATTCGTGCTGCAGATGCCCTCTTCCCCGAGGCGATTTTTGCGGTACACCTGGATCATGGGGATGAAGAAACCTGCTATGATGCCATCAACAGTGGTTTTTATTCCTCAGTGATGATTGATGCCAGCCACGAGGATTTCGAGACTAACGTGGCCATCACGCGGCGGGTTGTTGAGGCGGCACATGCCAAAGGCGTCGTTGTGGAAGCCGAATTGGGGCAGTTGGGGGGTGTTGAGGAACATGTGGCGGTGGATGAGGCCGGAGCAAAATTGACCGATCCGGACAAAGCCAAAGAGTTTGTTGAACGCACCGGTTGTGATTCGCTGGCGGTGGCGATTGGGACGAGCCATGGGGCGTACAAATTCTCGGGGGCTCAGACCTTGCGCTTTGATGTTCTGGCTGAGATTCAAAAGCGCTTGCCCGGCTTCCCCTTGGTATTGCACGGTGCCAGTTCAATTCCTCAGGATGAGGTGGAGCGGATCAACGCGGCTGGTGGTAACCTCAAGGGTGCCAAAGGGGTGGATGAGGACCTCTTCAAGCGTGCGGCGGAATTAGGGGTGACCAAGGTGAATATTGATACCGATGGGCGCTTGGTGTGGGTGCGCGTGCACCGTGAGTACCTGAAAGAGCATCCTGAGGTGGTGGATTTCCGCCCTATCGGCAAGATTTTTATGGCCGAGTACGCCAAGATGATCGCCCACAAGAATGAGAAACTGGGCAGTGCCGGGAAATTGCCGGAAATTCGTAAATTGTTGGGTCTGGCTTAAGCCGGTTCTTGCGAGCCAAATGAGAGACCCCATGGCAGGTCAATAAACCATGGGGTCTCTTTTATAAGGGGGGTGTTATGCCAGGGTCAAGGACTTAAAGGCTTCAACCTGGGATCGGATGGCGCGTTCGACCGGCAGGCGTTCGATGCTGGACGCACCGAAGAAGCCTACAACGCCGGGCATACGCTTCAAGGCCACGCCCACGTTCTCCGGCTCGTCAAATGGACCGCCGTGGCAGATGACCATGAGGTCCTTGCGCACTTTGCGCCCGGCCTCGGCCATGCGCATGGTGCGGTCAATGGCTTCATCTAGGCTCAGAGCCACCCCGGCACCGATGCTTCCCGACGTGGTCAGACCAACATGTGCCACCAAAATGTCGGCACCCACCTCGGCCATGGCTTTGGCCTGGTCTTCGTCGAAAACGTAGGGCGAGGTGAAGAGATCCATCTCATGGGCCAGTTTAATCATGGCAATTTCTTTGTCGTAGCCCATGCCGGTGGCTTCCAGATTGGCGCGGAAGTTGCCGTCAATCAGCCCCACGGTGGGGAAATTCTGCACGCCCGAGAAGCCGATTTCTTTCAATTGTTTTAGGAACACCGGCATCAGGCGGAACGGATCCGTGCCGCAAACGCCGGCCAGCACCGGGGTATTCTTGACTACCGGGAGCACTTCCGAAGCCATCTCGACCACAATGGCGTTGGCGTCACCGTAAGGCATCAATCCGGCCAGCGAGCCTCGGCCAGCCATACGGTAGCGCCCGGAGTTATAGATGATGATCAGGTCAGCCCCACCGGCCTCAGCGAACTTGGCCGAAATGCCGGTGCCGGCGCCACAGCCCACGATGGGTCGCCCGGCCTTTACTTGGGCTTCTAAACGATTCAGGATTTCTTGACGTGTGAAAGCCATATGACGTCCCTCCCTTCATGAGCGGTTTATTGAGATTGCTTTTGCAACATCTCGAGCAAGGTCTCGGCAACCTTGCCGGAGAATTCAGGGTCATTGATGTTGTAGTCTAGTTCAATATAGGGAATATCCGGGCGCAGGTTGCGCTTGATGGCATCGAAGCAGGCGCGGTCGGCCTCTGGATCCCAGAACGCGCCGCCGGGGCTGTCCAGCATAGAGACACCTTTGAGCGGGATGAGGACGGCTACCGGACCTTTGGATTCGTTAGCGGCGCGGGCAATCATCTCGCCGATTTTGATGTTCTCTTCGACATTGGTGCGGAGTAAGGTCACGTTGGGATTCCATTGGTAGAGTTTGCGGTGGCGATACTTTTCAGGGACGGTGTCCATGCCCCAGAAATTAGCCATATCCACACAGCCGGGCACCAGCACCGCCGGGATACCCGCGCGCGCCGCCGCCAGACAGCGTTCCGGCCCGGCGCTGAGCACACCGCCGCAAACTTCATCGGCCAGTTCGGTGGTGGTGATGTCCAGGGAGCCTACGGCATAGCCGTCGGTGATCAAGGACTCCATCACCCGCCCGCCGGTGCCGGTGGCGTGGAAGACCAGCACTTCGTAACCTGCGGCTTCGAGGATGCTCTTGGCGTGATTGACGGCGGGGGTGGTGTTGCCAAACATCGAGGCCACGATGATCGGTTTGGCTTCTGCCGTTGAGGGGCGTTCCATTTTAACCATCCCGGCAATGGCGCCGGCGGCGTTGGCGTAAATGACGCGGCTGATGCGGTTAAGCCCGGCTACATCCACAATTGAGGGCATGAAGGTGATGTCTTTGGTGCCGGCGTAGGCCGAGACATCGCCGCCACCGACGGTAGAAACCATGACTTTGGGTACACCGATGGGCAAGGCGCGCATGGCAGTTGTCGCAATGGACGTGCCGCCGCTACCCCCCATGCTGATGATACCGTCCAATTTGCCTTCATCATACAGACGGCGCACGACAACGGCCAGACCCTCAGCCATAATGCGCATGGCTTCATCCTTGTGCTCGCCGGTGGCAAGATAAGCAATATCGCCACCGCCGGCTTGTGCCACTTCGGCGCGGGTGATATCGGGCGGGAAAGCGGGTTCGCCCATCACGCCAAAATCTATCACCAGGGTTTTCACCCCTTCTCGTTCAATCAGTTCTTTGAGATAAGCGAAGTCTGCACCTTTGGTGTCCAGGGCACCGGCAATAACCACGGTTTTAGTCATAGACGGCCTCCTTTCGCTGAGTGGGTTTGGGAAAGAGATTGGCGATGTCGTTGCTAGGGTAATTCACCAGGGGGTAGGATGCGGCAATCGGGGAGTTCACGCAGGGCGATCTCAGGGCCGGGAGGGGCATATATGGCGATCAGTTTGAGAGTTTCCCAGCCCGTGTTGATAGTACTGTGGTTGGCACCCTCGGGAATAAAGACCATCATTCCCGGTTTTAAGTCAATGGTTTCGTCCGCTACGGTTTGCCGTCCATAGCCGGAAACGACGTAAAGGATCTCCTCCGTGCCCGGATGATTGTGGGTCATGTGCCCTTTTCCGGGGGCGAGTAGCACAACTCCAGCACTAAACTTCTTGGCCCCGGTCACACTGGGTGCACTCATCCACTTGATCAGTCCCCAATCAAAGGCCTGAGTTTCAACCTCCTCAGGAGAGATGAAGTACTTGCTCATCGTTCCTCCCTTCTAGTTTTTCACCTCTTTAGGGAAGGTGATCCAGATATTGAACACACCTAAACAGACACCGAAAATAGCCATGAGCGATGCCCAAATGCCTGCCCACACGGCGTTCCAAGGTGCGGCAACAACGTTTGGATAAGATCCGCTGAAATAGACTGCTAGACACATGGTAATGCCGTTGAAGAAGGCCAGCGATCCCTCTTGGAAAACTTTTGCCCAGCGCATCGAGTAGACCATGAAACCCACACCAGCCGAGAGGATGAGCCCTAGGGCCAGGTCGCCCGGAACCAGCACAGAAGGTAAAAACTGAAAGAGTTGAACCAAGAACAGGGTGATTCCGGTAACGACAGCACCGTAGGTATAACTGGGTAGGATGATTTTTATGGCGCTCGGTTTTGCGCCATACTGAAAATATTCTGCCCAAACAATAAAGGCTACCCAAAGCGTAAAACTCCATTTTCCTAACCAAAGGCCAAAGGGGATGGATACCAGGACGGTGATGGCAACGGCTAACCAAAGAGGTATGGTTTCTTTGACTCTAACGGCGGTTTGTGTGCTCATAAGCCTCCTCCTGTTGGGAAAATTAGCGTCCTATGAAATAAGGATAGTGATAAACTTTCCCCATTACATGAGGCATGAGCACTATTTTGGGCTAGTCCAAAATCCTGTGATTGGACTAGCCCAGGTGGACTAGTCCTTTTTCAATTGCAATTCTCACCGCTTCCAAACGGTTTTTCACCCCGAGTTTGCCTAGAATGTTGCTAATGTGGTTCTTAACTGTAAATTTGCTGATGTTCAATTTTTCAGCGATAGCGTGATTATTCAGCCCTGCCACCATTAACTCGAGGATTTGGCGTTCACGCGACGTTAAGGGCTCCAATAAGGTTTCCTTGTTGGGCGTTTGCATGACTCTTAGGAGCGAGGATGCAACTTCGGGAGAGAAGGTTTGTAGCCCAAGGTAGGTCGAGCGAATGGCATCGGCAAGTTCTTGAGCCGAAACGTTCTTTAGCAAGTAACTCGTTGCGCCTGCTTCTAAAGCGCCTTTAATCAATTCTTCTTCCCCGAACGACGATAGCGCAATCAAACGAATAGTGGGTTGGGTGCGATGAATATGGCGAATTGCGGTGATGCCATCCATTTCAGGCATGAGCAGGTCCATTAGCACGACATCAGGCTCAAGTCGAAGACACAGATCTATCGCTTCCTTACCCGAAGAGGCCTCACCTACCAGTTCAAATTCAGGATAGGCCTTCAAGAAGGATGTCAATCCTTCTCGCAACATATCGTGATCATCCACAATCAAGACCCGAATCTTCATTGTCATTCTCCATTAGAGGTCTGTGGCCAAAAGATTTCAATTTTTGTTCCTTTTCCCGGGGTGCTTGAAATCGTCAACCTGGCACTTGCTGAAGTGGCTCTTTCTCTCATAATCTCTAATCCCATCCCATGAATCTGGGGATTGTTGGGATCAAAACCTCGACCATTATCCTCTATGTATATCCTCAAATGGGAGTTTTGAAAGAGCACGTTGATCTCGGTTTTAGTGGCAAAGGAATGTTTAGCGGCATTGTTGAGCGCCTCTTGGACAATTCGATACAAAGATAATTTGGTTTCGGGTTGGATCTCGAATTCATTACCAGCGGTTATAACTCTCACTTCCATCTTTTTCCTGCTCATAGTGGCCTGTGCTAATTGATGCAGCAGATCAACAAACTTGGTCTGTTGAAGCGAGGATGGACGCAACTCGATCAGCAACGTGCGCATCTCGGCCAGCGCGCCGCGAACGAGTTTTCTAAGTTGCTCTAGATTGCGTTTCCCTTCCTCAGGGTCTTTGTCCCATAGCACGGGAAGCACATCGGCAATAATGCTTGCCGTCCAGAGGGTCTGGCTTACGGCGTCATGAAGTTCTCTTGCGAGACGTTGTCTCTCATTGATAACGGCCAATTCCTGAGCCTGCTCATACAGTTTGGCGTTATGGATAGCGATGGCAGCATGGCTTGCAAATGCCATTAAGCGCTCTGCTTTTTGGGTATCAAAGAAGTGAGGTTTGTCGCTATATAGGCTGATAAAGCCGATCACTTCCCCTTTAACAATGATGGGTGCACCTAAGTAAGAACGAATCCAATGGGTATTTTGATAATGAACCCACTGCCTATCCTTTACGACATCATGGATGATAAGGGGAGATTTGGTTTCTAACAGTTTCACAAGATTGGGATATTTGTTTATCTCAAACCATTCTCCCTCATTGGCGCTCCCTGCGGGACGGGCACGGACAAAGCATCCCTTTTGGCCTTCAACCAAAATAATTGTAGCCATTTGATGAGGAAGAATGCGTTGGATTTCGGTCAGAATGCGATCCAAGACCTCATTCAGGTTGAGGGTACTGTTCAGCGTGGTGGATATCTCTCTGAGCGCCTCGGCAAAAGCCCGCTGTTCGCGTTCGGCAGCGGTGCGTTCTTGAACTCGTATCTCTAGTTCCTCGCGGGCTTTCCGTAATTCTTCCTCTTTTAATTTAAGTTCGGTGATATCCTCATACGTGCCGAGCACCCCTACAACATTGCCTTCGGGATCATGAAGGGGCATTTTGTTGGTCACCACCCATGTGATTTGGCCATCAGCATGGGTTTGAGTCTCGTAGAGTTGATAAATAGGGGTGTCGGTTTCCATCACCTGTTGGTCAATCTTACGGTACCACTCTGCTTCTTCCTGTGTCCAAGGTAGGTCAAAATCGGTTTTACCTGAAACATCTTCTGGGTTTTCGTAGCCAGCATCATTGGCAAAATTTCGATTGCACCATACATAGACAGAATTGCGGTCTTTCCAGAAGATGGCTTGGGGAATGTTATCCATGATGAGACGTAAAAGCTGAATGGCAGGATGAGCCATTCCATCTTGCCAATCAATATCGCGCATTAAAAGCCCTAGCGCGACCGGATCAATATATGAATTAGGCTGAAGAGGGCGCCTTTCTGAAAGTGCCTTACGAGCCATGGTTTAGACCATTCTCATTGTAATTTTATGGGATGCGTCAACATTTGAGGGCGCCTAATCTGACTCCCACGATTTATTATAGGTAGATTTGAAAACCAATTCAATTTAGACCCGGCCTACCTTTTGATGATCTTTATTTGCTTATCCCAACCCATGCTATAATCATCCCAAAGGATAACCGATGCTTGATCCGGGTGTTTTGAGCAACTTTACCCTAATCTTGGCAGGCTTCACCGCGGCGTTTGTGGCCGCGCTGTGGTTAAGTCTCATCTTTTGGACCTACCGCGATATTCGCCAGCGCACCCGTGATCCCCTCGTGCATATCTTAGCGACGCTGGTCGCGGCGGTGTTGTTCCTGCCCGGGGTGTTGATCTATCTGATCCTGCGCCCCTCCCATACGTTGGAAGAGGACTATCAGCGTAGCCTAGAAGAAGAGGCGCTTCTCCAAACCATCGAGGAAACCCCTCAATGCCCGGGTTGCGGGCGAAAGGTGGCTCAAGATTGGTTGGTCTGCCCGAGTTGTTACACGCGTCTACGCAAGCGCTGTCATCAGTGTGGGCGCTTGATGGAATTGGCTTGGAATATTTGCCCGTATTGTGGCACGGCAGTGCCGGGGGCACGCCGTGAGAATGTTACCCTGGACGAGGCTTTGCAGGCTTCGTTTATTGATGAAGAACCCCCCTCTATCGAATCGCCTTCTTAGTATCCAGCATCATTATAATTGAGAGCATGCGCTACGCTTTGTACGCCCAACCTGTTGATTATCTGGTCATAGGTCACGTGACCCAAGACCTGACCCCTAGTGGGCCTGTGTTAGGGGGCACGGCGGCCTACGCGGCCCTGACAGCGCGGGCGATGGGCTTGCGGGTGGGCGTGGTAACCGCATGCCATCCGGAAACTGACTTGAGCCCGCTGAGCGAGGTGCAGGTTTTGGCTTGGCCGGCGGATTATACAACCACGTTTGAAAACCGTGCGGGGGTGCACGGGCGGGAGCAGATTCTCCACTGCGTGGCTGCACCTTTGCAGTTAAATATGATCCCTGAGGTGTGGCGCAAGACGCCTATTGTTCATTTAGCGCCGGTGGCACAAGAAGTTGATCCTAAATTGGTGCGCGCTTTTCCAGATTCCTTCGTGGGTCTGACACCCCAGGGGTGGTTACGGGCATGGGATTCCCAGGGTCGGGTGCATTTCACTGAATGGCCAGAAGCCCGCTTTGTCTTGGAAGCGGCTAACGCAGCGGTGTTGAGCCTGGAAGACGTAGCAGGGAACGAGGCGATTATTGAAGAGATGCTGGCCTCAATTCGGGTGTTGGTGGTGACCGAGGGCGCAGCAGGGGCGCGCTTATATTGGAATGGCGATTTGCGTTATTTTCGTCCTCCAACCGTACAAGAGGTGGATGCAACCGGTGCTGGTGATGTGTTTGCGGCGGCTTTCTTCATTCGTCTGCACCAAACCCGCGATCCCTGGGAAGCCGCGCGCTACGCGACGCAATTAGCCGCGATCTCGGTGACGCGACCAGGGCTTCTAGGGGTGCCCACACCTGTTGAGGCCCAAGAAAAACTGATTGAAATTATCCCCTAAAACAGGGTAAGCGCTATGGGTCGGGTTTATACATTTGTCAATCAGAAGGGCGGGGTGGGTAAGACGACCTCCGCCATTTCTTTGGGCGCCTATTTGGGTTATTACGGTCAGCGGGTGTTACTGGTGGACTTAGACCCGCAGGCCAATGCCACATCTTCGTTGGGGGTGGATAAGCGCACGGTACGCAGTGGCACGTATGAGGCCTTATTAGGGCTTCAGCCTGCGGGAGCAAACATTTTGCATAATCCACGATTTAAACTATCCATCCTCCCCTCTTCACCGGCGTTGGCCGGGGCGGAGGTTGAATTAATCGAGGTTAACAGACGCGAACACCGCTTGAGTCAAGCGTTGCAGCCCCTTATTGATCGTTATGATTACATCTTGATAGATTGTCCTCCCTCGTTGGGATTGCTAACCATTAATGGCATTGTGGCTGCTCGCAATGGTGTCATTATTCCGGTACAGTGCGAATACTTGGCTCTGGAGGGGCTAGGGCAACTGATGCAAACTATTCAGCGGGTGCGGACGTCAATTTTCCCGGATTTGGGTGTGCGGGGTGTGATCCTGACCATGTTTGATGGGCGTACGCGCTTGGCCCTCGATGTTGTTAATGAGGTGCGGCGTTTCTTCCCGACTCAGGTGTTTCAGACCATCATCCCGCGGAGTATCCGCTTGGCCGAAGCACCCTCGTATGGTATGCCGATATCGGTCTATGCGCCAGAGTCGAGCGCAGCCAAAGCCTATGCGGCGCTTGCTCGTGAGCTGCTTCAGGGAGATGGGTTAACCATTCCGGTATTTGATGCTCAGCAGGGGATGGCATGACGCGCAAAGGCGGTTTGGGCAAAGGACTCGAAGCCTTGATCCCCGGCGGGGGTGGGACACCTTCAGAGGGCGGGGTGTCGTATGTGCCCATTGACCAGATCGTTCCCAATCCACATCAGCCGCGGAGCAAGATTGAGGCTGAGGGATTGGAAGATCTTGCGGCGTCCATTCGCGAGCATGGTATTTTGCAACCCCTTTTGGTCAGCCCAGAGGGTGATGGGCGCTATACATTAATTGCCGGCGAGCGCCGCTGGCGGGCGGCACGCCAGGCCGGCCTGGAGATGGTGCCGGTGCTGATTCGACCGACCGGTGAGGCTCAGCGCCTAGCGTTGGCGTTGATCGAGAATCTCCAGCGTGCTGATCTCAGTCCGCTCGAGACCGCCGAGGCTTATCGTCAACTTCATGAGGATTTTGGCCTTTCGCATGAGGACATTGCCCGTCAGGTTGGCAAGAGCCGGGTGGCAGTCACTAACACCTTGCGACTGCTTAAATTGCCTTTGTCTGTCCGCGAAGCCTTGGCCGAAGGTAAGATCAGCGAAGGCCATGCGCGAGCGCTTTTAGGGCTTCCCACCCCTCAGGCACAAGAAGCGGTTTTAGCGGTTGTGTTGCGCCAAAATCTCAGTGTGCGCCAAACAGAAGCATTGGTACAGCGGTATCAAGGACAGCGTACGGCCCCCAAAACGCGCTCTGAGGCTCCCCCTGAGGTACGCGACTTGGAAGCGCGCCTGGAAGAACGGCTAGGAACGCGGGTGGCACTGCGGCGGGGTAAGAAAGGGGGAAGTTTAGTGATCCGCTTTTATTCGGATGAGGAATTAGACACGTTATTGAAGATCCTCTTGGGCTGAGGTAAGGGGTATGCGGATCCTGCACAACGCCCGTATTTTTACCCTCGATTCCCAACAACCCGTGGCGACGGCTCTGGCGATTGAGCAGGATCGAATTGTGGCTGTGGGGAACGAGGCGGACGTTTTAGCGCTGTCTCGACCGGGCACGACGGTTCAGAATTTGAACGGGAAGGTTATCCTGCCGGGGTTAACCGATGCGCATATTCATTTGCAGCACCTGGCGCTCAGTTTGCAGCGGGTGGACTGTGCTACTGCGACCCGGGCCGAGTGTTTGCGTCGGGTGGCCGAACGCGCGGCTCAGACCCCACCCGGTCAATGGATTTTGGGGCATGGTTGGAACCAAAACGAGTGGCCAGAAGGGTTTGGCTCAGCCCAGGATTTGGATGTTGTCGCGCCCGAGCACCCGGTGTTTCTCACGGCAAAGTCGCTGCATGCAGCGTGGGTCAATTCAGTGGCGTTGCGCTTGGCCGGAATTGGGCCTGATACGCCCGACCCTGCAGAAGGGCGGATTCAGCGCGATGCGCGAGGTCATCCTACCGGCATTCTGTTTGAGGCCGCCGTGGATCTCGTGCAGCGTTGTATCCCCCAGCCGGGGGTGGAAGAGGTGGCTCAGGCCATTCGAGCGGCTCAACCCATTCTCTGGCAAATGGGTCTGACCGGTGTTCATGACTTCGATCAGCGCACATGTTTTCTGGCATTGCAAAGACTGCGGTGCGAGGGCAAATTGAAATTACGCGTGCTCAAGAGCCTCCCACTGGACGCGTTGGATGAAGCGGTCGCACTCGGAGTCGGGAGTGGTCTGGGGGATGCTTGGCTGCGCATTGGGAGCGTTAAACTTTTTGCCGATGGGGCGTTAGGACCACAAACGGCAGCCATGTTTGAGCCTTATCTGGGGCGTGAGGATTGTGGTCTGCTGTTCTTGGAGGCGGAGCAGGTATTTGAAATTGGGCGTAAGGCGGGAGAGGTGGGCTTGAGCCTGGCCGTGCATGCCATCGGTGATCGCGCGAACGCGGAGGTATTAACGGGTTTGGAGCGGTTGCGCCAGTGGGAACATGATGCTGGAAAGCCTCACTTACGTCACCGCATTGAGCATGTTCAGGTATTACGACCCCAAGATGTAGGACGGTTGGCTCAGGCCGATATTATCGCTTCCGTGCAACCCGTGCATGCCACTTCGGATATGGAGATGGCCGACCGTTATTGGGGCGAGCGGTCACGTTATGCCTATGCCTATCATACACTGCTTGCCCATGGAACGCGCCTGGCATTTGGCTCAGATGCGCCGGTCGAATCGCCTAATCCGTTTTGGGGGATTCATGCCGCAGTAACTCGCCAGCGTTTGGATGGCACGCCCGGCCCAGAAGGCTGGTATCCTCAAGAGCGGCTTTCTGTCCAACAGGCGGTCGAAGCCTACACTCTGGGTGCGGCCTATGCAGCAGGGTTAGAACGCTATCTGGGAAGCCTGCGTTCAGGTTATTTTGCGGATTTAATGGTTTTGGAACAAAGCCCGTGGGATGTGCCGGCCAGGGACTTATCCCAGTTACATCCGATTGCGACCATGGTGGGGGGAGAATGGGTATGGCAGATGGAAGAGATGTGAATTCAACACCTTCAACCCTTAAACCCGAAATATTAGTACCCCGTTTGGGGGATTACCTGGTTGAGCGCGGTTTCCTCTCGCAAGCGGATTTGGACGCTGTGCTCAATTATCAAGCCGTGCTGCGCGAGCAAGGCCGAGAAGTGCCGCTCTTAGGGCAACTTTTGGTTGAACTAGGGAAAATCAGCCAACCCCTCTTAGATCATGCGATCACCGAGTATGTGCTTCAGTTGCGCACTGCGCTCGAAGAGAGTAACGCCCAACTTGAGCAGCGCGTACAACAACGCACGGCAGAACTTGAGCGGGCATTACAAAAACTTTCCGAACTCAATCAATTGAAAGCCAATTTTGTAGCCAATATTTCGCATGAATTACGCACCCCGCTTACCCATTTGAAGGGGTATCACGAGCTTTTGCTTTCAGGTGACCTGGGGCCGTTAAATGAAGAGCAACATCGGGCTTTGCTCATCATGGAGAAGGCAATTGATCGCCTGGAGCGCCTGATAGAGGACTTGATCTTATTCTCAACCACTGAACGAGGAAACCTACCCCTCCGAATCGAACCGATTGACTTATGCATGTTGTGTCGAAAAGTTGTTGAGCAGATATCCCCTCGTGTTCACGATCATCATCTCGATCTGGAAATGAGATGCCCTACAGAGGACGAGGAGTTATTGGTTTATGGCGATTGGGAAAAAATTGGTTGGGTTATTCATCAATTACTGGATAACGCCGTCAAATTTACGCCAGCCGGCGGGCATATTACCTTAGCCGTTGAGTTGATGGATAAACATGTGGAAGTCAGCGTTACCGATACCGGGATTGGGATTCCGGCGAACCGCCTCCAGGAGTTGTTTGAGCCCTTTCATCAATTAGATAGTTCTCCCACCCGTCGCTATGGAGGGACAGGGTTGGGACTCTCGCTGGCCCAAAAGATTATTGAAGCCCACGATTCTGTGATTTCAGTTACCTCGGAACTTGGGCGTGGAAGCCGGTTTTCGTTTCTTTTACGTCGTGTGCGCTTGGATGAGGGTGCGATAGATGAACCCAAACCCAGATAATCCATCTCAGGTGATACCCATTGAGGTGGTTTTTACCTTAAGCCGCTTGTTGGGACAGACTTCTTCCTGGCGGCAGGTGATGGATGAGGCCATTCAGGTGGTGCGGCCTCACTTTGTGTTTGATAATCTGGTGGTGTATTTGGTAGATCCGGCTACATTAAATCTCGAAGTTGGTTTTGCCCGTGCGACCGGACGTGGAAAATCGGCTGAAGCCGATGTGGCCTGGGGGGAAGCGCTGAGCAATCAGGTGGTGGAACAGCGGCAGTTAATCCTTGAAGAACCAACCGACACTACCGAAGATCGCTTGCAGCGTCCCTATATGTTGGGCATACCCCTCCAAGTGGGTGAAGCATTGCTTGGAGCGTTGATTTGGATCCGCTTTGGTGGCCCGCCGTTTGATCCGGCAGCCTTTCCGTTTGTGGAATTTTTTAGCCAGCAGTTAGCGCAAGCGATTTTAAGGGAACGCCTGGCGCAGGAGATATCACGCTTGGAAATTCAGTATAGTGGTTTACAAGCCCAGGAAGATTTTATTTCGGCGCTCTCTCATGAATTTCGCACTCCATTGGGATTTATCAAGGGTTACACCACCACATTGTTACGCCCGGATGCGAACTGGGATGCCACCACACAACGTGAATTTCTTAACATTATTGATCAAGAGGCCGATCGTATGCAGGAATTAATTGATAATCTGCTCGATTCGGCACGTTTGCAGACCGGGCGGATCAAGATGAACTTCCAACCGGTGCGTCTGGATTCTCTGGTAAATGATGTCGTGGCGCGCATGAAGTTACGTTATCCGGAACTCGAGGTAAGCGTTCAACTCGATGAACCACTGAGCCCACTTTTTGCGGATCCGCAACGTCTGGCGCA
>FMJZ01023738.1_pt1 | contig 21452 bp, 19 predicted proteins | sample 1987881 | NCBI WGS metagenome assembly FMJZ01 (sample SAMEA4378227, study PRJEB15110) | soil metagenome | biome: soil; feature: Field; material: Soil | place: India | collected 2015-03-11 | depth 0 m
AATGCCATTGTAGTGCTCTCCCAACTGAGCTACATCCCCATTTTTATTAAATTATAAAATATTTTTTTAAAGAAGGCAAGAATTTGTTTTGATTTTTGACAACTTATAGAGCAAGAGTTATAATTAACTTATGAAATACCTATAGATGGTATATGTAAAAGGAGATAGTTATGAATTCCTGCAAAAAGTCTCACCATTCAGAAAGTGTAAAGAAGCGATTGATAAGTAGACTTAATAGAATTGAAGGTCAAATAAGGGGAATAAAAAGAATGATAGAAGAAAATCAATATTGTGATGATGTTCTTAATCAGATCACGGCTATAAGGAATGCATTATCTGGTGTCCAGGAGGAATTACTCTCAGAGCATATAAAAAGTTGTGTTTTTGAGCAAATAAGAAATGGCGAAAAAGAAGTAGTCGATGAATTGGTTTATACTATAAGAAAAATGTTGAAATAATTTGTTTTTATGAGAGGAAAAGATGTATCTTGCTACAAAAGAAGACGTTTATTTTATTGATGAAGAATGTGAAAAAAAATATAACATCTCTACTTTGACATTGATGGAGAATGCAGGCAAAAATTCTTTTATATGGATAAAAGAAAATCTTGATCTCAAAAAAAATTTTTTGGTTTTCTGTGGACATGGAAATAATGGTGGTGATGGGGCTGTTTTAGCAAGGTATCTTATCCAGAATGGAGTGAATACAAAGGTTGTTTTTGTTGGAGATGTAATTGAAAAAACAAAAGGGATAGCAAAAGAAAATTTTTTAAGATTAAAAGAATTTTATAAATGGGATTTTTCTCCAAAAGGTTTATCAGAAATCAAAGAAATGATTGAAAATTCTGACTATATTGTGGATGCAATTTTTGGAGTTGGTTTAAAAGGAGAATTATATCAGCCTATTATTGATTTAATTGAGCAAATTAATTCGTCTGGTAAGGTAATAGTTTCTCTTGACATACCTTCTGGTGTTTTAGCCAATGGCGGTAATTTTAAAATCGCAGTTAAGGCAAATTATACACTTACTTTTGGTTTACCAAAATTTGGTATGATTGATTATCCGGGTGCAGATTTTTGTGGAAAAATTGAAACTATTGATATAGGTATTCCTCAAAACATAATAGAAGAAAGAAAACCCATAATCTTTTTAACGGATAATTATGTCAGTAGCTTACTTCAAAAAAGAAAAAGAGATAGTCATAAGGGAAAGTTTGGACATTTACTCATAGTAGGTGGATATGGAGGAAATTTTAAAAAAGGAATTAAAGCGATGGGGGGGAGTGTTATTCTTTCCGGGCTTTCTGCCTTAAGGAGTGGTGTTGGATTACTTACAATAGCGACACATATTGATAATTTAACGTCAATTCAAGCAAGTATTCCGGAGGCTATGACTTTTGGCTGGAAAGAAAGTAATAGTTCATTACGTTCAATCAGAAGGCTTATTGAAAATAATTTTATAAAAACGGTTCTTGTGGGTAATGGTTTTTTTACAGGTAAATTTCAAGAAAAGTTAATAGAGATGATTTTAACTCATCCAGTAGTAGATAAGATTGTTATAGATGCCGATGGTATAAATAACATTTCTCAAAATGAAAGATTAATGAAAATTTTGAAATCGTCTGGTAAAAACATAATTCTTACTCCACACATTGGAGAAGCAAGTAGAATGTTAGATCTCCATCCAGAAATTGTAAAATTCAATAAACTTTATATGGCAAAAAAGTTAAATCAGTTAACAAGTTCTGTAATTTTGCTTAAAGACAGTGTTTCGGTTATTTCTTCTGGGGATAAGGTTTTTGTTAACAATAGAGGTAGTGTTTCACTTGCTAAAGGAGGAAGTGGTGATATATTAGCAGGTCTTGTTGCTGGTTTTCTTGCCTCTGGGCATAGTGATGTATCTTCAATCATTCTGGGAAGCTATGTTCTTGGTTTAGCTGGAGAAAAGTGTGAAAGTATATATGGTAGTTTTTCAGCTACAGGTAAGGATGTAATTAATATAATTCCTGAAGTTATTAGATATATCAGTATGCTGGAATAGTTATAGTGAATTTTGTGCCTTCTCCCTCTTCACTATTTACAGAAATATTTCCTCCGTATGAAGCTACAAGGTTTTTAACCATATAAAGTCCAAGACCAGCACCTTTCTGGTTTAAAGATGAAGCAAATTGTCCTCTATAAAATTGTTCAAATATCTTTTCTTTTTCTTCCTTTTTTATTCCTTCACCAGTATCAATAACCTCAAATTTGTATTTTTCTCCATTGAAGGTTATGTTTATTGTTATCATTCCATTTGGTTTGTTGTAGAATATTGCGTTTGATATAAGCTCATCAAGAATTGTCTTGAATATTGTATAATTCCCAGATATTTTTTTAGCCTCTTCAGATATTGATATTGATATGTTTAAGTTTTTTTCTTTAATTTCAGACTTATAGTTTTCAAGTATTTTATCGATCAAATCTTTAAGTTCAAGTTTATCTCTAAATAAATCCTCTGCTGATGTTTCAAGTGATACGAAATTTATAACCTTATTGGCAAAATTGTTTAATTTTTCTACCTTTACTATTAAGGCGGAAAGTATTTTGTTTCTTAATTCGAGGGGGAGGTTGCCACTTTTAAGTAGAGATTTTAATTCTTCCAAAATATGGACGATTGGAGCTTTTAAATATTCAGACATTTTGTTAATAAACTCATTTTTGACATTAACAAGTTTTATCAATGTTCTATTTTGTCTTCTTATCTCTGAATAAAGTATTGAGTTGTATAGTGAAATTGAAGCCTGAGAACAGAATATTTCACCAATCGCAAAGTCTGATTCGGAAAATGTATCTGTTTCTGAAATCATATCTACATATATTATTCCAAGAAGTTTATCTTTATAACTTAGTGGAATACACATAAATGAAAGTTTTTTATTTTCATCTATATTTTCATTAACTATGAGTATACTTTCTCTTTTTCGTGATGTTTCATATATCTTTTCATAAGAAAATTTAAAGTAATCTTTTTTGAGATCTTCCTGTGAAAAATTGAGAAATATTGTTGGTATTAGCTTGTTGCCTTTCCTTAAAAATATTACACCTCTATGAGCTCGAACGGATTCTACAAGGTATTTTAAAATTTTGTGAAGTAAAATATCTGTATTAAGTATGAAGCTTAAATTTTTGTTTATTTCAAGGATTTTTCTTAAAACATTTTCTTTATGCAACAGTTCTTCAAATGAAAGTTGATTAACAGCTTCCTGAGCTTTTAAGAATTTTTCTGCCTCTCTTTTTTCAAGAGCTGTTAGTTCTTCAAGACTTTCATGAGCCTGTAAGGTTTTTTCTATGTCTTTTTTCTCATTTAATACAATTTCCTGCAATGCTTCATAGGCTTTTAGTGTTTTGTCTGCTTCTTTTAATTCTTCATTGAATGCATCGGTGAGTTTATTGTAGGCATCGGCTATTCTTTCAAGATTGGCAATTTTCTCGTCTTTTTCTTTTATTTCTTTTTCAAGCTCTTTTATCCTTTTTTCATAATCCATAAGATTAACCTCTTAGCATTATTTATCGGCTTAAGAATCACTAATTTTTATATTCCACTAAAATTTATTTACTTTATCAATTGCAGGTATTGGAAATTTTTTCAAAATTTTTTCTTAAAGTGGGGTCTGGTTCTGGAATACTTGATATAAGAAGTTGTGTATAATTATGTGAAGGATTTGAAAAGACATCTTTTGTTTTACCTGTTTCCACTATTTTTCCAGAAAACATTATTGCAACTCTATCTGATATGTTTTTTACAAGAGCAAGATCGTGTGCAATAAAAAGATAGGAAAGTTTAAATTGCTCTTTTAATTCCATAAGAAGGCTTATAATCTGAGCCTGAATTGATACATCAAGCGAAGATACAGCTTCATCACATATTATAAGCTCTGGTTTAAGAGAGATTGCCCTCGCTATTGCTATTCTCTGTCTTTGACCACCAGAAAATTCATGCGGAAATTTGTATAATGAATTTTCAGAAATTCCTACTTTTCTTAAAGTTTCGATTATGTAATTTTTTACTTCTTTTTTAGTTACAATTTGATGGAGTAAAATCCCTTCAGAAAGAATGTCATAAATAGTTTTTCTTGGATTAAGAGAGGTATTCGGATCTTGAAATATTATTTGCATTTTCTTTCTAAATGGGAAAAGTTTTCTGCCTTTAATATTTGTAATATTTACATTATCAAGTATTATTTCTCCTTCATCTACATCTATAAGTCTTAAAATACATCTTGCAAGAGTTGTTTTACCACAACCAGACTCTCCAACTAAAGCAAAAGTTTCATTTTTTTCTATATTTAAACTTACATTGTCAACAGCCTTATGGATTATTTTGTCTTTGTTAAAAAGTCCCTGTCTTAAATAAAAATGTTTGCTTAAATTTCTTACTTCAAGAATGTTCATTTTTCCCCTCACTATAAAGCCAGCATTTTACATAACGGTTATCTATCTTTGTTAAAGATGGTTTTTTTGTCTCACAAATCTTCATTTTTTTTTCACATCTTGGATGAAAGGGGCAACCTGATGGAATGTTTGATGGTTCTGGCGGATTGCCGGGAATACTTTTGTTAAAATTATAGCTTTTTGTTATTGATGGAACTGAATCAAGTAAACCTATGGTATAAGGATGTAATGGATTTTTAAAAAGTTCAAATACTGGAGAATATTCCATAACCTGACCAGCATATAGCACAAGAACGGTTTGAGCTATCTGTGCAACTATTCCAAGATTGTGAGTAATAAATAGAATTGATAAACCATATTCTTCTTTCAATTTTTCTATCAATTTTAATACCTGAGCCTGTATTGTAACATCGAGAGCAGTTGTTGGTTCATCTGCTATCAAGAGTTTTGGTTTGAGAATTATTGACATTGCAATCATTGCTCTCTGTCTCATTCCCCCCGATAATTCGTGTGGATATAATTCATACTGGAGCTTTGGATTTTTAAATCCTACATGTTTCAGTAGTTCATAAACCATTTCTTTTGCAATTTTTTTATCTAAATTTTCATGGATTTTTACTACTTCTGCTATTTGATCTCCTATTTTTTCTACTGGATTAAAGCTGGAAAGAGGCTCTTGAAATATGAAGCCAATCTCTTTTCCTCTTATCTTATACAACTCATTCAAGGGTAAATTTGATAACTCTTTTTCTTCAAGAAATATTTTTCCGTGTATGTTAAATGGTGGGGAAGGTAGAAGTCTTGTTATTGAAAGAGCTGAAACAGTCTTTCCACATCCTGATTCTCCTACCATACATAAAGTTTCGTTTTTTTTAATCAAATATGAAATATCATCAACAATCTTTAATTCTTTTTCTTTATCCTGTAAAGTGATAGTGAGATTTTCTACTTTTAGCAAATAATCTTTCATCAAATAGGCCTCAATAGATTTTGTAACTTTGAATATTATAATTTTAAGAGAGATTTTATTCAAAAAAATTACCAGTCACCTTCTATGTAAAAGGCAAGTTTGTAATTTTCTTTTTCTGGATTTATCTTTTTTTCATATCCATAACCGATACCAACCGTTATGTCTTTAAACTTTAATTCTCCATAAAGGGCATATTCATAACCTTCTCCATAATATGAGCGAAGTGTAAAATCTCCAAAATAAAAGTCTTCTTCTGGATAATATAAGGCTGAATAATAACTATCTGTTTTGTAATATAGATAACGCCCTTTAAATTTGAAAAAATATGGATATATAATCAATCTTAAAAGATATAGGTTGCCTGTTTCATTTCTTATTATTTCATTAATATTTTGATATCTTAGATGTAAGATGATTTTGTTATTTAAAAAGCCATTATTTACATAAACGTAATTTCTTAAGTTTCTTGTGGTTCTTAAATCAGAATATCTGCTTTTTAGTTCAACTGAGAGTTCGGAAAATATTAAGTTTTTGGTTTTAAATCCACTTTTAAGCTCGTATTTTTGATATATTGTCTCATTTGTGATTCTGCTGAAGATATTCAAGTAGCCCTGAATATAAAATGGGTTTAAAATTTGATTGACCCCAAAAAATAAACCTTTTGTGTCTTTTTTATAATCTATTATTTCTTCTCCATTTAATGAATTAAAATTGGTTTCTGCATAATAAATAAGTGTGGCAATTTTTGTATTTTGAAATTTGCTTATAAATCCTTGCACTATTGATAAACCATCTGAAAAGGCAATTTCTCCATATGGATTAAAAAGAGGATTAATAGGTAAATTATAAAAAATGCTATATTCATTTGTGTTTGTTAATTTGTAATTCCATATAGCTCCTATTTCTATATTGTCTTTATATACTAAGGCTGTGGTAATATTTAAATTTGTGTTTGTTTTTATAACATGTTTCGATATTGATAGATATGGAAAAAGTAAATTATTTATTTTAAAATTTAAAGCTATGCCATCAAGGAAATCAAAAATTTTGTTGTTATCACTATCTTTGTCTGAATTTTTGTATCTTACTATTCCTCGAGTTTTTTTGTATATTGGGTGTTGTGTTATATCATCTATGTAATTTATAGAAGTTGTTCCAAATAGTAAGTGTTGACCGAAAGAAAGCTGATAATGTCCAATGATAAAGTTTATTAATTCATTTTCAAATGATAGATTGTAAGTTGAATTTGTGAGAAAATAAGACCATTCTTTTTCAATAATATTTGTTTCACTTTGAACTGCGTAATAAAAAGTTATGTCTTTAATCTTTGTTTCTGATTGAAATATATTTTTGTTTGTATGATTTTTTTCTTTGTTAATAAAACGAAAAAAGAAAAAAATCTCTTTTTCTGGAAGATTTTTTACCCTGATGTATGGAGAGATTTTTTCTATTTCATCTATAGTAAGACCAAAATTTGTGAGTTCATAAACTGATTTGAAATAATTTGTTTTTCTGAAACTTTCAAAATTTTTTGATTGTTCTTTATCCAATTGTAGTATCTGATTAAGATAAATAAACTTTGTAGTATTTATATCCATTGGATTAATAAGAAGATCACTATAAAATTTTTCGTCTTCTTCTATGGAATAAGAAATGTTTATGAGCAAAAAAATGATTAAAAGACTATTCCATCCTCGAGACATAGATATCTATTCTTCTGTTGTAAGCTCTGCCTTCTGGTGTATCATTGGATTCGATTGGCTCATGTTCTCCTCTACCTTCTGCATACATTCTTGATGGTTTGACACCAAGAGCTTCAAAGTATCTTACAACAGAAGAAGCTCTTGCGGTTGATAGTTCCCAGTTTGTGGGATAGATTTTTGCCATTTCTGAGGCTTTAGGAATTGGAGAATTGTCAGTATGTCCCACAATTTCAATTTTTACATCATCTCCTGCATCCTTGAGTAGGAGTCCTACCTTTCTTAAGACTTCTCTACCTTCTTCAAAATCTATTTCTGCACTACCCGGTCTGAAAAATAAGTCGCTTGCGATTGTTATTTTATATCCTTTTTGAGTTTCTTGAACTCTTACTTTTTTTGCTCTTATTTCTGGGGTGAGGAGTTGTTCAGCATTTTTCATAGCTTTTGAAAGTTTTGTTCCAAGATCCTGTGAGGGTAAACTTTCTATAGTATTACCAAATTCAGCAAGTGGACCTTTTGTAAGTGTATTTCCACCTTCAAGGGCACCGAGAGAACCTTTAAATGCTGAAAGAATGAGTTGCATTTCTGTTGAGGCTGTATTCTTACTCATTGTAGCAATAAGCATAATGAAGAATGTAAGTAGCAAGCTATTCATATCTCCATAAGTTGTCATCCAAGCTGGTGTGGAGTATGTTACTTCGTCCTTTTTCTTTTTTCTTGGCATATTACTTACTCTCTTCTGGTTTTGGTCTCTGAGCTGGTGGCAAGAATGAGTTTAATTTTTCTCTCAGTATTGTTGGGTTATCACCAGCCTGTATTGAAAGTACTCCTTCAAGCACTATTTCTTTCATCATAACATCATACTGGTTCCATAAATATAGTTTTGCTGACATAGGAAGTAGGAAGTGGTTTGCGAGTATTGCTCCGTAAAGTGTTGTTATAAGAGCTGTAGCCATGTTCTTACCAATACTTGAAACATCCTGCATACTTCTTAACATAGCGATAAGACCAATAAGAGTTCCGATCATTCCCCAGCTTGGTGCAAAATATCCCCAGTCGTCAAAGATCTTTTTTGCTTGAGCATGTCTTGCTTCCATTTGATCCATTTCAGCATACATAATGTTTTTTACCACTTCTGGGTCTGTTCCATCAACTACAAGCTGTAAAGCTCTTTTGAGAAAAGGATCTGGAACTTCAGCAACATCATCTTCTAAAGCGAGAACACCTTCCCTTCTTGATTTTTCTGCAAATGTTATTAATGTTTCTATTGTTGCTGAGGGATCAAAGGCTTTGTTTTGAAATGATAAACCAAACAATGTTTTTAACATTTTTATTTTTTCAAAAGGAATACATATCATTAAAGATGCAAAAGATCCACCTATAGTAATTAAAACTGATGGTAAATCAAAATATATAGAAAGGTCGCCTGTATTAAGCCAGGCTCCCCATAACCAAAGTATTGTTCCACCAATAACACCGATTAATGTTCCTCTTTCCATAAGTTATTTCTCCCTTGATTTTTCTATTCCTGATTTGACTGATTCACTTAAAAAATCTATAAAACAGTTTCTTATTTCTTTTACACTTTCTTTGACAATAAATTTTTTTCCTGATAAAAGAACTATAACTGTTTGTGGTGTTTCTTCTATAGTTTCAATCAAAAATGGATTAATGGTTAATTGTGTATCGTTTAATCTTGTTAAAGTAATCATAATTTTCCTTTTTATTAATTTTTCGGATTAATTATACATAATTTGAGTTTTTTACACAATTTTACAAAAAGTTAAAAATATATTACAATATATAAATTGAGGGGTGGTAAAATGCTTGAAAAAATTAATCCATTAAATTTAAATAGCTGGAAGAAGTTGGCTGTTCATTATGAAAGTATGAAAAATGTCCATATGAGAGATCTTTTTAAATCTGATCAAAATAGGTTTAATAAATTTTCTCTCTCTTTTGAGGATATTTTTGTTGATTATTCAAAAAATATTATTACAGAAGAAACTATGGGGTTACTCTTCAATCTTGCAGAAGAGGCAAAACTTAAGGATGCAATAGAAAAAATGTTCAGCGGCGATAAGATTAATGAAACAGAGAAAAGAGCTGTATTACATATAGCCTTGAGAAATAAATCAAACACACCAATATATGTTGATGGTGTTGATGTAATGCCAGAAGTGAATAGAGTTTTGAAACAGATGAAAGAATTTTCGGATAAAATTATTTCAGGTGAGTGGAAGGGTTATAGTGGAAAGCCTATAACTGATATAGTTAATATTGGTATAGGTGGTTCTGACCTTGGTCCTGTTATGGTTACAGAGGCTTTAAAACCATACAAAAAACCCAATATAAATGTTTACTTTGTTTCAAATGTAGATGGCACACATATTGCTGAAACATTAAAGAAATTAAATCCTGAAACGACTTTGTTTATTATTTCCTCAAAAACTTTTACAACTCAGGAAACAATGACAAATGCAAATACAGCAAGGGAATGGTTTTTGTCCAGCTCAAAAGACGAAAATTCTATCAAAAAGCACTTTGTTGCGGTTTCAACAAATGAAAAAGAGGTTGTAAATTTTGGAATAGATCCTGAAAATATGTTTGTTTTCTGGGATTGGGTTGGAGGAAGATATTCTCTCTGGTCTGCTATCGGACTTTCTATAGCCTGCACTATTGGATTTGAGAATTTTGATGCATTGCTTATGGGTGCCCATAAGATGGATAATCACTTCAGAAATACACCTTTTGAAAAAAATATTCCTGTTATTTTAGCTCTTCTGGGCATATGGTATAATAACTTCTTTGAAGCTGAAACTTATGCCATTTTGCCATACGATCAGTATCTACATAGATTACCAGCTTATTTACAGCAAGGTGATATGGAATCAAATGGAAAAAGTGTAGACCGAAGTGGTAAGAAAGTTAACTACCAGACAGGCCCGATCATCTGGGGAGAGCCCGGTACGAATGGTCAGCATGCTTTTTATCAGCTTATTCATCAGGGAACAAAACTTATTCCGGCGGATTTTCTTGCTCCAGCTATAAGCCACAATCCTATAGGAGACCATCATCTTAAGTTACTTTCTAACTTTTTTGCTCAAACAGAGGCTTTGATGAACGGTAAAACTGAAGATGAAGTTGTTGCCGAACTTAAGGCAAGCGGTAAGTCAATAGAAGAAATAGAAAAATTAAAGCCTTTTAAGGTATTTGAGGGAAATAGACCTACAAATTCAATCCTGTTTAAGAAACTTACTCCAGAAGTTCTTGGAAGTTTGATTGCAATGTATGAACACAAGATTTTTGTTCAGGGTGTAATATGGAATATTTTCAGCTTTGACCAATGGGGAGTCGAGCTTGGCAAACAACTTGCAAATAAGATTCTTCCAGAGCTTTCTGGTGATGAAGCTATTAACTCTCATGATTCATCAACAAATGGGCTTATAAATACTTACAAGAAGATGAGAAAATGACAGAAAAAGAAAAGATGATTTCTGGTGAATTTTATAATGCAATGGATAAAGAGTTAATTAAAGATAGACTTAACGCAAGAAAACTATTGTATAAATATAACAATTCAAAACCACAAAATTTTAATAAAAGAATTAAATTGCTTAAAAGGTTGATAAATTCAAAGGGATTTTGTTATATTGAGCCACCTTTTTACTGTGATTATGGTTATAATATTGAGGCTGAAGGCTTTTTTTATGCTAATTTTGGCTGTGTAATTCTTGATGTTTGCAAGGTTAAGTTAGGAAATGGTGTTTTGCTTGGACCTTATGTTCAAATTTATACTGCAACTCACCCTCTTGATCCTGTTGAGAGAGCTTCAATGAAAGAATATGGTAAGAGTGTTGAAATTGGTGAAAATGTCTGGATTGGTGGAAATTCTATCATTTGCCCGGGGGTTAAAATAGGTAAAAATAGCGTTATTGGAGCTGGTAGCGTTGTAGTAAAGGATATTCCTGAGGGAGTACTTGCAGCAGGCAATCCCTGTAAAGTAATAAAAGAAATCAAATAGTGCGGGGTTTTAATGCGAAAAAGATTAATGGTAACAGGTGGATGTGGATTTATAGGCTGTAATTTTATAAGATATGTTTTTGAAAATACAAATTTTGATGGAATTATTGTTAATGTTGACAAATTAACATATGCTGGAAATCCACATTCTTTAAGTGATATAAGTGAAAAGTATAAGGATAGATATTTTTTTGAAAAAGTTGATATATGTGATGGTAAAGTTATTCGCAACATTCTTGAAATGTATCAAATTGATACAATAGTGCATTTTGCTGCTGAATCTCATGTTGACAGATCTATTATTGGTCCAGCTGATTTTATAAATACCAATGTAGTTGGGACTTTTACTCTTCTTGAGTGTGCAAGAGACTACTGGAGAGATAGAAAAGATGTTTTGTTTCATCATGTTTCTACAGATGAGGTTTACGGAAGTCTTGGAGAAGAGGGATATTTCACAGAAGACACCCCATATGATCCAAGAAGTCCATATTCAGCCTCAAAGGCAGCCTCTGATCATCTTGTGATGGCTTATTATCATACTTATGGTTTACCTGTAACGTTGAGCAATTGTTCTAACAATTATGGGCCATATCATTTTCCTGAAAAGTTGATACCTCTTATGATAATAAATATTCTTGAGGGCAAGCCATTGCCAGTATATGGTGAAGGAAAAAATGTTAGAGACTGGCTTTATGTTGTTGATCATGCAAGAGCAATTTATAAGATAATAACAGAAGGAAAAATAGGTGAAAAATACAATATTGGTGGTGGTGAAGAAAAGAGGAATATAGAAGTAGTAAATATTATTTGTGAAAAAATGGCAGAAAAATTAGCAAAACCTAAAGATTATTACAAAAATCTTATTACTTTTGTAAAGGATAGACCGGGACATGATTATAGATATGCTATGTGTTATGAGAAAATAAAAAGGGAACTTGGCTGGGAGCCACAATATACATTTGAAAAGGGAATAGAAAAAACTATTGAGTGGTATCTTCAAAATAAAGATTGGGTTGAAAAAATCAAGAGTGGCGAATATAAAGACTGGATAACAAAAAATTATACCAATAGATAGGAGGAACAAATGAAGATTTGTATGGTTGGAACAGGTTATGTTGGGCTTGTAAGTGGAACATGCCTTGCAGAAATCGGAAATGATGTAATATGTATAGACAACAATAAAGAAAAAATTGATATGCTTAACAGTAATATTGTCCCTATCTATGAGCCAAGACTTGAAGAATTAATAGAAAGTAATAGACAGGCGGGAAGGCTTTCTTTTTCTACAGATATAAAATATGGTATAGAAAGAAGTGATTTAATTTTCATTGCTGTGGGGACACCAACATCATCAGATGGTTCTGCAGATTTGAAATATGTATTCAGTGTGGCAAAAGATATTGGAAATTACATAAATGGCTATAAGGTAGTAGTAAATAAATCTACTGTTCCTGTTGGTACAGCTGAAAAGGTTAAAAATATCATTCTTGAAACTATGAAAGCAAGGGGAGTTGAATTTGAATTTGATGTTGTTTCAAATCCAGAATTTCTTAAAGAAGGTGCTGCTGTAGAAGATTTCATGAGGCCTGACAGAGTAGTAATAGGTGCAGATAATAAAAAAGCTGCAGACTTAATGATGGAACTTTATTCTCCATTTGTAAAGAATGGGCATCCAGTTATACTTGTTGACACTAAATCAAGTGAAATTATAAAATACGCTTCAAACTGTATGTTAGCCTTAAGAATTTCATTTATGAATGAAATAAGTAAATTGTGTGAATTTTATGGGGCTGATGTTCTTAAAGTCAGACAGGGACTTGGGACTGATAATAGAATAGGTATGCCATTTCTATATGCTGGTGTTGGATATGGTGGCTCCTGTTTCCCGAAGGATGTAAAAGCAATGATTAAGATGTTTCAGGAGATTGGAGAAGATTCAAAACTTTTTGAAGCAATTGATGAAATAAACGAGAAACAAAGAGAAAGATTTTATAATAAAATTTCAAGCCACTTTAAGAACAACTTAAATGGTAAAAAAATTGCCGTATGGGGGCTTGCATTTAAGCCAAATACAGATGATATGAGAGAGGCTCCGTCAGTTTACATTATAAACAGACTTGTAGACGAAGGGGCAAAAGTTTTTGCTTATGATCCAAAGGCAGTAAAAGAAGCAAAAAAAATTTTTGGTGAAAATAAAAGCATAGTATATGTTGACAATCAATATGATGCTCTCATAGATGCCAATGCTCTTGTTTTGATTACTGAGTGGAACTGTTTTAAAGAGCCAGACTTTGATAAGATCTTTTCTTTACTTAAAGAAAAGGTTATATTCGATGGAAGAAATATTTATGATCCTGATAAATTAAGAGGTTTGGGTTTCACTTATTATAGCTTTGGAAGACCATAAATCATTTTGACACTTTTTTTCTCTTTTCTCATTTTTTGTGTGTCATTTTGAAACAAATTTTTCTTTTTTAATCTTTTTTTTGGTTTTTAAATTTAATTTTTAAAAAATTTTTCTCTTTTCTCTGTAAAGAATTAAAAAAAATTTTTTAATTTTGAAACTATATGGCATATTTTTTGCTCTTAATTAATGTAAGGAGGGTGGTGTGAAAAAAGAATTAAATACCTTTGATAAACTTCTTAAGAGTAATTCAATTTCTCTTTATCTTAAAGAGATAGATAAGTTTCCATTGCTTACTCCAGAAGAAGAAAAAGAACTCGCAAAGAAATCATTTGAAGGTGATAAAAAAGCAAGAGAGAAGTTGATTCTTTCAAATTTAAGATTTGTTGTTTCTGTAGCAAAAAAGTATCAGGGGCTTGGAATGCATCTTGGGGATCTTATCAGTGAGGGTAATATAGGTCTTATAACTGCTGCTGAGAGATTTGATTATAGAAGAGGGTATCATTTTATTTCTTATGCTATCTGGTGGATAAGACAGTCAATTCTTAAAGCAATTTCGGAGAAATCAAGAATGGTAAGACTTCCAATGAATAGAGCAAATGAACTTATGCAAATCTATAAGTATTCAGAGGAATACGTGAAAAAAAATGGGACAAGACCTTCGGAAGAAGTTTTATCCGAAGTTCTTGATATAGAAAAAGAGGATGTTAAAAAGATTCTTGAGATGTCACAGGGGTATTCTTCTATTGAAGAAATGTTTGTTCAGGAAGAGAATAATCCTGAAGAAAGTATATCAATCTCTTACTTTGGTAATGAGGCTAATCATCCTGAAGAAAAGATTGTTTTCTCATCGCTTAAAGAAAGCCTTGAAAAGTTGCTTAATAAACTTCCAGATAGAGAAAAGCAGATTATTATCTATAGGTTTGGGCTTAATGGAGAAGAACCACAATCTCTTTCAGCAATAGGAGAAAAATTCAACCTTACGAAAGAAAGAATAAGACAGATTGAACAATGGGCTCTTGATCAGTTGAGGAATAGCGAGGAAAGTAAGCATCTCTATGCTTATTTAAATTAACCATTTTGTAATGACAAACTATAATTCTTTGTGAAGATGAACTCCAGTGTAAGAGAGGTTGAAACTATTTTTTTCTAAAATCTTTATAACTGATTGATTTTCTGATGGAAGCCACATTTCTATAATGAGGCTGTCAATAATTCTATGTTTTAAATCTTTAAGAAATGTGGTGATTATTTTTTCTTTTTCTTTCTTATTTTCAGTTAAGCACATTATATCGAGTATTTTTACAATGGATTTTTCGGTTGAAAGTGCATTTTGTGATAATTCATCATATTGATAGGTCAAAATGCCACATATTTTTTTATTTTCTCTATATGCAAGGACTTGAATTTTTCCTTTTAAAATATTGGTTATAAGATTGTTAAAAAGATATTCTTTTATAATTTGTGTGTTTAAGTTTTTGTCTTTAAGTAGTGAAAATGGTCTATCAAAATCTATAAAAAATTTTTCAAGGACTTTTGGGTTTTCAAGTGGTTCGATTTTTTGAGAAATTTTTTGTACTTCAAAGTTTTCTGAAAAATACCTGAAAATATGCCATGCCATCTGAAAGTTGAAACCACATTTTTCATAGCTTCTTATAGCTGGAATGTTGTAGATATCTGTTCCTACGGTAATAAGTTTTACCCCATATGATTTAAGAAATAAAACTCCTTTTTCTATCAATAATCTTCCAAAACCATTTCCTCTGTATTTTTTTTTGACAACTAAAAGAGTTATACTACCTATTTTTTTATTCAATAGGTTTGAAAGTGTTGGATTAACAGAAACAGTAATGAAACCAATGGTTGAATTATCATTTTTGAGAAGTAGAGTTGTAGAATATGGAGAAAGTATTATTTTTTCTGCAAATGAAGGATTGATTTTTTTATCATTTGCAAGGGCTATAAAGTCCAAATCAAAGGTAAATGGAGAAGTTTCAAATTCACCACACATCGTTAAAATTTCATTATAATCATTTTGATTTGCAATTTTTATTTCCATAGAGTATTTTAAACGTTTTTTCTTAAAAAAGTCAATTTCTTTTTTTGTAAAAATTTCAAACTTATGTTAAAATAGAATGATTTTTTAAAAATAGGGTATTACCTTGAATATTCTAATGGCGGCTTCGGAATGTTCTCCTTTTGCTAAAACGGGGGGACTTGCAGATGTGGTGGGTTCACTACCAATTTATCTTGCAAGAATGGGACACGATGTTCGTGTTGTTATTCCCAAGTATAGCTTTATTAATTTTAAAAATTATGAATTGAAGAAAGAAATTCCTATTCTTGGTGTATGGATGGGAAATAAGGAAGAATGGGCGTGTGTTTATTCCACTGAGGTTAAGGGTGTTAAGATTTACTTTGTTGAGTTTAATCTATATTTTGATAGAAATGGCATTTATCATGATAGTGCCTTTAATGATTACGAAGATAATCCAAAAAGATTTGCTTTCTTGTGTAGGGCAGCCTTAGAAATATGTAAAGCCGTAAATTTTAAGCCTGATGTACTTCATTCTCATGACTGGCAAACAGCTTTGCTTTCAGCATATGCAAAAGTCTGGCACTGGAATGATCCATTTTTTTATAAGAGTGTTAATATTCTTACAATTCATAATATAGCTTATCAGGGTATTTATCCAAAATATCATTATCCTTACCTTGGGTTTGGGGAAGAGTTTTTTATACCTGATATTTTTGAATGTTTTGGTGCTATTAATTTTCTTAAAGCTGGAATATTCTTTGCAGATTATGTGACTGCTGTAAGTCCTAAATATGCAATTGAAACAAAAGAACCTTTTGGAGGATTTGGCCTTGCTCCATACCTTAATGCTAAAAAGGATAGATATATAGGAATTCTTAATGGTGTTGATTATGATGTTTGGGATCCAGCAAAAGATCCTTTTATTCCTGCAAACTATTCTATAGAAGATATGAAAGGGAAAGCTATTTGTAAGAAAGAACTTCAAAAGAGAATGGGGCTTGAGCAAAACAAGGATATTCCAATAATTGGTATAGTAAGTAGATTTGTTGAACAGAAGGGTTTACACCTTTTGCTTGAATGCCTTGATGATATAGTAAGAAATATGGTTGTTCAGTTTGTTGTGCTTGGTGCAGGGGATAAAAGGCTTGAGTCATTTTTCTACTATTTGCCATCAAAATATCCTGGCAGAGTGGGAAGTTATATTGGATACAATGAAGAATTAGCACATCTTATAGAGGCTGGTAGTGATTTCTTTCTTATGCCTTCACTTTATGAACCATGTGGCTTGAATCAAATTTACTCTATGAAGTATGGCACTCTTCCTATTGTAAGGGCTGTGGGTGGTCTTGATGATACTGTAGAAAATTACGATGAAGCAACTGGGAATGGTACTGGTTTTAAGTTTTATGAGGCAAGTCCAAAAGCTATATATTATACGGTGGGATGGGCTATCAGTACCTATTTTGATAGAAAGAGGCATATGAAGAAACTTATAAAAAATGCTATGTCAAAGGATTTTTCATGGGATAAGAGTGCAAAAATGTATGAAGAATTATATATTAAAGCAATAAGAATTAAAAATGGTGAGTAGCATATGGAAGAATTAAAGGTGAGTGTTTCTGGCGTCAGAGGTATATGGGGTAAATCTCTTACTTTTGATGTTTTATTAAATTATATTAAAGCATTTGCTATTTATTTGAAAAAGAGAGATGCAAAAAAAATTCTTGTTGCTCGTGATGGAAGGATAACTGGAGATATTATTGTTAACCTTACCACAGCTGTTATTAATTCTTATGGAATTGATGTTCATTATGGTGGAATTTTGCCTACTCCGACACTCCTTCTTGGTGTAAGGGAGAGTTTTGATGGTGGAATAATTATTACAGCATCTCACAATCCAGAAGAATGGAATGCACTTAAATTTGTCAAAAAAGATGGAACTTTCACTTTGCAAGAAGATATTGATCAAATAATTTCATATCTTAACTTTCCTTTTGAACAAATTTCTTACAATAAGGTAGGAAAATTTTATTTAACAGATGAAGTTTTTAATCTACACATAAATAAAATCTTAAACAATATTGATGTAGAATCTATAAGAAAAAAGGGATTTAAGGTTGTTATTGATCCTGTTAATAGTGCGGGTGGTAAGATTACAACAAGGTTGCTTGAAAGGTTGAACTGTGATGTTAAAATAATTAATGGTGAAATAAATGGATTTTTTGGAAGAAAGCCAGAGCCAAAACCTGAAAATTTAAAAGAAACTGGTGAAAAAGTAAAATTTTATAATGCTGATATAGGTTTTGCACAGGATCCTGATGCTGATAGGCTTGTGATTATAGATGAAAATGGAAATGTTCTTTCTGAAGAGCTTACTTTAGCTCTTGCCGTAAAACATATTCTTTCGAGAAAAAAAGGAAATGTGGTAGTAAATCTATCAACTTCTATGATGTGTGATGTGATAGCTTCAAATTGTGGTTGTAAGTGTTATAGAACAAAAGTTGGAGAAGCTAATGTAGTTGAGGGAATAAAAAAATACAATGCAGTTATAGGTGGTGAAGGAAATGGAGGTGTGATATATCCTGAAATTAATATTGCAAGGGATAGCCTTACTGGGATAGCTTTAATACTTGAGATGCTTGCACTTTCAAATAGAAAAATTTCAGAAATATCGATGGAAGTGCCTGTTTTTGTTATGAAGAAAGAGACTCTTTCAAAAAATTGGGAATTGCTTTATAATAAATTAGATAATTTTTTTACAACTAATTTTATAGATATTAATAGAGATGATGGTTTATGGGGAAGATTTGAAGATGCAAATGGTTGGATACATTTAAGACCATCAAATACAGAACCAATTATAAGGATAATTGGGGAAGCTGAAAATGAAAAAATATTGACTGATTATTTCAACAGAATAAAAGAAATTTGTGGTTAAAGGAGGATAAAATGTCAAGTTTAATGTCTTTAAAACAACAGGATTTTGATAAAGAGGTTGTAAATTCAAATATTCCAGTTTTGCTTGATTTCTGGGCGGAATGGTGTCCTCCTTGTAGAATGATTGCACCACTTCTTGAACAACTTTCAGAAGAATATCAAGGAAAGGTAAAAATTATGAAGGTTAATGTTGATGATGAACCGGATCTTGCAACACAATTTGGTATAACAAATATTCCTACATTGTTGTTTTTTAAGGGCGGAAGTCCATATGAAAAAATAGTTGGGGCTGTCCCAAAGCAGAAGATAAAAGATATTCTTGATAAGATGATAGGTGCATAAGAGAAATGGACAATTTGATAATACGTGGAGCGAAACTTACAGATGCAGTAAGTATAGAAAAACTTGTTAATTCTTATGCTGAAAAAGGCTTGATGCTTCCAAGAAAGAGAGAGGCGATAATTGAATCTATAAGAAATTATATTGTTGCAGATTTAAATGGTGAGGTTGTGGGATGTGCATCTCTTTCTTTCTTCAGTGAGGAACTTGCTGAGATTCGTTCTCTTGCTGTGAGAGAGGATCTGAGAGGAAAAGGTATAGGTAGAGAACTTGTTCTTGGGGCTGAAAGAATCCTTAAAGAGGAGGGGATTAAAAAGGTTTTTGTGTTAACATATCAGGTTGAATTTTTTAAGAAACTTGGGTATGGTGTAGTTGAAAAGACAATTTTTCCACAAAAGATATGGAGAGATTGTTTATCCTGTTCAAAAATTATGAATTGCGACGAAGTCGCAATGGAAAAAGATATATCATCTTAAGAGGGAGGATTGGAAAATGAAATTTGGATATTTTGACAATGAAAATAAGGAGTATGTTATCGTAAGACCTGATACTCCAAAACCGTGGGTTAACTATCTTGGAACTGTTGAGTATGGTGCTATAATTACCAATAATGCAGGGGGATACAGCTTTGTAAAGTCGGGTGCTAACGGTAGATTGATAAGAGACAGGTTTAATGCTTTACTTGGAACTCTTCCAGGAAGATATATTTATTTAAGAGATATGGAGAATGGAGATTACTGGTCTGCAAGCTGGATGCCTGTTAAGAAGGATCTTTCAAAGTATGAATCTATATGCAGGCATGGCATAGCATATACCATAATTTCTTCAAAATATGATGGGATAGAAACAGAAACTAAATATTATGTGCCACTTAACGAACATTATGAAGTATGGTCTATAAAGGTTAAGAACAACTCTGGTAAAAAAAGAAAAATTTCTCTGTTTAATTTTGTTGAATTAACAAATGAATCCAATGAAAATCAGGATCTTGTAAATTTGCAGTATACCCTTTTTATCTCAAGAACTTACTATAAAGATAACTTAATGGTTCAAACATTGAACGAAAATGCTCAGAATATTGGTGAAAATATTAAACTTGATCCTGGCCTTGGTGGAAAGAGAGAAAACAGATTTACAGCTGTTGTTGGGGCTAAAGTTGTTTCCTACGATGGTGAAAGAGAAAAGTTTATTGGTGGGTATAGAACTTATTCGGATCCTATTGCTGTTGAAAAAGGAGAATGTAGTAATTCACTCAACTATGGTGGGAATAGTTGCAATGCAATGCAGGTTGTGATTGAACTTAATAATGGTGAAGAAAAAGAAATTGTCTATCTTTTTGGTAGAGGAAATGAGTTTTTTGCAAGAAAAATTATGAAGAAATATGAAGATCCAAAACAGGTTTATATTGAGTTAGATGAGTTAAAGAAATACTGGCATTCAAAACTTGAAAATCTCAAGGTTAAGACACCTTCTGAAGAGTTTGATACAATGGTTAATATCTGGAATGCTTATCAGTGTTTTATAACATTTTTCTGGTCGAGGGCAGCATCACTATTCTATATTGGTTTAAGAAATGGGCTTGGTTTTAGAGATACAGTTCAGGATATTCAAGGTATTATGCATCTTGATAGTAAATCGGCTGGTGAAAGGTTAAGATATATGCTTTCTGGACAGGTTTCAAATGGTGCTGGGCTTCCTCTTGTTCTCTTTGATCATAAGCCAAATACGGGACAATCTCTTGATAATCCTGATTATGTTAAGATTACAGGATATACAGAATACAGATGTGATGATGCTTTATGGCTTTTCCCAACAGTTCAACAGTATATAAAAGAGACAGGAGAGATAAACTTTTTAAATGAAATTATACCATACAGTGATAAAGGTGAGGATAGTGTTTACGAACATTTAAGAAAAGCTCTTCTTTTCAGTCTTGAAAGACTTGGTAAACATGGATTAGTTCTTGGGCTTGATGCAGACTGGAATGATTGTTTAAGACTTGGAGAGGAAGGAGAAAGTATTTTTGCTTCATTGCAACTTTATCTTGGCTTGAAAATTTTTAAAGAATTTGCAGAAAAACTTGGTAGAACGGACGATGCAAAATGGGCAGAAAATGAAGCAGAAAAATTAAATAATAATTTGAGAAAATATGCATGGGAAGATGATAGATTTGTGAGAGCTTTTAATGGCGACGAAGTAATAGGTTCAAAGAAAAATAAAGAGGCATCAATGTGGCTTAATCCTCAAAGCTGGGCAGTTTTAAGTGGGGCTGTTTCTGGCGTGGAAGCTAAAACAATTCTTGATAATGTTGAGAAGAGTCTTAATACTCCTTATGGTGCAATGATATGTTATCCACCTTTCATTAGTTATGGTTTTCCTGTTGCGAGAATGATACTATTTTTGCCCGGCTTAAAAGAAAATTGTGCAATATTTTCACAGACACAGGGGTGGTTAATAAAGGCAGAGACTATGATTGGTAATGGTAACAGAGCCTTTATGTATTATCAAGAGAATAATCCAGCAGCAATGAATGATAAAGCAGAAATAAGAATGAGTGAGCCATATGTTCACTGTCAATTTACAGATGGTAAGGATAGTCCTTTTCATGGAA
>FMJZ01024735.1_pt1 | contig 21445 bp, 20 predicted proteins | sample 1987881 | NCBI WGS metagenome assembly FMJZ01 (sample SAMEA4378227, study PRJEB15110) | soil metagenome | biome: soil; feature: Field; material: Soil | place: India | collected 2015-03-11 | depth 0 m
CTCGCCCTTAGATTTTTCAATGCCCATATTTCCTGCAAAAGCCCTGCCTCTATTGTCTGGAAGTTTTATATAATTGAGAGTTATATCTTTGAGAATTGATTTTATCTCATATAGATTGAGTTCGCATCCTCCCTCATTAACAAGTATTACCTCAATTGGTCTATAAGTTTGTTTAATAATACTCTTGAGAGATCTTTTAAGAAGTTTAGGTCTCTCTTTTGTCCTTACAATAATTGATACTAACGGATTCTTCATAATTTTTAACGTTTTGAAACCAAATTTTACATAAAGAGTTTAGGTTATCACATCAAATATGAATTTTTGAATAATCTCTTCTAAGAGGATAGATTTAAGAATCTATCAAAATGTTACATGTTACCCATAACAACTGTTAGTATTCTAAAAAATGAAATCAAACCACAGAAGACAGCATAGAAAAAGAAATAGCATTGATAATTTTCAGAAAAAAGAGAGGGATATCTCTAAGACCCCCTCTCTTTTGGTTGCCTAACTTTATTCTTTTGTTATCTCGTATCTCCCTGTGGGATCGATCTTGATTATAGCATTTAAGAAACGGGTTTTATAACCAGCGTCTTTTAGTATGTGATAGGCTAATTCTGCTCTGACTCCTGTTAGACAGTGTACTATTACTTCTTTGTCTTTGGGAATCTGTGCGAGCATCTTTGGGACATCTTGTGTAGGAATGTTATGTGCACCTATTAACATGCCGTTTTCTGCTTCTTCTTTATCCCTAACATCTAAAATGAATTTATCAATCGGTTTTTTCTCAACGATTGCTTTGAATTCCTCAACACTAATCTCCCCGGGTCTTGGTTTTGGCTCCCACACTATCTTGGTAGGCATATCTCCTGTAGCAATCCTGCCACCTATCTTTATCCATTCTGAGAAGCCACCTTCTAAAACAGTTATGTTTGTAAAGCCTCCCCACACACTAATTATCTCAAAGGCTTGAATAGCTGATTTTGTATCATGTGAGTAAAGCACAATAGGAGCTTTCTTATCCTTAGGGAATCTTTCATATGCAGCGCTTAACTCTGTAATTGGGATAGAGATTGCACCAGGTATATGTCCCTTTTTAGCTTCAGCAGGGCTTCTGAGATCAACAATTATAGTTGGGATATCGTGTTTAACTCTTTCAATCAAACACTGGACGCACTCAATCGTCAATTTACCAGCTTTTCGCCAAGCTGGGATTCCATCTAAGTAGACCTTTACATTTGTATAACCTAATTTCTCCGCTTTACGAGCAGAGGAAGGACTCAATCTTCAAGTAGGTCCAGCGCAATAAAAAATTATCATTTTGTTTTTATCCTTAGGCAACTTATCAATATGTTTGTCGAACTCCGCATCATAAATATTTATGGCGCCTGGGATCGCTCCTTCCCAATATCTTACAGCTGGTCTGGAATCTACTATTAAAGCATCACCTTTTTCGACTCTCTCAGCTACAAAATCGGTATTTACTACCTTATCCTCAGGCAACTTAGCAGGTTGCTTAACGGAAATGCTCTCTGCATAAATCTCTCCATCCCGCTGAATAAAGTTAACAGCTATTTCTTTGTCCTTAGGTAATTTCCCTACTGGTGGTGGCCAACCGACTAACTTTGTATTGTCGTCAAATTTGACAGTCCATATGGCTCCAGCATTTATGGAGAATGCTTCAGCTTTTTGGGATATACCTGTTAAAGTTCCTCTTAGGATCTTTTCATCAGGCTGATGACATTGATTACAGGGTCTTAGTATCTTAGGTTTAGGACTCTGAGCCATTGTGACATCAGAAGAAGCCATTAGCAGAGTTGGCAGAAAGGCTAATGTTAACAATAGTTTGCCAACTATTCCCATTTTTTTGACCTCCTAAAAATTGAAGTTAAAAACAGCCAAAAGCTGTTGATGTATGGTAAAATAAATATAGAGCAAATACCATGCCATAGATTTAAATCATCTCATCGTAACTAAAATACAATAGATCGAGCGATCAAGGTATAGCTAATATGTTAGTTTTGATAAGGGTGTTAACTTAACATAGCTTAACTTAACAATGGAATCCCTTTTTGAAAATAAAGAATTTCTAAAAAACATCCTTGAAACTATGGCGGAAGGACTAATGGTCGTCGACAAAGATGGTAATATTATGTTTTTCAACAAAGCTGCTGAGAAAATCACAGGCTTTAAAGCTAAAGAAGTAATTGGTAAACAATGCACTATTTTAAATACAGATACCTGCGTAACAGATGCACTTGAAGGTAAAAAGAGAAATTGTAAACTCTTTGATATTGGTTGTGTTAGTAATAAAAGGTGTATATTAAAATCAAAAAATGGTTCAGAAGTCCACATCCTAAAGAATGCTGTAGTCCTTAAAGACAAAAGGGGTAATATTGCTGGAGCCGTAGAAGTAATGACAGACATCACATCTTTATACAAAAAGGAAATGGAGATAGAACAACTCAGGAATGAATTAAAACATGAATATGGCTTTATGGGTCTGATTGGTAGAAGCCCAGCGATGCAGGGTTTATATGAACAAATAAAAATTGCTGCCCAAAGCGATAGCAGTGTTCTTATCTGCGGAGAGAGCGGTACAGGCAAAGAATTAATTGCTCACGCAATCCATAAATTAAGTAAGCGAAGTAAAAATCCCTTTGTGAAGGTTAATTGCGCCGCCTTCAATGAATACTTACTCGAAAGTGAGTTATTCGGTCATGTAAAAGGTGCTTTTACAGGTGCCATTAGAGATCGTATTGGTAGATTTGAGCTTGCACACAGAGGGACTATCTTCCTTGATGAGATTGGCGATATTCCTCAATCAGTCCAAGTAAAATTATTAAGAGTGGTTCAGGAAAAAGAAATAGAAAGAGTAGGTGATAATAAAACTATATCTATTGATGTAAGATTTATTTGTGCGACTAATAAAGACATGTTACAACTTTTAAATAGTGGACAATTTAGAAGTGATTTATATTACAGAATCAATGTTATACCTATCAAAGTACCTCCTCTAAGAGAAAGAAAAGAAGATATACCTCTGCTATTGTCCCATTATCTGGAAAAGATAAATATTTTAAATGGTAAAAACATTGAAAGAGTCAGTCCCCAAGCAATGGAGTTAATCGAATCCTATCACTGGCCTGGAAATGTAAGACAATTAATTAATCTAATCGAGTACTCAGCTTTAACCTCAAAAAATAATATTATTGATGTGATTGATTTACCTGAATACATTTTCAAAAGAAAATTGAATAATCACGAAAAGTTAAAAGTTATTAGGGATCGCGATAGAGTTATCTCAACACTATTGAGATACAACTGGAATAGAACTCTAGCTGCTAAATATCTTGGAATCAGCAGAGTTACACTATGGAAACTCATGAAAGAGTATAAAATTTATGAGAATATGGAGCTTGAAGGAGTGTAGCATGGAATTTACCCATTTTGATGAAAAAGGTAACGCAAAAATGGTAGATATATCAAATAAACCTATTACTTATAGAAAGGCTGTAGCAAGTGGTTTTATTCTTATGAAGGGCGAGACGATAGAGTTAGTTAAAGAAGGTTTAATCTCTAAAGGTGATGTTCTGGGAGTAGCCCGAATAGCTGGTATAATGGCTGCAAAAAAAGTTTCTGAGTTGATACCTTTGTGCCATCCTGTTGACTTATCTTCCGTTACGATAGATTTCTCTATTGATCATGAAAATAAAAAGATAGCCATCGATACCGTTGTTACCAGTACTGGTAAAACAGGAGTTGAGATGGAAGCATTAACAGCCACTGCAATTGCTGCATTGACTATTTATGATATGTGTAAAGCTGTTGATAAAGAGATGGTAATTTCGGAGATAATGCTTATTGAGAAAAGCGGTGGGTTGAGTGGACATTTTAAGAGGCAGAGTAAAAATATAGATTCTGAAAAAAAAGCTTAAGCAATAAATTGTCTGAAAGAATCATTAAATTTCTATAAAGAGATTTGAAAATATCAAAAATTTTTACCCTGTAAAATCGCTACTCCTAACTAATAAAATAATAATTTAGTTATAGCTTTAAGAAGTTACTTTATTTTTTCTCGTAAGCAATCAGGAAATAGCATCTAACAGGTACTGAGCATCTTATCAATGCTTTTTTATCTCAAGCTTTACCTTGTAAAAATATTTAAACAACACACTCTAAAAAGTGAGAATACACATTACAATTCACTGTTCTTTGTTGATCCTTAACGAGTCGTTTTTGAATCCTTGTCAGAAATCTTCATAAACAGAATTTAAATAAATTAGGATTCTTTATGATAGAATATGAGAGTTAACCATACATTACAAGATAAAAGATTTATAAATAATGCTAAAGCAATGGAATATGGTGAAATGGAAAAATTAGTAGAAAAAGCTAAAATTTTGATAGATTCATTACCTTATATTCGTACTTTTTACGGTAAAACCTTTGTAATTAAGTATGGTGGCGCTGCTCAGATAAATAATGAATTGAAGAGTGCTTTTGCGGAGGATATAGTGCTCTTAAGCTATATAGGTATAAGACCTATAATAGTTCATGGCGGTGGCCCTAAGGTAACTGAGATAATGAAGAGAATGGGGAAAGAGCCCACTTTTGTTCAAGGTCAAAGGGTCACTGATGAGGAGACGATGGAGATAGTCGAGATGGTTTTAGGCGGTCTCATAAATAATGAAATAGTCAGTATTATAAATCGCCACGGTGGTAAAGCTGTAGGACTAAGTGGTAAAGATGGTAACCTTATAAAGGCTAAAAAGAAACTCTTAAAAAGATTGCAAGCAGGCGAAGAGGAGATTATTGATATAGGACTTGTTGGAGATATCGAGGCTATTGACCCTGACATTCTAATATCTCTTGAAAAGAATGGATTTATACCAGTTATTGCACCAATAGGATCCGGTCTAAAGGGTGATACTTATAACATTAACGCGGATTTCGTCGCATCTGCTATTGCTTCAGCTATAGGTGCAGAAAAACTTATTTTACTTACTGATGTTCCAGGAATAAAAGATAAAAACGGCCAGTTCATATCGTCTATCGTTCATAGTGCATTAAATGCTTTAATTGATGAGGGCGTTATTACAGGGGGTATGATTCCAAAGGTTCAAGCTTGCTTAGAAGCTTTAAAGCAAGGGGTGAAAAAAACTCATATTATAGATGGTCGAATTCCCCATTGCTTGCTTCTTGAGATATTTACAAAAGAGGGCGTTGGGACCGAGATAGTAAAAGGTAATTAGTTAAGGTAATTAGTTAATGTATACATTTAAAATCTCTAAAAGCCTTTTAAAAAGGAGGAGCACTTGTTAAAACTTAGAGATGGAATAATTGAACTATATAAAAAAGTAGCCATCTCAATCCCCTATGAGATTGAGGAAGCTCTTAAGTTAGCCTATGTTCAGGAGACTAATGAGGATTCAAAAGCTCTTATCGATGGGATTCTAAAGAAAATTCATTTTGCTCGCAAAAATGCAATCCCCGTATGTGAAGATACAGGATTTCCGATCTTTTTTGTGAAAGTCCCGGTAGGTATAAGTTATCAATTGATCAGGGATGTTATAGTTGAATCTACTAAAATAGCTACAGAAAAGATTCCTTTAAAGCCTAATGCTGTTAATGCTATTACAGGTGAAAACACAGGTAATAACATTGGAAATTATTTTCCACTTATCTATATAGAAGAGACAAAGGAGAGTGTTTTTACTGTAGACCTTATGCTTAGATGTCCCCTTTGTGAGAATATGAGTATGTTGTATAATCTCCCCTTGAAGCTTAAGATTAATGATGAAGAGGTTTTAGCGGAGAGAAACTTAGAAGGTGTTCGAATATGTCTGCATGATGCCTTATGGCATAATAAAGAAGCAAAATGTGCCCCTTTTCTAATTGGCATAGCAGTAGGTGGCATGAGAGATCAAGTAACTTTTCTCTCAAAAAAACAGCTACTTAGAAGAATTGTATCAAAGAGATCGGAAGAGATTCTTGCAACTTTCGAAGAAAAAACACTTACAGAGATAAATAACATAAATATCGTAGAGGGAAGGAAGATTAACGCTCTAAGTGTAAAGATCGACTATGCCCATCACCACCCTGAGACCTATTTCGTAGATATATCCTTTTCCTGCTGGGCAAATAGAAAGGCAAGATTAATCTGGTAATACTTGATTTACTTTTAAGACTTCAAGTCTAACTATTAATCACGTCTCTCCCCATGTATTGAAGATTTCATCCATATAAAAATCGGTATTAATTAATGTTGGGTAAAACTAAGAATTTAAGTTAGCTTACACTCAAATAAATAATTTGTTAAACTAATAAGAAACTGCTTAGAAAAGTGGGTAAAATAGTTGCTTTATTCTTAAGTAATTCCAAGTAAGGAGGTTATTATGCGAGTAAGATTTTTTTGGTTTCTAATAATGATATTCTTTCTCTCTTCCTGTGTAACCGTGAATATCTATTTCCCGGCATCAGCAATCCAGAAGGCAGCAGATGTCATAGTTGAGGAGATCCGCGGTAAGGATAAAAAACCTGAAAAAAAAGAAGACTATAAAAAGGATAAAGAAAGCAGAATTATAAAAGATAGAAAGTTTAGCCTTTTACCCTCTGAAGCCTTCGCTCAGCTTGATTTGGAAGTTTCAACTCCTGCTATAAGAGCATTAAGAGAATCTCTGAAGGCAAGGTTTTCTCTCCTTAAACCTTACTATGAGATGGGCGTTATAGGAGAAAATAATAAAGCTCTTGTAGAGATTAGAGATATCTCTGCTCTTACATTAAAGCAAAAAGCTGAAGTTAATCGTTTAGTAGAGCAAGAGAATAAAGACCGCATAGCCCTTTATGAAGAGATTATGAAAGCCAATAAAATTGGGAAAGAGATGTTGCCAGAAATACAAAGGATTTTTGCAAATAGCTGGAGAGAGAAATCCTTTTCAAATTGGTGGATACAGACAGATACCGGAGAATGGATCAAGAAAAAATAGTATTTTTTAAAAGACAAAAAATAAGATGAAATTTTTAAACACTTACCATGTCTGAACAAACACCTCTCATGAAACAATACTTCAGCATTAAAGAGAAGTATAAGGATGCCATCGTTTTTTTTCGTTTGGGCGATTTTTATGAGATGTTTGGAGAGGATGCAAAAATAGCATCCTCTGTTTTACAAATTACCCTTACCAGCCGTAACAAAGACAGTGAAGAACCTATTCCCATGTGTGGGATACCTCACTTTACAGCAGATTCATATATACCCAAACTCCTATCTAAGGGTTATAAAGTGGCCATTTGTGAGCAAGTGGAGGATCCTAAGCTGGCAAAAGGTATTGTTCATAGAGAAGTAGTTCGAATAATAACTCCTGGTACATTTATTCCAGAACAACCAAAAGAGAATTCTTATATTTTAAGTTTTTATTTGGAAGGAAACAGAAAGGGGATAGCTGTTGCTGATGTTTCTACGGGTGAGTTTTTACTCTACGAGACAAGTAACCCTATAGAAGATGAGGTCGCAAGATTTCAGCCAAAGGAAATACTTTGCCCTTCTACCCTGAGAAAAAAGCCAGATTTGAATCAGCTCTTAAACGGAGCTTTTATATCTTATTATGATGACTCATACTTCGATTTCTCCGAGGCCTATAGAACACTTCTCAAACACTTTAGAGTTATATCCTTAGAAGGCTATGGGTGCGAGAATATGAATGTAGCTATTTCTTCCGCTGGGGCTTTGATTAATTATCTAACCGAAAACTACAAAGAGATCTCATTTAGAAAGATCTCAGTTTTTAAACCTCATAACCATTTATTTATTGATTCAATAACATGCAAGAATTTAGAAATTTTAGAAAATCTTAGAGATGGTTCAATAAAAAATACACTCCTCACTATTTTAGATGAAACGATTACCCCTATGGGTGGTAGATTCTTCAGAAATGCTATAACCAAGCCTCTGACTGACCTGTCTTTAATAAATAAAAGATTGAATGCAATAGAAAATCTCTGCGGAAATTATGAACTCTTGGAGTATTTGAAAACGATTCTTCAAGAGATTTCTGATATTGAAAGAATAACCATAAAGATAGTCAATAAAAGCGCCAATCCCAGAGAGGTAATAGCCTTAAGAAATTCCCTTAAAAAAATTGCTCCTCTAAAAGGTGTCTTGAAGTCTTCCTTAGATTTATACTTAAATGAACTCTCTCAATCGCTGTTGGAATGCTTTGAAATAGTGGAATTAATAGACTCAATGGTAGTAGATAATCCTCCAGTGGACCTTTCTGATGGCGGTATAATTAAAAGCGGCTATGATAAGGAGGTCGATGAATTAAGAGAGATCTCAAAGAATGCAAAGGATTTTATAGCAAAACTTGAAATTAAGGAGAGGCAAAGAACATCTATATCATCTTTAAAAATAGGCTATAACAAGATTTTCGGCTACTATATTGAAGTTACTAAAGCCAATCTTAAGCTCATCCCACAAGACTACATAAGAAAACAGACTCTCGTAAACTCGGAAAGATTTATCACTCAAGAGTTAAAAGAATATGAAACAAAGATTTTAGAGGCTGAAAATCGGCTCAAAGAATTAGAGACTGAGCTCTTCCATAAACTTCTCAATGAAATAAAAGGATACGAAGAGCAACTCCTTACCTCTTCAAGAACTATAGCAATTATCGATTTTTTATACTCTTTAGCCCTCGTAGCAAAAAATTTCAATTATACAAAGCCATCTGTTAATGATGGCGACGTTATAGAGATTATTGAAGGAAGGCACCCTGTTTTAGAGAGAATTATTGGAAAGGATGAAGAGACATTTTTAAATAGAAGATTCATACCCAATGATATCTATCTTGATGGCAATGAAAATAGATTAATCATAATAACAGGCCCTAATATGGCAGGCAAATCAACTTATATGAGACAGGTTGCTCTTATAGTCATGATGGCTCAGATGGGCTCATTCGTCCCTGCTAAAAGTGCCACTATAGGCATAGTCGACAGAATATTTACCCGTATAGGAGCCTCCGATTTAATCGCTAAGGGGCATAGCACTTTTATGGTGGAGATGATTGAGACTGCCAATATTTTAAATAATGCTACCAAAAAGAGTCTTATTCTTCTTGATGAGGTTGGCAGAGGAACGAGTACCTATGATGGAATGAGCATAGCCTGGGCTGTAGTGGAATATATTGCTAAAACATTAAAGAGTAGAACCCTCTTTGCTACCCATTATCATGAACTCACCGAAGTAGTATTTAGTCTGGATGGGGCTAAAAACTACAACGCAGTAGTTAAAGAATGGGGAGATGAGATAATATTCTTATACAGAATAGAGAAAGGCTCTGCTGATAAAAGTTATGGAATCCAGGTTGCAAGATTAGCAGGTTTGCCACAAGAGGTTATTGAAAGAGCAAAGATTATTTTGAACAAGCTTGAAAAAAGAGGTTTAAAGGAGACGGTAAGAGCTTCTCAGTTGAGTCTATTTTACACAGAAGACCCCATCATCCTTGAGCTAATCAATATCAATGTAGATTCATTAACACCTAAACAAGCTCTTAAAAAACTTAAGGTACTAAAAGATATGGCTAAAAACTCATTGTCTTGATAATTAAAGATCATTAACTAAGTCCCACATCCAATATCATCATAACGGTAAAGCCCAATATTACACCAAGAGTGGCTAAGTCCGTATTTTCTCCCCTTTGTGAAGCTGGAATCAACTCTTCAACAACTACAAAGATCATTGCACCTGCAGCAAAACTTAAAGTATAAGGTAGTATGGGAGTAACAGCCATGACAAACATTGCACCAAGAACAGCTGAAAAAGGCTCAACCATGCCTGAGAGTTGACCATACCAAAAACTCCTTAGTCTTGATAAGCCCTCCCCCCTCAATGGCATAGAGACTGCAATACCCTCTGGGAAATTTTGTATTCCTATCCCAATTGTTAATGCTATGGCTCCTGATAAGTCTGTTGAGGCAATGCTGGTGTGAGATGCTCCAAAAGCGACACCTACAGCGAGACCCTCCGGAATATTGTGAAGAGTAACAGCGAGAACAAGCAAGGTGGTCCGTCTCCAAGATGTTTTTATTCCCTCTACATTCGATGAAGGAAGCCCCGGATGCAAATGGGGAAGAATTTTATCTATTAATCTTAAAAAAAGACCCCCTGCGATAAACCCAATTGCAGGAGGAAACCAGGATGGCATTTCTCCTTCTTGAGACATCTCGATTGCTGGTGAAAGCAAAGACCAGAAGCTTGCCGCAATCATGACTCCTGCAGCAAAACCAAGCATGGCATCGAGCATCTTTGGATTTACTCTTTTAGTAAAAAACACAATGGCAGCACCAAGTGCTGTAGTTCCCCATGTAAAAAGTGTGGCAAAAAAGGCTTGTACTATAGGAGATTGATTAATAAAAAGCTCTTGCATGGTAAAATATTATATTATTTTTAAATCATTTATACTTAAATGGCTTTCTTTTGGTGAAGAGTTTAGCATTATTTCAGGGCTTAAAATAGAAAAGATGGCGGTGCAGGGACTTGAACCCCGGACACTGCGGATATGAGCCGCATGCTCTGACCAACTGAGCTACACCGCCACGACAAAAAATTATAGCAGAAAAATGCACTCAAAGACAAATCTTTCAGGTGAATAATAACTATCTTCTTAAAAAATGCATGCAACAAATCAACTTTTTCGTAAAGCAAAAATTCTTCTTGTCAACCCCTGGATCTATGACTTTTCAGCATATAATCTATGGTCTATGCCTTTGGGACTTCTTAAAGTTGGTGAGTATCTAAGTGCCTATGATGTAAATTTGTCCTTTATAGATTGCACTAACTATTATAGAGTAAAAAAATATGGCACAGGGAAATTTAAGTATGAGGTCGTAGAAAAACCGAAGATTCTTAAAAGCATACCCCTTTTCTTTAAGAGATATGGCATTTCATTGGAAGAATTTAATTATAGACTTAAATCAGCCAAGCCCTTTGATATTGTCTTAATCACTTCTATTATGAGTTACTGGTATTTAGGGGTCATAGAAGTCATTAAAATTATCAGAGACGAAATAGGTGATGTCCCTATTATCTTAGGCGGTATATATGCAAGCCTATATCCTGAACATGCAATAAAGAATTGTGGTGCCGATCTCATTTATAAAGGTCCTTTAGAAGTAGGATTTAAAGGGGTTTTAGAGAATTTTGGGGTTAAGTTATTAAAAAAGAGAAAACCTCTTTCTTATTATGAGTTGAATTTTTATGACCATTATCCTTTTGCTCCTCTTTTGACAGGAGAAGGTTGCACCTTTAAATGTTCCTACTGTGCTTCAAACATTTTGTCAAACCGTTATTATCGTACCTCTATTGAGACCCTCGTGTCTGACATCATAGAGCTATATAATAGAGGTGTAAGAGATTTCGCTTTTTATGATGATGCCCTTTTAGTAAATTCTGAAGATCACATAAAGCCCTTACTTAGAAGGATTATTAAATTAGGTATAGATATAAGATTTCACACACCTAATGGACTTCATGCCTGTTTTGTTGATGAGGAGTTAGCCTTCTTAATGAAAAAGGCAGGGTTTAAGACAATCCGTTTAAGCCTTGAGACCATAAATGAAGAGCGTCAAAGGAGGACAGGAGCAAAAGTAACTAATGAAAATCTGATTACTGCAATCGAAAACCTTAAAAAAGCTGGTTTTACGAAAGAAGAAATTGGGGTTTATTTAATGTACGGACTTCCCTCTCAAGATTTAGAAGAGGTTATCGAAGGGGTTGAATTTCTAAAAACTCTCAATGTGCGAATAAATCTCACAGAGTTTTCCCCTATTAAGGGGACCTTAGCTTGGAGAGAGCTTGTAAATAAAGGGATTATTGACGATGAGATAGACCCTCTCCTTACAAACAATTCGGTCTTTTATTATCTATTTAGTGGGTATAAGCCTGAGAAGGTCGAAGCCTTAAAGAGGGATGTCAAGAATTATAATCTAATGGAATGAACACTACATTAAGATAAAAAATCTTTGAATTTTTATGAGTGAAGCTAAATATCTCAATTACAGACTTTAGCTTATGAAATCATTTCATATACAGGCTAAAGCTATTGACTATCCGGATAGGGCTAAATCATAATTTAATTTCTCACTTTAAAAGAGATTTCAGAGTTTGAGCTAAAACATCCCATGAGAGAATGTAAGATTATTACGAATGAAATTACCTGAAAAGTTATCGACTTTATAGAATCTAAAGTAATCTGCAATAATATTGATATACATGTCTTATAGAGTAAGTAAAGAGCATTTTGAATTCCTTGCTGAGAAAGCTTTGCAGAGTATTCCTAAGAAGTTTCTTTCACAATTTAGGAATATCGCTATTGTAATAGAAGACTATCCTGATGAAGAAATTCTTAGCCTTGTCGGTGTTGAAAGAGATCAATTATTAGGTTTATTTGTTGGTCAGACTCACGAAAGCCAAAAAACTTTTTTTTCAAATCTCTATCCTTATCCTGATACAATTTATCTCTATCAGCGTAATATCGAGGCTATCTGTAACAATGAAAATGACCTTTTTAGAGAGATCCGGGCTACAATACTTCATGAAGTAGGGCACTATTTTGGTCTAACCGATGAGGAGCTTGAAAGACAGTAACATGAATTTTTTTGAAGAGGTCACTCCGAAGATTGTCAGGAGTATATAAAATAACTACTGGTAAGAGAGTGTTTTTCTTATTTTTTATCAAGCTATAAATTTAAAGTATCTGGAGGAGTAATGGTTTGCAGAGAAATCAATAACTTAGAGGAATTATTTTCAATGATTGGTAAAGAGGTATCCATATCAGACTGGCTTGAAATCACTCAAGAGCGGATTAACAAATTCGCTGAGGTGAGTGGTGACTATCAGTGGATTCATATTGATGTTGAGAGAGCAAAAAAGGAATCTCCCTATAGAACCACTGTTGCTCATGGTTTTTTGACATTATCTTTATTAACTTTTTTGGAGTCACAGGCAGTCAAAATAAAAATGCCCTTTAAAATGAGAATTAATTATGGATTAAATAAAGTCCGTTTTCCGGCTCCAGTTCCAGCAGGCTCAAGGATTAGGGCATCTTTAAAGTTAGTGGCTGCCGAAAAGATTCCTAATGGGTTACAGCTAATATGGGAAATAACCATAGAAAGAGAAGGGAGCTCTAAACCTTGCTGTGTTGCTGAATGGATACTAAGATACTATGAATAAAATTAAACTCTGTTTAATCTTCTTTGCTCTCGCACTCTTTAAGTAGTCTTTTGAAATATAAAGTACATTAGAAATTTACGGTGTAAAATGCGAATCGTAAGTAGAGGTTTAGCCAATCTTGCCATTAAAGCTCTAAACCGAGTTCTCTATGAATTTGGTGAAGGATATGGTTTAAAGGTTATGGGAGCTTGGTTATCCGTTGAAAAGGACAAAAAGGGAGAGCCGGTAGCAATATTCTACTCTTCGGCTTTTGAAGATTATTTTGATCTCGACATTATTGAGATATCTCTCAAGTTTTATGTAGGAGAACTTGAAAAACCTTACTTTACCCCTCCTATAGAGGTAGTGAAAAATCCTATTGATACCTGGAAAGATAAGCAGATAGAGCTAATAAGCTCATTTAAAGAGATGCTCATATCTCAAGGGAGGGATGAAACTGAGGCAACATTGGAAGCTATGTTTTTAGGTAGTAATTTTTCTGCAATCAGAGAAGGTACAACCTATAAGTGTTACGATTCTGATAAGGTGAAGAATGTAATCGAGATGGTATTAAGGGAACATAGAAGTGTCGAGGTAAGGATAGAAAAGATTTATTCCGATTCTCAAGAAAAATACATCCTAATTAGCTTGCTCAAAGTAGAGGATTGAAGTTTTATTGACCTCTTTTGAGAAAATAAGCACTCTAAAGAAGTTTTATCTTCCTAATTAATCTACAAAATACCTAAGAACTCTCAAAGACTTTAGAAGGTTCAATTAAATTAAAAATCTATGAAATTTTTCTACTTTAAATATGAATCAAGATAACAAACTCTTTGATTACTCTTTCATAGAATCTCAGTAGCAGTTATCGATCATGTAAGGTAAGGCAAGAGCTTTTCAATATTACTGGCTTGTGACTCATGAACAGGGACACTTCTTTTAAGAGATCTTGTCCTCTTAGAAGGCTTGCCAGTTAATAAATGTCGTCTATAGGCCTTCCTTCTCATGATTTTACCGCTACCAGTTACTTTAAATCTTTTAGCTGCTCCCCTGTGGGTTTTAAGTTTAGGCATTACTCTATCCTCTCTTCATTTTAGTTCTTTTACTTACTACTTGGAGCTATGACCATAACTATCTGTTTACCTTCGAGTTTTGGTTGTGACTCAATTGTATATTTACCACTAATAAGCTGTAATAACCTCTCAAAAACTTTCATACCAATTTCAGGTCTGATAATCTCTCTACCTCTGAAGTACATTATCACCTTAGCTTTATCACCGTTGTCTAAAAATCTTCTGATATGCTTTGCCTTAAGGCTGAGATCATGGTCTGTGATATGTGGTCGAATTTTTATATCTTTGACATCAGGAGATTTTTTTTGTGTTTGCTTTTTGCTAAGTTGATATCTATACTTGCCGTAGTCAATTATCTTGCAGACAGGAGGGGTAGCATTAGGTGCTACCTCAACTAAGTCATAACCTCTCTCTTTTGCTATGTTTAAGGCTTCTTTAAGAGATAAAATGCCGATCTGTTTGCCCTCTTCATCTATCAGCCTCACCTCTTGAGCCTTTATCATTTCATTTACCTTAACATCTTTGCTTATATTATCACCTCCTGATAAAATTAGCTTTTTCTTATAGTTAATGACTTGTCTCTTGCTTTAAGATATTAAGAAAATCTGATATTTGAATTGAAACAATATTTTCACCGGTTCTTTTCCTGACTGTTATAGTCCTTTCTGCAACCTCTCTATCTCCGATGATTATCATATAGGGGACTTTTTTTATAGTTGCCTCTCTAATTTTATACCCAATTTTTTCATTCCTCAAGTCCACCATAACCCTATACCGAGAGTCTTTTAATATCTCATAAACTTCCTTTGCAAATTCATTATGTCTCTCTGCAATCGTCATAATCACTAATTGGACAGGAGAAAGCCATAAAGGAAAGGCACCTGCGTAATGCTCTATTAATATACCAAAAAATCTTTCTAGAGATCCCATAAGCGCTCTATGAATCATAATAGGTCTATATTCTTGACCGTCAGCGCCTCTGTAGGTAAGGTCGAATCTCTCTGGATTATTAAAATCTACTTGGATGGTGCTACATTGCCATGAACGATTCAAAGCATCTCTTATTTTGATATCTATTTTAGGACCATAAAATACACCCTCCCCAGGGTCTATTTCATAAGATAAACCTTTCAATTCCAGAGCTTTTTTAAGAGCCTCTGTTGCTTTCTCCCAGTTTTCGAGGGATCCAACATACTTATCGGGGCGAGTAGATAGAAAAATACTGTATTTGTCAAAGCCGAATTTATTCAAGATGGAGATAGTAAAATTTAGAATATTAAGTATCTCGTCTTCAATTTGATCTTCTCTGCAAAAGATATGAGCATCGTCCTGTGTAAAACCTCTTACCCTCAAAAGACCGTGTAAAACGCCTGATCTTTCATATCGGTAGACTGTACCAAGCTCGGCATACCTGATAGGAAATTCTCTATAACTTCTTAATTCTGATTGGTAAACATTTATATGGAAAGGACAATTCATGGGCTTTAATTCATAAAGAACTCCCTCGATATCCATTGGAGAATACATGTTTTCTTTGTAAAATTCAACATGACCACTCTTTTCCCATAGTTCTAACTTCGCTATATGGGGACTATAGAGGAGTTTATAATCCGCTTTTAAGTGTTCTTCTCTCCAAAAATCTTCAATAATTTTTCTTATTATTGCGCCATTAGGAAGCCATAAGATTAAGCCAGGACCAATTCCATCACTCATACTAAATAACCCCAACTCCTTGCCGAGCCTTCTATGATCCCTTTTTTTAACTTCCTCCAGGAACTTCAAATGTTTATCAAGAGCCTCCTTACTATCAAAGGAAATTCCGTAAATTCTCTGAAGCATTTTATTTTTCTCGTTACCTCTCCAATAGGCACCTGCAACACTTAAAAGTTTAAAAGCTTTAACCATAGAAGTATTAGGTATGTGGGGTCCTCTGCAAAGATCTAAGAATCCACCTTCTTCGTATATAGATACATACTCGTCTTGAATTTCATTAAGTAGCTCGATCTTATATGGCTCATTTGCCTTTTCAAATAACTTTAATGCTTCTTCTTTTTTCAATATTCTCCTTAAAAAGGGCGATCCCTTTTTGATGATCTCATTCATTCTTCTTTCGATTTGCTCTAAATCTTCAGGAGTAAAAGGCTCAGGCTTTTCAAAATCATAATAGAAACCTTCTTCAATTGCAGGTCCTGTGGCGATTTTAACATGGGGGAACAAGTCCTTTACTGCATGAGCCATTATATGAGATGTGCTATGCCAATAAATCTCTTTGCCTTCTTTAGAATGGAAATCAATAATCTCTATAAAAGTTTGATTAGAACTTTGCTCTAAAACTGATAAATCTGCTAAGTTACCATTTATTTTAATTGCTAAGGCATTATATTTCTGTAAATACTCTGCAAGGCTTGATGGATCAAGCTCCTTTTGAGTCCCATCAGGTAAAGTTATTTTAATAATCAACAACCCCCCTTTAGAAAAGTTTTATATAATAACTGATTTAATATATGGTATTCAACTTGAACCCCTAAGAAGTAGTATAAAAATTACGCAGAAATTTTATATTGCTCTGAAAGAGAATTTTATATTTCGTGATTAAAAGAGATTTCATGTAAAAATTTCTGAATTTCGAATTATATTTTTACTGGAATTTTCATCTTTAAGAATAGTTTGATTTTTCTGGTCTTGACGAGTCTCTTGTGAAGTAGGTTTACAAATAGTATAAATATCATTAGTCACTTAGGAAATTTAGAGTCCTCTATATCATAGATAGAGAATTACGAAGGAAAACTTAATTTTATTTCTCGAAAAGCTTAAGATATTCGCCATATCCCTCTTTTTCTAAGTCCTCTTTTGGTATGAAACGGAGAGCCGCTGAATTTATACAATAACGCAGTCTTGTAGGTTCAGGACTATCATCAAAAACATGGCCAAGATGGGAGTCTCCATATTTACTACGAACTTCTTTTCTCCTAATGAAAAGGCTATAATCATCTCTTACTATTATATTGGTAGGCTCGAGAGGTTTAGAGAAACTTGGCCACCCTGTGCCCGAATCGAATTTATCAAGTGAACTAAAAAGAGGTTCTCCAGATACAATATCCACATAAATACCTTCCCTTTTATTATTCCAATATTCATTATCGAATATTCATTATCGAAAGGAGGTTCAGTGCCATCTTCTTGTGTAACTTTATATTGTAAAGGTGTTAAACTTTTCTTAAGTTCCTCTTTAGAGGGTTTACTATATTTTGATCTATCCTTCATCTTACCTTCCTCATCGAGCACCAGGTCGAATCTCTTAAAAATTTTTAAACCTAAGATTTACCATGAAAAGCAACAGTAGCATAATAAAAGCCATTAGTAACAATATTTAATTTTTTATTTCATATATAAGAGCTAATTTGTGACTAAAGTATCAAGATTCAATCAATGATGGAATTTTATTCCTGTGAAGATTTTTTTTGTTTTTATATTAAAAATATGCTTAAATATATTATAAAGTAAAAAATTTTTGGAGTAAAATAATGGACTACACATTAAAAATTGGTGGTGAAGCTGGACAGGGAATTCAGACAATTGGTGAGACCTTAGCAAAGGTTTTTGCTAGATCAGGATTTCATGTATTTTCCCATCAAGACTATGAATCGAGGATCAGAGGAGGACATAATTTCTACCAAATACGATTATCAGATAGTCCTGTTACTGCCTCAAGAAAGACAATAGACATTTTAATAGCTATGGACAAAGAAAGCATTGTTTTTTATGAAAAAGAACTCTCGGAAAAGGGTCAGATTATTTACGATTCTTCCCTATTAAAGGAGAAATATAATTCACCCGATTTTTTGGACCTGCCTTTTTTAAGTCTCTCTATGGAGATATCAAAGAGCAAGATAATGGCTAATGCAGTAATTATGGGCGGCGTACTCGGCATGCTCGGTATGAAGTTAGACATCTTAAATAATCTTATTGAGGAGACCTTTAAAACAAAAGGCTCTAATATTGTAGAATTAAATAAAAGAGCTATTCTAAAAGGCTATGAGTACGCTATTGGTAATTGCTTAAGATGTTCATTCTATGTCCCACCTTCAAATAGAAAATTAATGCTTATTGGCGGCAATGACGCAATAGCTTTTGGGGCAATAGCATCAGGTTTAAAGTTCTATGTTGCCTACCCTATGACACCTTCTACAGGAATTATGAATTTTATAGCCTCTAAGGCTTCTGAATATGGAATAATTATTGAGCAAGCAGAAGACGAAATTTCTGCAATCAACATGGCTATAGGTGCATCCTTTGCAGGGGTTAGAGCTATGACAGGGACGTCTGGAGGAGGCTTTGCTTTAATGACAGAAGGATTATCTCTTGCGGGAATGACGGAAACTCCTCTGGTAATAGCTCTCGCCCAAAGACCAGGACCAGCAACAGGGCTTCCAACAAGGACAGAACAAGGCGATCTAAACTTTGCACTGCATACAGCTCACGGAGAATTTCCTAGGGTCATTTTTGCACCTGGAACACCTGAGCAAGCCTTCTTTTTAACCAATAAAGCTTTTGATCTCGCGGAAAAATATCAAATACAGGTTATCATTCTTACTGATCAATATCTTGCTGATTCTCAATGGACTTATGAAGGATTTGATCTTGCCAAATTGATATACAGGGATTATCGTTTAAAAAAAGAAAGCCTCAATCTTTTAGATACCTATAGTCGACATGTCTTTACACAAAATGGTGTATCCCCTCTTGGAATTCCTGGAGAATCAAAACATCTTATTGTAACGGATAGTGATGAGCATGATGAAAAAGGACACATTACAGAAAATGCTAAAACTCGTAAAGAGATGGTTGACAAAAGACTATTCAAAAAGCTTCCCCATATAAGAAATGAAATTATGCCACCTCTTTTTTATGGAGATCCATCTCCAAAGGTAGTTCTGATAGGATGGGGTTCGACTTATGGTGTTATGAAAGAGGTAGTTAATATCCTTAGAGAAAATATAGAAATTGCAATGCTCCATTTTAGTGAGTTATACCCCTTCCCAGAAACTACAAAATTTGATTATCTCAAGATCCTTGAGACTGCTGAAATCTCTATCTGTGTAGAAAATAATGCCACCGGGCAGTTTGCTCGTTTATTAAGAGCTGAGACGGGATATTCAGTCAGTAAAAGAATCAATAAATATGATGGCAGGCCTTTTATAGTTGATGAACTTATGGAAAAAGTAATCAAAGAAATTAACCTCGATTACTGAGGGGAAAATAGTGAGTTTGAGACTAAATATTCCAAAACATATAAAATCATCTTTTAGTTTTCGGTAGAGCCTCTACTTTCATGGTCTATATGTCATATATCTTTTGCCCATCCTTTCTCTCATTTTTCTTACATCTATTAAATTTCTTAAAAGTTATTAAACAAAACTGATGTAAAGAATCTTTTAAAAACTCAAGAGTAATAAAGTAGTATGTGATCCTTACTAATATAGGTAATTTTGCGATCAAAGAATAGTAAAAGCAATTAAACTAAGAAACTTTGTTGAATATTTTTAAAAAATATAAATAAATGTCCTCGGATCTTTATAAATATGACATTCTGTGCAGAGTTGTTTTTTTTCGACATCTTTAATTCGCCAGGTATGTGGTTTATGACAATGCATGCATTCGATTCCTTGTTTTGCATGATTTCCATGTTGCCCTAATCCTGCCTCTGTCTTGTGACATCCTATGCAAGTCTCATTTTTAACCCTTTGTCTTAAGTGTGGTTTATGACAATAGTGGCAAGAAAGCTTACTTTTTGGATTCTTGATTGCCATCTCCCTATGACATTTTGTACACCTCTCTGGAGGGGTCATTACCAAATGTTTTCTAATAAAAGGATGGCAGTTTATACAGGAAAACTCTTTAATATTAATTCCGTGTACATCTTTATTTTGATGGCATTGAAGACAGGATTCCCCATTAAAAGGCATATTGTGTTGACTATTGAAATGACAAGTATTGCATTTTATTTTTTGGATTATTGCATGGTTAGCGTGTCCAAATGCTTTATCTGGACTAATTGCACCTTGAATAACAGTAGTTTTGTGGCATCCTTCACATTGTAACCAGGGTTTTTGACGCCCGTGGGTAAGAGAGATAGGGTCTACACCCCTTGCGATATAACTTAAAAGTCTTTGATTCTGTTCTAAAACACCAATCTCATGGCACTTTTGACAAATTACTGCACTATGGGAACTTTTTTGCCAATCTACATAGGCCTCCCTTACAAGATGACAAGAGGAACAAAAATCAGGGTCTGTTTGGGTGTAACGATAGTACCGGTACCCATAGAGAAAGATTGATATAAGTAAAACTGCAAAAACGAAACCCTTTATACTATAGCTGATTTGCATTTTCTTAAATATTTTTAAATATTTTAATGATTTCTCATTTTAATATTAGTGATTATCTTTTCAATGGTTGTGCAAATCATCTTTTTATGGGATCCTTCCCAAAAGATTTTCCCGCAATTATGACATTTGAGGAAAAATTTTTTACTAAATACTATATATTCAGGGGCATCATTCAATATAAACTCTTTTTGTATTTTCATAAGTTCACCATTACAATTAGCACACCTGCTTGAAAAATTTAATATTTCATCAAGATGCTCTTTCAAGCAGAGCAAAAATTCCTCTAATTGTTCAAGTGTATTGTTAGAGTATATCAGCAAAACATTATCTATCGCCTTATTTTTTGTCAAAGCTCTGTCTCTTGTTAATATTATTCTGTTTTCTTGCTTGGCAAGCTTTATTAGTTCAAAATCATCTATCCTGTTGAAATATAAGGTATCAAACCCTATTATTCTTAGCCACTTTGCCAACTTCCCCAGCATAACATCACAAATGAAGCGGTTTTTGATGTCACTATTCATTTTTTTCATTTAAGAGCGTAATAGCTTGCGATGCTCAAAAAGCTGTTTATATCAATAATAATTACAAAATGTCTTACAATGCAACAAATTAGAAGTTAGGCTCAAAAAAATTAAAGAACATTAACATCGTAATTTACAGAAATTCATGAAACTAAATCATAAAAAGATTAGGAGATACTAAAAGTTATTCTTATTTTCAATTTTTCAATAATATAAAGGAAGCATCCCTAATTTCGTGATGGAAAAAAA
>FMJZ01001595.1_pt1 | contig 21348 bp, 18 predicted proteins | sample 1987881 | NCBI WGS metagenome assembly FMJZ01 (sample SAMEA4378227, study PRJEB15110) | soil metagenome | biome: soil; feature: Field; material: Soil | place: India | collected 2015-03-11 | depth 0 m
AAAAAAACTCACGTACGTCTGAAGGTCTTTCAACGCTCCCTAACTTTAGAGGTGATTCTCTGCATTATTGCCGGCACGATTTTGCTGGGCATTGCCCCCTGTACAGCGATGGTACTGATGTGGGGGTTAGGGACTGACGTTGGTGATGGTGGCATCGCCACAGGAATTACCGCCTCAATTCGGGTTAGGTGTGGCAGATCCAGAACGCACCGCTGCCAGGGTTTCCGCTTGGTAGATTGTTCCTGTTGACTCCACCAAACCGGCAATGCACAACTTGACGTTGCGGTTATGCTGCACAAAAACCCGAAATCCGCCCTTGTTGGTGCCACTATCTGTCGCGCCGGACAAGGGATTGGTGCAGTTGGGACTCGTGTTGGCAATGCCATCAATCAACGCATTGGGAGTAGCGTCACCAATTTTTTGGCGATAGAGAATCATCGGGCCTCGCCACACCACATTACTCGTCTTGGGGCGGGTGTAATAGGCCACACGGGTTGTACTGGCCAAAGTGCCGTTTTCCTGCTCCTCGAGGTTATCCGCTGGTTTTTCAACAAACATCACCAATTGGTAACCCCCACTGGGAATTGTCCAGTTTGGGGGTGCCGTTGTTGAAATACGGATTGCTGAGCGAATATCATCGGAGATAAAGTCGAGGGCACGGCTCAGGTTCATGCGGGTAATTGCCTGCTCTTCAATACGGCGATTGTTTTGCAGAATGACCACCATTGCCCAACCACTCATGGCCACAACAATACCGCCAACGGCAGCCGCCACTAGTAACTCCGTCAGTGTAAAGCCGCGATTACTTCTGCGCCAGTCCTGCATCTCCCTGCTCCTTAATTGCGCGCTTGACAGTTATCGGCAGTTGTGCCTGTGGTGTCGCTTTCTCGATAGTTGCCCGTGCGCATAATCCCCAAGCCCAAAGACACTACCAAACAGCGTTGAAGCGTCGGTATACTAGTGGAGGAAAGAACAATCGTGCCCGTACTACTGGTGCGTCCCTGAAAGCCAAACCGTATAGACTCAGTACCCGTTCCTCGACGCAGGGTTACATTTTCCAGTTGGCGGGGGCCATTGGGCAGACATTGGGGTGGATTGCCCACGATAGTGGGATTGATGCCTGTGTTAATCGTCACTCGACAGGCTTGGTTGCGGCGCATTGCCTCCCGCTGTCCTTCCCGCAGTGCCCCCTCTAGGCTTTCGAGGGCTTGGTTGACTCGCTGCGTTTCCAGCCAATACAGAAAGCTTGGAATGAGAGCCACCGCTAAAATAGCTGCCACCGTTAGAACAATCAGGATTTCAATCAGGGTCATGCCCTGCTCACGGACAGCGGAAAAACGCATTGGGCACCACCTCGGTTGATAGTTGAGCAACGACGCGGTTGTTACTATTGCGCACAGAATAGGCCAGTTCTAGGGTTTGGAAAGGTGCCTCAGGACGGGTGGCGGGTGTGCGCGTCATCGTAAACGTCTCATTGACAATGGGGCGACTATTATTGCTGCTGTTCAGGGGCGAAATCAAGGTTTGCAGATAGGCACCAAAGCCACCATCAATGCCATTGGTTTCATTGGCTTGAATCCGACAGCGGGCATAGACACGAGTACCCGCCCCCCGATAGTACCCTACTGGCGAGTCCAAGGTAATGGTGTTGCCGGAGATGGAGACAATACGGCGTGTGCCCGAGTCCGAACCAATGAGCACGCGATCGCCCACTCGAAACCCATCCGTGGGTGAAGTGACTGGACAGGCACCCCCGGCACGATACTCTGGAGGCATGGCTTGATCGTAGTCACTTTCACCGGGTTGAATGAGTGCCAGTGTTAAGGTGGTGTGATTCCCTTCGGCAGGCACTGCCAGCTTGCGTTGGGCAAACTTGGTTTGGCAGAGATCGTAGGCAACAATTTTGACATTTTCGAGATCATCTTGAATCCAGTTACTGGCCTCGGCAAATTTACGGGCATCCGCTTGGAAAAAGGCGGCGACAACAATAGCTTGCATCGCCGCTAGGGTAAAGAGGCTAATCACCAGAATGGAAGCCAAGACCTCCGCAAGGGTAAAGCCTTGGGAACGTTGCTGCACCAGCCAGTGGAAATAGACCTTACTACGAGTCATCAACATTGCCTCCGCATTTAGTACTGGGCTAGGCGGTTCCAGTTGCTCGCTTCGGTGGTGCGTGCCACAACAATTGAAGCTCGGCCATAGTCGCCTCCCAAGGCTTCCGGTAGGCGATCGGGCACCCTGAGTTCAGCATTGTTGGAGCTGGAACCATTCCACGTTTTTGCCCAAACCGCCCCGAAAATATCTGGGTCACGACTGCCACCATTGATGCCTACCTCCGCATCGGGTGCATAGACAAAAACACTCCCTACTCTGGAACCACCACTAAGGGTGAATCTTTGGTCAGGTCTCGCATTGGTTGGATCTGGCGGGTTACCATAGATGCGTAGGCGATCGGGCGTGCCCACATTATCGGGAAGTCCCATATTAGCGCCGGTACCGCAGGTGGAACTATTGGGGCTACAGGTGTTGTCAATCCCTGCATTACCACTAAGGGAGATATTGCCGCTGACATAGAGGCGAATAGCATAGCGAGTTGTATTAAATGTTACCCTGCTGTTACCACTGAGGTTAATGTTGTTAATCCGATAGACATAATAGACTTTCTCTGGATTCACAATTTGCTCCCCGGGCCGTAGGGGATCAGGGATAAAGAAGGGAATGTCGGGGTTAGGGTCAACATAGGGGCGATCGCTGCTTCTGGGAAAGTTACTGTCATTGTTAATATTTCCGATGTCATAAGCGCCGTTACTATACCCCCCTACCACCTGTAGCGCTTGCTGAAAGTCAGCGACTTGACTGGGGGGTAACCAGGGGGGCAGCTGGCTCAAGGGAACCCCCGTATTCACCACATTGGGCGCTTGAGGAAAGGGGGGCAAATTAATTTTGTTAATGGCGATTGTTCCTTCAATAATTGCGTTATTGAGCGCTCCCACGGCACTGCGCAATCCGTCTCGCGTCGGCTGGCCATTTTGACACTGGGCTTGAGGGACAACACACCTGGCCGCGTTGGTGCAGATCACGTTGCCGTTGACGGTACCAAAGATATCATTGTTGCCGAGGTTAATGCCTTCAGCCAACAGTCCAGGAAAGTTAGCGGGCACACTGCGATCCGTAATCACCATCTTTTGCAAGATGAAGGCATTGGCTGGCGAGTTATTGGGCAAGCGACCTTCGATCAACAGGTGTCCTGTTTGCGTTGGCGCATCGTAGAGATAGGAGAGAATACGGTAATTGCCCTGCACAGGGGTACCAATTGTGCCGCTCAGAACAATCGTATTCAGGTTATCAAGGGTAAAGCAGGGGGGGGCATCAGCACCCAGGCTCTGGGCTGTCCACTCATTGACAGCGGGCACATTCAGACCCGTGGTATTGGGCTGACCCACTTTTGTTGCATCCGCTGCGCGACTGATCAGGTAGGGGCGAGGAGGATTAAAGTTCGTATTCGTGGCGGGGTTATAGGTGCGGCGCAGCAGAATCTGGTAGTTGCCATTGAGTAAGCCAAGGGTACGCGCCATACCGCCTTCAGCCACCGCAAAGGCCTGCTGGGTTTGTTTTTGCAAGCTAGCAGTGCTCACATCCAATTGCGATCGCGAAAGCAGGGTCAGGGCAACCACAATCATGATCAACCCCATGCCCAAGACCAAAGGCAGAGTAAACCCCCGCTGCCGATACCCCGGACGGGGATAGCGACGTTTCAGTGAGCGCAGCAGTTGCTTCATCATTGGTTTATCCTCTATTGATATCTTGACCACAAGAAGTTCGTTGCTGCGGATGCGGAGTTGAGTATGCCCTCGCTTCTTGGCTTTTATACACGGCTAATATAGTTTAGCCGCAAACTTGAGAGAGGTGATGTAATCTCGCTCACATCCATGGCCCTATCCCCATTGTAGCTTTCCTCGGAAGGCCACATTTCAAGAGTATTTCAGTATGAAATGGTCCATCTAAGCCCAAACCTGATCCAATTCACTAATACTAGGCTTCAGCGTAAATAAACTTAAATAAATCTCGCATAAAGGAGCAACCTCTTGAGGAGACATGGGTACTCACGCTTTAGGGCTTGGTTCAATTTGCAGCAAGCACACACCTCCCTCTCTACCGAGGCCCTGGCGGCATTGACCACATTTCTAACCATGGCCTACATCTTGCCGGTCAATGCACAAATTCTCTCCAACGCCATTTTTCTTGAGCAACCCCAAGATTTGCAGGCGGAGTTGGTGATTGCAACGGCAGTATCGGCAGCAGTGGCTAGTATTCTGATGGGGATTTGGGCGAATTACCCGATTGCCTTGGCTCCCGGCATGGGCATCAATGCCTTTTTTGCTTTTGCGGTGGTGGGTCAGATGGGGCTGCCTTGGCCCTTAGCGTTGAGTGCGGTACTCCTCGAGGGCATGGTGTTTGTGCTGCTGACCCTAACGGGGGTGCGATCGCTGATTGTGAATATGATTCCTATGTCCTTGAAGGTGGCGATCGCTGCCGGGGTGGGGCTATTTATCGCCTACATTGGCCTTAGCAACGCGGGAATTATCATCGCTGATGCCGCTACGAAAACTAAACTCACCACCTTTCCCACATGGCCACCCATCCTCGCTGCCCTTGGGATTCTTTTGACGACCTTTCTCTGTGCCAAGGGAATGCGGGGGGCGATTTTTTGGGGGGTGATGATTACTGCCTTAGCTGCATGGCTAGTGGGGGCAGCCCCTTGGCCGACGGGTTTGATCCAATGGCCGCAATGGCCATCCCATCTCTTTGGTCAAGCCTTGGTGGGTTTTGGACAATTGCAACCGCAGCAGTTGGGGTCTTTTCTCTTGGTCACCTTGGTACTGCTTTTCACCGATATGTTTGACACCGTAGGCACCCTTTCGGCGGTGGGGGTACAGGCGGGGTTTCTCAATCAGCAGGGACATTTCCCCCGTGCCTTGGGAGCCCTTATGGCGGATGCAGTGGGAACCATTGTTGGCGCCCTCTTCGGCACCTCCACCGTGACCACCTATATTGAATCGGCAGCAGGCATTGCTGTGGGGGGACGAACCGGGCTGACGGCGCTGATGGTGGGGGGCTTGTTCTTGCTCTCACTGCTGTTTTTGCCGATTACGACCGCTATTCCCAGTTTTGCCACGGCGCCGGCTTTGGTGCTGGTCGGTGTCTTTATGGCGCGATCGCTCCCAGACATTCCTTGGTCTGACCTCACGGAAGCGATTCCTGCTTTTTTGGTGGTGTTGGTGATGCCCTTAAGCTACTCCATCAGTGAGGGTCTAGCGGTGGGATTTATTAGCTATCCAATCGTGAAATGGGCCGCTGGCAAAGGGAAAGAAGTGCATCCTGCCCTCTGGGGATTGGCGGTTATCTTTATAGCCCACTACTTTTGGCGTTAGACAGGATCTAGGATAGGATGCTTCTGAACTGATTGGAAACACACTACCTATGGATCTCAAATCCCTGATTCGCGATGTCCCAGACTTCCCTAAGCCGGGCATTTTGTTTCGGGATTTAACCACACTGCTGCAAAATCAGGCGGGGCTGCGCTACGTCATTGACCAATTGGTGGAAAAACACGCCAACGATGGCATTCACTATGTGGCCGGCATCGAGTCCCGGGGATTTATTTTTGGCGCCCCCTTGGCCTATCGCTTGGGGGCCGGCTTTATCCCTTTGCGCAAACCCGGTAAACTGTGTGCGCCGGTCTATGCTGTGGAGTATGAGCTAGAGTATGGGCGCGATCGCCTCGAGATGCACCAAGATGCCATCGAACCGGGGCGGCGGGTGTTAATTGTCGATGACTTGATTGCCACAGGGGGCACAGCAGCCGCAGCAGCGGGTCTAATCCAGAAAGCCCAAGCCGAACTCCATGGCTTTGCCTTTATCGTCGAGCTGACGGACTTGGGGGGACGGCAAAAACTGCCCGATGTGCCAATTACTACCCTTGTGACTTATTAAGTTAATTAAGTGTGACTGACTAGGACGTTACCACGTCACGTGATCGCGCAAGCGTTCGAGGAGCTTTGGCCCAACCCCGGGGACGGCATCTAAATCCGCCAAGGATTGAAAGGGCTTCTGCTCGCGGGCACGGATAATTTCAGCCGCTAGTTTTGATCCGACCCCCGGTAGGGTCTCCAGTTCGGCGGCGGTGGCCGTGTTCAAATTCACCCGTGCGGTAGGCGCGCTGGCACGATTGCCTGAAGAGGGGGCAGGTCGGGTGGCAATCTTACCGCCGCAGGCGGTCAACTGCTGCTGAATGCGATCGCGAATATGCTGCGGCAGACCTAGACGACTATTGCTATAGAGGCGCTCAAACTCCCGTTTGTAGTGAGCCGCTACAGTGGGATGCTCAATCACCAGCAAGAATTCATCGTTACCGCGATTGGCCGCCTCTGACCAGTTGTGGGAACCCACAATCACCGTGCGATCGTCAACCACGCCGTACTTGTGGTGCAGTTTATCCCCCTCCGGCAGTAGGGGGGTGCCCACCGTTTGAATGGGCTTTTGCCAGGGGCGGTTACCCGCTTCGTAGTAACAGTTGCCTCGACGAGCCTGGGCAGTGTTTGCCATTGCCACTCCCATCATATCGAGGGCTTCGCTAAAGTCGCGGTAGATAAATCCTGAGTCAATGAGGGTGCGAATGCTAACCCCTTGGTTATGCCGTTCCTCAAGCACGTAGGACAACTCCTGATCGGAGAAGACAAAGAGCGCCATATCAATTTTTTGGCGACTGCGATTCAGAGTTTGACCAATGAGGCCGTTTGTAGAAGCCGCCCAAGGTTGCGATCGCGGGGTTGGCGAAAAGCGGACCGTGACCATGGCATCGCCCACAGCTACCCGTTGAGGGGGGCGCACCGGCTTTTTGACCCCAAAGCGACTATTGGTCTGACCACCGGGACCATCGCCCCACATAATGTTAAATTCCTCAGTAAATAGGCGTGCCACAGCAGGGCTATCAATCACCAAGAGCGAGTTGGCATTGCCACGGGTATCGGGTCGTCCCAAGTCGCCGTGGACATCACTGAGGGTAAAGTTCGCCGTCGTCGCAATCACTTGGCGATCGTCAATCACAATAAACTTGTGGTGCATGAGCATACTGCCTTTGGAGCCATCGGCAGTGTCATCAATCCAAGGGATCTTGGCCTCGTTGAGAATCGTCTGCACATCGCGATCGCTGAGTTCGGCAGCACTGAGTTGGCCATCCCCGTTGGTATCCACAAGCGCTTTCCAGTCGTTATAGCGCTCCCGCATCCTTGGATCCATCGCACTCACTTGGGCAGCACTGTATTTTGCCCAAGGAGCAGTGTAGGTATTCTCCATTACCACCCGTACCCGTACCCCTGCCTGCTGCCGTGCTGCTAGAGCCTTGGCCAGATTCGGTAGGCGAAACTCCTGCACCGCCACATCGATGGTCTTTTGAGCCTTGGCAATCTGCTCAATCATGATTGCCTCAAGGTCTTCCCCTTCACGGGTATAGGGGCGATAGGGTTCTTGGTAACTGTGGGCTTGGGAGTGATTCATGTGTACCGCGATTTGCGGATGTTGAGGCAGCGGGTCTAGGGAGGGGCGGATAATCGGGTGCGATCGCAATTGAGTGAGCACCACAGCCGCAATCAACAGCCCCAATAGAAACAACAGCAGATACACACCGTGTCGCCGCCATTTAAGCTTTTGCCACAACACGCTGACTTCCCCAATGCCTGTCCTAATTCTAGGGCTATCTTTTTCGCCTCAATGTGTTCTGCGCTGCATCGGTTGCCAAAGGCGCTGCTTGGCTAAGATAGAGGCGATGCTCTTGCTGGCCTGCCATGATCACAGTGCTGGTGTTAAATGCTGGCTCTAGTAGCCTCAAAGCCTGTTTGTATCGGTTAGCGCCTGAAATGGCGGCAACGGCTGCCACACCCCCCGCTCCCCTTTGGCAAGGCCTCCTCGATTGGGGACAAAACCCGACCGTGGCGCGGCTCAAGGTCACAACCGCCGATCAACGCTACGAAGCCAGCCTAACCCACCCAGAGGGGGGAATTGCAGGCCTACGGGACTGGCTCAAAACTCTCCTAGACACCCTCACCAGCGGCTCAACAAGGCTCCTAGAAAGCCTTGCAGAAATTACGATGATCGGTCATCGAGTTGTCCATGGTGGTAGCCGCTACCAAGTACCGGTGCGCGTGGATGCGCAGGTGAAAGCAGCGATTACCGAATTTAGTGAATATGCGCCCCTCCATAATCCAGCCAACCTACTGGGGATGGAATTAATGGCCGACATTTGTCCCCAAACGCCCCAAGTGGCTGTGTTTGATACCGCGTTCCATGCCCAACTGCCAGCGGTGGCGCGCACCTATGCCATTCCCTATAAACTGACAACTGCCGGTATTCAACGCTACGGCTTCCACGGCATTAGCCATCAATACGTGAGTGAACGGGCGGCCACCCTATTGCAGCGTCCCTTAGCAGCGTTGCGCCTGATTACCTGTCACCTCGGCAATGGCTGTTCCCTCACTGCGGTCAAGGGGGGAGTCTCCGTGGAGACGACGATGGGCTTTACACCCACGGCAGGAGTGATGATGGGAACGCGCTGTGGCGATCTTGATCCGGGGATTTTGCTCTATCTGCTGCGGCGCGGCAGGACGGTTGAAGAACTGGATCGACTGGTGAATCGCCAATCGGGCCTATTGGGGGTCTCTGGGATCAGTAATGACTTGCGGCAGATTTTAGCGGCCATTGATCAGGGAAATATCCAAGCCCAGTTGGCCTATGACTGTTTTATCTACTCCCTGCAACGGGGGATTGCGAGCCTCCTGCCGGCTCTTGGCGGCCTTGATGCGTTGGTATTCACAGCAGGAATTGGTGAAAATGCCGCCGGTGTGCGCCGCGATGTCTGCCGAGGGCTAGGTTGGTTGGGAATTGAGTTAGATAGCGCAGCTAACGAAGAGGGCAAAGGCGATCGCGACATTGCGCTGTCTACTGTTGCTGTACGGGTTCTGGTGGTTCAGACCCAAGAGGATTGGGCGATCGCTCGCGCCTGTGTGCAACTCTTATAAGCTGAATTTGCTGAAGAAAACATCAAGATTTATGCCCTAGCTTCCTGCCCTCTTTGAAAAAATTGAGGTGGGCACATGAGTAATTGTTCAGCCCTAATAAACTGATGCCGTTATTTGGCGATCGTGGTGACTTTCCCCAAGGGCGATCGGTCAAGTTTTGCATAAAGCCACTTTGCAAACCATACCAATGCATTGGAAAGAGCCGATGCACATTGGTTATGATTGCTTTAGCCACACAGGTGTTTCCATAACCCTGTCAGGTAGGGTGTGGCCTTGTTCTCGACTTCACTCTTCACGCCATATCGCTAATGCAAACTTGACCGTTCACTGGTGGGTGATATTGTGCTGGGAAATCTATTTGCAAAACCAAAGCAGGGCTTGGGGATTGAACTCACCCCAGAGCGGGTCAATATCGTGCAGCTTCAGCGGCAAAAGCAGGGCCTGAAAATGACGGCCATGGCCTCAGTGCCCCTCAGTGAAGGCGCCATTGAAGAAGGCCGCATCATTGACACCACCGCCGTTGCCGATGCCATCCGTCAAGGGATTGAGGATCAACGCATCAAACAAAAAGAGGTGATCAGTGCCATTCCCATGAATGAAGCCGTGATTCGCCTGATTCGCCTGCCTGCGGAATTACCCGACTATGAATTACGGGAAGTGGTTCTCATGCAGGAAGCCCCACTGTACCTTCCCTTTCCTCGTGAAGAGGCCGATGTTGACTATCAAAAGCTGGGAACCTCCCTTGATGAAGATGGCATTGAGCGGGTAGAAATTTTGCTCGTGGGCACGCCCCGCGAAGTCACCGATGCCTATATCAATGCCTTTACCCAAGCGGGTTTACAACTCACAGCCCTTGAAGTGACCAATTTTGCCCTCATGCGTACCCTGCGGGATTCACTACAGCAATTTGTGGGCGAAGCAGCAGCAATTATTGATATAGGCGACGAGGGCACAGAAATCAGCATCGTCAAGGATGGCATTCCCCAGTTCAACCGCAAAGTGCCCATTGGCAAAGAACGGATGCAAGAAGCCATTAGCCGCGCCATGAACTTGCCCCCTTCGATGGGCGTTGACCTGCTCGAGAATCTGACCGTTCCCCTAGAGCCGATGGATGTGACCGGAGCACTCAACCCCAGTGGTGCCGCTATTTTGCGAGTGCTCTCCGATCTCGCAGACGAAATTCGCCGCTCCATTGACTTTTACCTCAACCAAGGGGAGAGTCTAGAGGTGTCGCAGTTGCTGCTTGCAGGCCCCGGTGCCAGTATTGGTCAAGTGGATGAGTTTTTTAGTCAGCGGCTCAACTATGCCACTACTTTGGTTGACCCCATTAGTTTGCTGGGACTACAAACCCCCGAAGAAATTCCCCTCGAAAAACGCCCTGCCCTCGGCACGGTGATTGGTCTTGGTCTGCGTGGCGCTTAGGAGCATCCCCGATGTACTCAATTGAGATTAACCTCCTCAAAGAACGTCCCGAAGTGGGGGGCATGGCTGCTACCACAACCTCAGCAGCCGGAATAAACAATGTGCCGATCATTATTGGTGGTGTCGCTGCCCTCTTCTTTGTGGGGCTAGCTCTCCTCGGCTCGGTGGGTGCGAACCTCTGGCTGCAACAACTGACGAATAAGCAAAAAAGTATTCAGGATCGCCTCGCCGCCATTTCCCCAGACCTGCAACGTATGGATGAAATTAAGAAAGAGCAGGAGCAGGTTGCCGCAGAAACCAAAGCTCTAGCCACTGTGTTCAATCAAGTCAAACCTTGGTCGGCGGTGATGCGCGATATAGCCATCCAAACCCCAGCAGGGGTAGAAATTCGGCGGATTAGCCAAGCAGGAGCAACACCGCAAGAGTTGACAATTGAAGGCACAGCCATATCCTTTGATGCAGTCAGTGACTTTCTCTTGCTCTTGCAAAATCGCTCTCCCTTCCTTGATGGCAAGGCTACCCAACTCGTTAAGGCGGAGCGGACAAATCAACGGGAGGAAGAGACAACCGCAAGGATTTCCTTCAGCATCAAGACCGCGATCGCCAGCGTGCCGGCCTCGGAACTCCTTAAAGAACTTGCCGCCAATGGTGTTGAAGGACTGGTGGCGCGGATTCAATTTCTTAAAGAAAAAGGAGTGGTACAGCAATGACTCTAACTGGCGATTTTGGCGGCCCCCCAATTGAAGAACCCGCACCAAATTATCCGACGGTCTTTGGTATTACCCTGACCCCTGTGGTTAGTGGGGGACTGATTGCCCTCGTCGGTTTGGGAGCAGCGGTATATCTAGGGAGTCTTCTCATTGCCCCCAAGCTTGAGGAAGCTGCCAAGCTACAGGAAGAAATTAGCCAAGAGGAAAACAACCTCTCCCAGCGGGAAGCGATCCTTAAGCAACTCAATGATGTAGTAACAGGTTTAGAGCGAGCCAAACAGGAAAACCGTGATGTGCGATCGCTCTTTGCCACTCAGGAAGCCCTAGACACCCTTCTCCTTGACATTAACCGGCTCATCCTCAAAAGCGGCGCTCGACTCAATACCTTTGAACCCGATAGTGCAGCTTCAGGAATTGTCCAAGATGGCTCCCTTGGCCCCGAATTAAATGCCAAACTAAAAAGGCAGGCTACCAATATAACAGTTCAAGGACCATTTCCCAGCATCATCCAAATCATGCAAGAAATTGATCGGCAACAGAATTTCCTGGTCATTAACAACCTGACGATGGAAGCAGTTGCTGATAAGCCCGGTGAAGTGATTGCCACGTTTAAGCTTATGTCTTATGTACCCCTAACCCCTGAAGAAATTGCCGCTCTGGCACCACCACCCCAAGAGGGGCAGCCCCAAGGAGGTGAGCAGCAAGGACAACCGCAGCAACCACAACAGCAATAGCGCATGGCAATCAAAGAAGCAACGTAGATTGCTTTGGGACTGAGTTGCATTCTCTTTTCGTACGTTTGGTGGCATTTGTGAGGAGTCAAGCATCGTGAGTCAGCTTTTACATCGTCTCGGCTTAGGGGTGGCCACAACGGCCCTCATTGCTGCAGGTCAAACGCCTACTTGGGCGGCTGCAACTGAAATTACGGGCATTCGCCTTGTGACCGCTGCTAACGGTATCCAGCTCCTTTTCAACGTGCAGGGAAATGTACGGCCAGCGGTTTTCACCGTCAACCGAGGTAATGCCTCCATTGCCGACATTACCAATAGCCAACTGCGCCTACCCCAAGGGGGGGCCTTCCGCCAAAATAACCCTGCCCCCGGTATCTCCTCCGTCGAGGTGGTGCAACTGGACGCCAGAACCATCCGCGTCATTGTGAATGGCATGAGTGCTGCCCCCATTGGTGAAGTCATTCGCGAAGGACGTGGTGGCCTGCAAATTAACTTCATTACGGCTCAAACGCCCGCTGGTCCTCAAGTGTCCCCCAGTGGTCAACCCATGGCCATGCCCCCGGGCCCTAGTGCGGTGCCGCCTTTTCTACCGCGCCCAGTGCCACCGCCTGTTGGCGATATGCTCATTAGCCCGGTCAATGCCGATCCCGATGTGATTCAACTGGGCACCAATCAACGGATTCCCCGCCTATTGCTGCGGGAGGCTCCAGTGCGGGAGGTTCTTTCCCTCCTGGCTCGTGCCGCCAATATGAACGTTGTCTTTCCCGAAGGCAATGGAGAAGCGGGTGGTGTAGCCATCTCCCTCGATATCGAGAATGAATCCGTTCAAGACGTATTCAACTACGTCTTGCGGGTCACCAACCTCAAAGCCAATCGCCAAGGCCGCACCATCTTTATCGGTCAATCTTTGCCCCCCGATGCCCAAAACCGCATTGTCCGCACAATCCGCCTCAATCAAATGCGCGTTTTTGGCGCTGGCTCAACCACACGGGAAATCGCCTCTCAGGCTCAAACGGGGGGCACCATTGGCTCTGGGGATACAACCGGTGGGCAAGCTCAGACAACAGCTCAAACTTCTCTCAACCGTGAAACCCGTACCCGTGAGGGTGACTTGCAGTTGGGTGCTGTGCAGCTTTTAGAAATGTATGGCGCCAACTTGTCAGATACAGGTCGGGCAGAACCCACAACCGGTTGTGAGCAGCTTCAAGTACCAGCAGCAGCGGGCGGGGTTGTCGGTCAAATTTGTCGCAGCTCACTCCTGCGGGGGCTAGAGGTCGTCGGTGACCCACGCACCAACACAGTGACATTGATTGGTACCCCTCGTAAAGTGGAAATTGCCACCCAACTAATTCAGCAATTTGATATCCGTAAGCGACAGGTGATGGTGAATGTCAAGTTTATTGATGTGAACCTGTTGCGTAACCGCAATGCCAATGCAGATTTAATTACAAACTTTGGTGGCAGCCTTTGGGGCGCAATTTTTGATCCTGATGGATTAACGATCATCCGTGGTACAACACCCAATGTTGGTGGCTTGACCCCTGAGCCTTTGCCTCCAGTCCCGGGTGTGCCAGTTGGCAATCTTCTCAGTGACTTTTTTGCACAGCTTCAACTTTCCATTCAAAATAACAACGCTACGATTCTGAGTAATCCAACGTTGATCATTCAAGAGGGAAGTGCAGCTCAAGTCAACCTAACTCAGGAGATTTTCTCTGGTATAGAATCGACTGCCCAGACAACGGGTACAGGTGGCGGTGCCGCTATCGCAGCTCAGACGGTTAGGCCGATTATTCGACCAGCGGGGGTTATCTTTAACGTTACAGTGGAGCAAATTGATGATAATGGCTTCATTACACTGCAACTCTCTCCTGAAGTGAGTGCTCCTAGTGGCACCTATTCGGTCGTGTTTCCGGGAATTGTTAACCCTTCGACAGGGACACTGCTCTCGCAGCGGCGGATGGAGTCGGGGCGGATTCGCTTGCGCGATGGCCAAACGTTGATGCTGGCGGGCATTATCCAAGATCAGGATCGCTCACTGGTAACCAAGATTCCAATCCTAGGGGACATTCCCCTACTGGGTCGGTTGTTCCGACGGGAATCTAACCAGCGTCAACGCAATGAACTGGTGGTGATGGTGACACCGAAAATCATTGATGATACGCAGAATGCGGGTTTTGGCTATCAGTACTCGCCAACGCCGGGTAGTATGCCGCCCAATATCCAAAATCGGATTTTGCAGCCGCCACAACAGGGCTTCTAAGTCTGGCTTGCCCCCCTCAATCCACTGAGAGGGGTATTTTTTTAGTTGGCAACCAGTTTCTGCCAGCCTAATCCCACAAGGGCTTGGTTGCGCCGTAGGGGGCGAGTCACCAGTTCCAAGATGTCGCGGGCATTGCCAAAGCCGTGAATCTGAGCAAAGGTGAATTCCACAGACCACTTGGTGCTGATACCACGGGCTTCAAGGGGATTGGCATGAGCCATACCCGTAATCACAAGGTCGGGCTGGAGCGCCTTAATCCGCTGGAGTTGGTTATAGTTATCGGGTTTTTCAACAATGGTGGGCAGGGGATGCCCCATCTCGGTACAAGTCTTCGTCAAGAGTGCTAGCTCGGCTGCTTGGTAGCGTTTGTCCATGTAGGGGATGCCAATTTCATGCACCCGCATACCACAGCGAATCAAAAACCGCGCTAGGGAGATCTCCAGGAGATTATCCCCCATGAAAAAGACCGATTTGCCTCGCACCAATTCAAGGTAGTCACTGAGTTTTTCCCAAGTCTCGGCTTCACGCTCCGCTAGGCCTTGGGGCTGAATGCCAAACGCAGCACAAATCTGTTCAATCCAGGCGCGGGTACCATCAGGACCAATGGGAAAGGGGGCTGTAATGAGTTGACATTTGCGGCGGCGAATCAAGGTAGTGGCGGTACGACTGAGGAAGGGATTCACACCAGCAACGTAGTAGCCCTCATCAATGACGGGCAATTCGGTATAGCGTTTGGCAGGCAGCCATCCTGAGACCTTAATGCCCTGTTTTTTCAATTCCAAGGTCAGTTGGGTCACCACGGGATCTGGCAGGGAGCCAAAGAGAACAAGGGGTGGGTGGTCGTGGTACTGTTGGGATTCAGCTTGGACATCCTCTTTTTTCTTGCCAAAGTTGAGAAGGCGTTGGATGGGGTTGCGTTCCTCTGGATCACTCACTGCTGTGGGCGTGGGGCAACGAGCGGCTATGGCCGCTAGCACCGTATCTTCTCCTTGGGTAAAGGCGTAGTCGAGACCGTTGGCACGAGCAACAACAATGGGAATGCCGATTTGGGCTTCTAGTTTGGGCGCCAGTCCCTCCAGGTCCATTTTGATAATTTCCGTGGTGCAGGTGCCAATCCAGACAATGACACTGGGGTTGCGATCGCGCTTGATTTGGAGGCAGAGGCGCTTTAGCTCTTCATAATCATTGAGTTGCGCCGAAATATCCCCCTCTTCTAGCTCCGCCATGGCATAACGGGGTTCCGCAAAAATCATCACCCCCATCGCATTCTGCAAAAAGTAGCCACAGGTCTTGGTACCAATGACCAAAAAGAAACTATCTTCAATCTTTTGGTAGAGCCACGCCACACAGCTTATGGGGCAAAACGTATGGTAATTGCCTGTTTCACACTCAAAGTTGAGGGCATTGGGAGCAGTGGCAGTCATAGGGAGAGCCTCCAAATTTAGAAACTATCGGAACTAGGTTTGATGACGTTGAGCGGCCTCCTCACCGTGTTCTTCAGCCCGATTACTGACAAAGGGCTTGGGGGGTAGTAAGCGAGGTTCTGGGGACAGTTGAGCAGGGTTATCACGATTGGCCAGTTCTTCGTCGGGGTTGAAGTTCAAACCAAGGGCAGAAATAATGCGATCGGGATCGTTGCTGAGTTCGACAATGACGGGCAGGGCATCCAGTAGGCGTGGTTCCAAAGCCGTCAGCACCCCCAAAATAAAACTTGAGGAGGGGCGCCGTTGACTGCGATAGGTACTCCAAATCGCCAACCGGACAATCCAATGGCGGTTTTGTTGGTAGTAGGCCAGCCACTTACTGCGTGCAGTTTGCCGTAATTGTTCAGGGTTCATACTCACTCCAGCGAAGGGGTTCCGTGGAGTATTCTAGGGGAGTTTTAGACCGCTGCCAGTGGCCGTTCTAACCCCTGTGGGTTTAAGTAGAAGTCAGATAGCAGAGCAAAGAGGTCGCGATCGGGGGCATCCTTGGGCACCACACCCTCAGGCCGAGCCAAAATTTGATCGGCAATGTTCAAGTAGTAGTCACAGACATAGTTGAGGCTGGGATCGCTTTCAGCCATCTCAAAGAGAGTTTTGCCCTTGACCCGCGACACCCGAATATCCTCAATCAGCGGCAGCACCTCAAGGATGGGCATGGGAACTGCTTCCACATATTTTTCAATGAGATCCCGCTTACTGGTGCGATTGCCAATAAGACCGGCGAGGCGCAGGGGATGGGTGCGCGCTTTTTCACGGACGGAGGCGGCAATGCGATTGGCTGCAAAGAGGGCATCAAAGCCATTATCCGTGACAATCAGGCAATAATCGGCATAGTTAAGGGGGGCAGCAAAGCCACCACAGACCACATCCCCCAGAACATCAAAGAGTATGACATCGTATTCATCAAAGGCATTGAGTTCCTTGAGCAGCTTGACGGTTTCACCGACAACATAGCCACCACAGCCTGCCCCGGCCGGGGGGCCACCTGCTTCGACACAATCCACACCGCCATAGCCTTTGTAGATCACATCCTCTGGCCAGACATCTTCGTAGTGGTAGTCCTTGGCTTGGAGCGTGTCAATAATGGTGGGAATCAGAAAGCCTGTCAGGGTAAATGTGCTGTCGTGTTTGGGGTCACAGCCAATTTGCAGAACTTTCTTGCCTCGACGCGCCAGCGCCACTGAGATGTTGCAACTGGTGGTGGATTTGCCAATTCCGCCTTTACCGTACACTGCAAGTTTCACGTTGACTTTGCCTCCTAAGTAGTGGAGCGACACGATGACCTAACTGCTATTCTCGGCCAGCGATCGCTAGAAGTCGCAGCGGTCAATAAAATTATTTTTATGTAATAAAATTTTAAGTTATTTGAGAATGAGCAAGGCCTTTTTTCAAGTTTGGTAAGTCTCTTAGGAAAATATTGATCCTTTAAGAAGTTATTTTTCGTTTTTTTGCTGTTAGTTTTGGATTTAAATAAAACAAAAATACAAAAATCCCCCCCGCCAAGTCATCCCCTGACCGATTGAACCTAAAGCTAAAGTTTGTCTGCCCAGCGATCGCGCCAAAAGAAATCTGAAAAAAAGAAACCTTGCTCCTAGGGGGCGATCGCCCGCATCGTTGTAAAGAATTATTAAAAATATCGAAAGTAAATGATTTGTTACAATTTAGACGGTTGCATTGCTTTGAGCGCTACTTTCTCTCGTTTTCTCTAGGAAGTGGTTAGAATTTGAGGGAAGGTGATTGTGCTACAGCGTTTTTCTCTGCCAACGGGCAAAATTGGCTCCTTGGAAAGGTAGGGCATCGTTAAGCTGTAGGATAGCCTTCACTCCGCTGTTGATACTGCCCGTAAGAATGGCCAATGAACAAAGATCAGTTTGCCATGAGTGACAACCCCTACGAAAAGCTGCAAGTGCCGGAAGACGCTTCTTTCGAGCAGATTAAAGAAGCACGGGATGCGCTATTAGCAGCTCATTCGGGGGATGAACGGCAGCGTACCGAAATTGAAGCAGCCTACGATGCAATTTTGATGGATCGGCTGCGGCAACGCCAAGAGGGCAAAATCAAAGTGCCCGAGCGCATTCGCTACGCTGAGCAACTCAATGAACCGGCGCCAGCTAAGCCAAATCGCATTGCGAATCATCCTGCCCTTCAGTGGTGGCAGCAACAGTTGGACACCCCCAACCTGCGGGGCATTGCCATTACCTCAACGGTCTATGGCGTTCTGATGGCGATCGGGCTGTCTCAGGCCAATCCCGATACCTTGGCATTGGTGCTGTCCCTGGGGGTTGGCTTTAACCTAGTGTGGCTGCAACGCAAAGAACAACGCCTTGGCCGCGCCTTTTTGATCACCCTGCTTGCCCTCATTTTGGGCGCCGTGATTGCCGTAGGTATCTACCAGCTTGGTCTGCCGGGGGTTTTCCTCAATGTGGATCAACTGGTGGGCATTGGCATTTTTGTCACCTTTTGGCTCACCAGCAATTTCCTGCGCTAACTGCGAATTTGAATCGGCATCACCAAGTATTTCATCTGCGCTTCCCCAAGGGGCAGGAGGATCGCGGGCTGAGTTTCGCCGTTGAGTTGCAGTTGCACATCTGAACTATTCATCACTTTCAGTCCTTCGAGAAGATATTTGACATTGAAGGCCACCTCCATCGACTCCCCAGAAATCTGAGCCGGCACATTTTCTTCACCACTTCCCAATTGCGGAGCCTCAGCGGAGAGTTTGAGTTCTTGGGTCTCGGCATCAATGTTGATTTTGACGACGTTATTCTTTTGAGCCGCAAGAATCGCCACCCGTTCTAGGGCATCCGCTAGAGCCGATCGCTCAACCGTGACCTGGCGAGCAAAGGTTTTCGGAATGAGTTGGCGGTAATTGGGGTACTGACCCTCCAACAGACGGCTAGTAATGCAAGCATCATTGCCAATATCAAACACCACTTGGGTAGGGTCACAGCGCAGCGCTACATCCCCATCCTGTTTCGCCATCAGCCGCTCTAGATCCTTGAGAGATTTTGCGGGAATCGTAATCGGCGAGAGGGCTTCCGGTACAGGCTGTTCAGTCACCGTAACGGCGAGGCGGTGGCCATCGGTCGCCGCAAACTCAAGGCGATCGACCTCAAAAGTCACGTGCAACCCTGTCAGAATTTGCTTGGTTTCATCGGTGCTCGCCGCAAATAAACTCCCCTGAAGTCCCCGCCGCAATGCCTCTGCGGTCAAGGTTACAGGTGTCACATCCTCTAATGTGGGCAGGGCAGGAAATTCCTCGGCACTCATCCCCTGAATCTCAAAGAAACCGCTGCCATAGTCGAGGATCACCCGCGTATCTTCCGCCGTAATCTCAATATCGCGATTGGGCATCCGCGACACCATCTCACTAAAGAGCTTGGCAGAAACAGTAATTGCCCCCGGCACCTTGACCTCTGCATCGAGCCAGATTTGCATCCCCAAACTGAGATCAAAAACGGAGAGTCCGAGGCGGCCACCCTCAGCTTGCAGGAGAATATTTGCCAAAATCGGGTGCGACGGATTGCTAGGGGCAACGCGACTCAGGGGGGCAAGCTTACTACTGAGAACCGATTGTGAACAAACAACTTTCATGGTCTACTCCACGGCAGAGGCAGATGCAATGAAGAGGCAACGGAGAGAAGGAAAAACGCGGCTCGTTCTTGGCCGATCTATTAGCATACTATGCAATCTATTACTGGCATCGCTTGGGTAAAAACCGCCGTACTTTGCTGAGGAAAAACTCTAGCTCCGGTAGATCTAGGGGCGAGATAGCCGCCGCAAAAACAATCAGGCTGACACTGCCGGCGATCGCCAACTGCAACAGTTGCACCCCCAAGCCTTCCCGCCCCCAGAGCAATTCCAGTCCTTTAAGGGCACCCCAACCTGCCCCACCGCTGAGAACACTGGCTAGGGCAATTCCCAACAACGGCACAATTAGCTCCCCCCAAGGTAGCCCTCCCAAACGACGGTGCAAAATCCAAGTCAGGGCAATAAACGATACGGTATTCACCCCAACAGTGGCCATTGCCAAACCGACAGCACCAAAGGCTTGGGTAAAGAAAAAGCAAAACAGGGCATTAAATCCCAATCCCCAGAGGGTGATGTAGAGCGGTGTGCGGCCATCCTCTAGGGCATAAAAGACGCGGACAATGACATCGCGGGCAAGGTAGAAAAACATACCAATGGCATAGACCAATAGTAGGGCCGCCACGAGTTGGGAGGCCTGAAAATCAAAGGCACGCCGCTCGTAGACCACCCGCACTGCCGGCAATGCCAAAGCTGCCATCATGCCACCGAGGGGCATCATACTCAAGGCAGTGAGTACCAAACTCTGGCGAATGCGTTCCTTGAGATCCGGCCAATGTTCTGGCTGTGCCAACTTTGAAAAAATGGGCATATAGGGCACAAGGATTACATTGGAGAGAATCCCTAAGGGCGTCAGAAATAGGAGTTGGGAGTAACTCAAAGCCGAGGCAGCACCCACAGGCAACTGGGAGGCAAAGAAAAGACTGATATAAACGCTGATCAAGAGCATTCCCGACGATAGGGTAGCAGGCCCCATGAGTTGAATTAACTCTCGCACCTCGGGACGATTGAGATCAAAACGTAATCGCAATGTGCCCATGCCAGCTTGCCATTGGGCAGGAATCTGTACGAGCCATTGCAGTACCCCTCCCGCTAGGGTTCCCCAAGCGAGCACCGCTGGGCCAAATTGATCGGCAAAGAACCAAATGCCAATAATCACCGCCAAGCTGGACAACAGGGGACTAATGGAAGGCAACCAGTACTGATCCGCAGCATTGAGCGTGCCAAAGCCAATGCCAATCAAACCCGAGAGTACGGCCAAGGGCGTCATAATCCGAAACTGCTCTGCGGCTAAGGCTTGAATCTCTGGACTGGCACCGGGGGCAATGAGTTGAATCAAGGGGTCAGCCAGCACCATCAAAATTGCGGTCAGCACCAGCAATAGGGTACCTACAACGGTGGTAATGGTTTCCACCAGGGGCGCGACTTTTTCGGGCGGTTGCTTGAGAACCACACTGATGATCGAACTGTGGAACGGGCCATTGATCCCTCCCAAGAGCACAAAGAGAAACCCCGGAATCACATAGGCATAACTATAGGCATCCACTGCGGCGCCAACACCAAATTCGGCGGCGATCGCCTGCTGGCGAACCAGTCCCGCGACTTTACTCAACAGCGTAGCAACGGCAACAATGGTGGCAATGTGGGCAAGCGAACGCGATTTCTTTTCCACAGTGGTGGCAATCCTAATGAAACTGGCTCATTTCGGGGTGACTCTCGCAATGATCGTACCAGTTACAGCCCTTTTCTAAAAATATGCCGCCTGTCTCAGATTAGTTTTCACTGTTTTCAGCGTGTTTAATCCTTTTGATGAGGACTGTCTTAACACGCGTTGAAGACCTGCTCGATCGCTATTAGTGCCGAACACAAAACAAGGGCTGGTGTTTACTCAAGTATCTTATTGATGGTGACCGAACTGTTCCTCAATACGATGCGGTTCTAATTGATGAAGCGCATAGTTTTGAATCCCACTGGTTTTTAAGTGCTTTATTAGTAACCAAGGGGGTGTCAATGGGACATTTGTGATTGTGTGATTGTCCCTGATACTGCTCAATCTTTAGATAAAGAGCAAGTCAATAT
>FMJZ01018632.1_pt1 | contig 21347 bp, 21 predicted proteins | sample 1987881 | NCBI WGS metagenome assembly FMJZ01 (sample SAMEA4378227, study PRJEB15110) | soil metagenome | biome: soil; feature: Field; material: Soil | place: India | collected 2015-03-11 | depth 0 m
AAAAAATTAAACTTGGCTAATTATTAGCCAAAAAAAACAAAAACTCTATTCTAAATAGAGCAAAATAGAATTATACAGAAATTTATATTTTTGTCAATAGGATTTAAAAAGGTTCTGCATGAATTGTTACACTAGAATTTTTTATCTCTTTTTCTATCTCTTTCTCAATCATGCTTATTTTTTCATGAACTTCATTAAGTGGTTTTTCACCTTTAAGTTTTACATGAAATGTTATTTCAATTTGATTTCCATAATCATGAATGTGAATATGATGAACATCTTCTATAAAATTGAATTTATAAGATATATCTTTTATTTTCTTAACTATATTTTCAGTGGGTTCTTCACCAATTAGAAAACTACTTGATTCAAATAAAATTGAAATTCCTGTATAAATTATTAATGCTGAAACCCCCATTCCAAAAATTCCGTCTAAAAAATATAAACCATATTTAAATGTTATAAAGCCAACTATTATAAAGAAAGTCGCAATCGAATCGCTTCTATGATGCCATGCATCTGCTTTTAAAGAAGAAGAATTTATCTTTTTACTAAGTTCAAGAGAAATAAAAGTTAATAACTCTTTCAGTAAAATAGTTATTAATAATAAAAAAATTATAAATATATTTATATCTATTTTTATTGGGTTTTTAAATCTATTATATGAATTAACAAAAAACTCATATCCAACATAAATTAATAGAATTGACATAAAAATTGAAATTATTTTTTCTATTCTTCCATGACCAAATGGATGTTTCTTGTCTGGTTTTTTTGAAGAAAGATAAAAACCAATTATAACTATTATTGAGGATAGTATATCTGAAAGTGTATGAAAAGCATCTGCTCTTAAAGATATTGAATTTAATGAAATACTATAAAAATATTTAATTAAAAAAATAACAAAATTTAATATTGAAGATAGCGTTCCTTCAAAAATTCCAAAATTTGTAAAGGAATCTCCTTTATCAAGTTTAAAAAGTTTAATTATAAATTTTATTAAATTCTCTCTCATTAGATTCAATATTTTATTCCGAAACCTATTCTTGTCAACATAAATTAAAAAGGGGAGGCTACTTGCCTCCCTTTAATAAATTAAATAATTTTTAATCTTCTACATAAACTATTCTTCCCTCAACCTGTGGGTTAAGAGGAGTATGCTTCTTAATATATTCAACAAAATCATCTCTCATCCAGTTTCCAGTTACCCAAACAGATGATTTTGCATTCTTAAATGAAGTATATCCGTCTCCACCTGCTGCCATAAAGTCATTTGTTGCAACAGTGTAAATTTTATCAGGGTCAAGTGGTTTTCCATTGATTAGAACTTCAACAACTCTACTCATTGGTGGTTTCTTTTTGTTAACTTTTACAGTAATACCTGATACTTGTGGAAATCTTCCAGCACCTGCTTCAACTTGTGAAAATCCATTTTCAAGCGCTAAAAGAATATCTTTTCCTGTAAGTTCAAGTTTTACAATTAAGTTATCAAATGGAAGTACATTATAAACATCACCAATTTTAATAGGTCCTTTCTTTATGCTTGCTCTTATACCACCACCATTTGTTATTGTCACATCTGAACTTGCAAGTTTTTTCATCATATCTGCAATTAAGTTTCCAAGATTTGTCTCTTTGCTTCTTACATTTGCTCTTTCTCCATCAAGGTCAACAAGAGTTTCACCAATAACAACCTCCATCTCTTTCTTAAGTTTCTCTTCATATGGAGTGATAAGTGCTTTTATACCTCCATCTTCTTTTATAGAATCTGTAATAGGTATTAAGGTGTATCTAAAGTTTTTGAGTTTTGAACCAGAATATGTATTTTCAAAATCAAGATATATTCTTCCTAAATTGAGTCCCTTCTCTCCTGTTTGAACAATATAAACTCCGTTAACAATATCTGCTTCTTTAAGAACAGTGTGAGTATGTCCACCTATAATTAGGTTGATACCAGAAACAGTAGATGCTAGAGTTTTATCATCATCACCTGCTCCATCATTATATCCTAAGTGTGAAATTGTTATAACAAAATCGGTTTCCTCTTTCTTAAGTGTCTCAACCATAGTCTTTGATGTATCAATTGGATCTAGGATTTTTAAACCTTCAATTCCTTTTGGATTTACAAGAATAGGAAGTTCTTTTGTCACTAATCCAAAGAAACCAAGTTTTAAAGTTGAGAATTCAATTGTATCATACGCTTTTGGAGCAAATGTTTTTCCAGTTGATGTATCTATTATATTTGCACAAAGATATGTATATTTTGCTTCTTTTATTCTTTGAAGTGCTATCTCTTTACCCCAATCAAACTCATGATTTCCAAAAGTTACATAATTATAACCCATAGCATTGTAAATTTCGACAACACTTTGACCTTTAAAGAGGTTTGCAATATTGGCACCTTGTAAGTGGTCTCCAGCATCAATTAAAATTGTATTTGGATTTTTTGTTCTCTCTTCTTTTACAATTGTGTATATTCTTGCAATTCCACCATTTTTACCATCTGTGCCAGTTAAATAACCATGGAAATCATTTGTGTGAATAATTGTTATAACAGGAAATCTTGCATTTACTATTATTTCAAGCGCATCTCCTAAAGTTAATTTTTTATTTGGTTCAATCTTATTATCCTTTGGTTTTATTATTCCCTTAAGAATTGCCCAAGCGAAAGCATTTCTAGCCCAAGATGAAACATAAGAACCATCATCAAATTTGTTAAGGATAGTTATATCAACTTTTTGAGCATCTCTCAATCCCCCAACTGTGTAAACACTCATAAGAACTGCTTCCTCTTTTGTTATTGGAAGACCAGGTAAGAAAGTTCCATAACCAGTTAAGATTCCGTAATCAACCTTAAGTTCACTTAAGGTAAACTCTGTTGATTTACTTAATAAATACAAGAAATGATTCTTAGTCAAGCTCATTGATGGATCAATATCATAAACTTTATATGGATAAGTATCAATTTTTACATTTCTAAAGAATGTATCAAAGATTGACTTTCTTGAATCAAGAAGATATGCTGCACTTGGATACATCTTCCAGTTATTATCAACTTCTGGATAGATATATTTTTTCTCTTTAATATATTCAATTATTAAATTTCTAATTTCTTCATCTGATTTCCAAAGAAGTGGTGCATTAGCAAGCATTGTGTATCCACCACCACCATTTCCTCTATAGTTATTTACTGCAAGTTTAAACTTCTGTGTCATTGAAACCGGTTTTCCTTTATAAATCATTTTAACAACTCTTTGACCAACTGGTTTTGTTATATCAACTTCATATTCAATACCTTGAACTGTATCAAAGTTGTATGCTCTGATATTTGGATTAACAAGAGGAGTATCTGTTAAACCAAAGTCATATGTGTTGTAATATCTATAGGACCACTCAAGTGCATCTTTAATATCTTTTCCTGTTACCTCTTTTACCCACAAAGTATTTTCATAAATATAAAGTGAATATACATCTCTTACTTTAATTCCACCTTTAGGCCAAATAGGAGGTGTGGTTGGAAGCATTGCTGCTATTGAAATATCAGCTCCAGTTATCTCAAGTTGAACCTTATGAATTAGATCTAACATTGCATTATCCTGTAATCTACAAAGTGATCCATCTATTGTTTCAACTGCCTCTCCAATTGGAGAATCAACATATTTTACAGTTTTTTCATGATACTCTTTAACAAGATCCAAAACTTCTGGAGCTGCTTCAACCTTATCATCAACTGCTAAATTAACTCCCTCCTTTTTAACAACTTTCCATTTATCTCCTGATTTCTCAAGAGTTATATCAAGCTTTGCTAATGCTTGACCCCAATTACTTGGTTGTACACATAAAACACCATTTCTTAAAAATGGTGCTATATTATAATGGTCATGTCCTGTTATTAAAATATCTATCTCAGGATATTTTTGAACAATTGCATCTGCGACATTTCCTTCTCTTAATGGCTCAAGATATTTAAAGTTCTTTGTATCATTTCCAAACTCAAAACCCATATGTGCTGAGACAATTAAAATATCTACTTGTGGTCTTAAAAGTTTCACATATTTTCCTGCAACTTCAACTGCATCTAAAAATTTGTGCCCTTTAAGATTATAAGATGGTGTAACTGTATTTGTTTCTTGAGTTGTTAATCCAATTATTCCAATTTTAATTCCATTAACTTCCTTAATAATATACGGTTTAAGAGGATTTTCACCCGTTGCTTCATTAATCATATTTGCAGATAAAAATGGAAATTTTGCATCCTTTTGAACCTTCATCAACCAGTCAAATCCATAATCTTGAATCTCATGGTTTCCAATAACCATTGCATCATAACCCATATAATTCATAACAAGCATCATTGGGTGAGTTACATCTTTCTCAATTTTTGTAAAGTAATAGGTAAGTGGAGTTCCTTGAATGTTGTCGCCATTACTTATTAAAACAGTGTTTGGATTTTCTTTTCTAACTTGTTTTATAAGAGTGTAAACTTTTGCTAGACCTCTATTTGCAGATTTTAATGTGTAATAATCAATTGGATAAATGTTTCCATGTTCATCTGAAGTTGCGAGAACTGTGATTTTAACTTGATTTTGATTTACTTTTGAGAAGGAAACATTAAGTAACCCAAAACTTAAAGAAAGCACTAAAACTAAAATTAATAAAATTTTTGAAAATTTACCCATAACCTTACCTCCTTAAAGTTTTAATTTAATTTTTTTTATTTATCACCTCCTTTTCTTTAGAAAGCAATTTAATTATAACAATTTAATTATAACTCAACTATTTTAAAAATTTGTTAAAAATTATAAATTGTACCTTAACATTTCCTTAATAATTTATTATTATTCATTTAGTTATGAAGATACTTGTTATTGAGGATGATAAAGAGATTTCAAAATTAGTGAAACTTTATCTTGAAAAAGAAGGTTACGAAGTTATATCTTCTTTTAATGCAAATGATGGAGTTAAAAAATTTTATGAAGAGAATCCAAATCTTATAATTCTTGATCTTATGCTTCCAGATTTTTCTGGACTTAAAGTTCTTGAAGAAGTTAAAAAAGAGAAAGACACACCAATAGTTATAATTACAGCAAAGGGAGAAGAAGATGATAGAGTAATTGGCTTTATAAAAGGCGCAGATGATTATATAACAAAACCATTCAGTTTTAAAGAACTTGTTTTAAGAGTAAAGGCGGTTTTAAAAAGGTATGGAGATTCTGAAGTAATTAAATTTAAGGATTTAGAAATTTATCCAAAGAAATTCAAACTTTATAAAAATAAAGAAGAAATAAAACTCTCTTCATTGGACTTTAAAATTTTTATGACACTTTATAAAAATAAAGGAAAAGTTATGTCAAGAGATGACATACTTGACTCTGTATATGGTTTTTATGGTGAACCAGTTATAGATAGAAGTATTGATGTTCATATTACACATTTAAGAAAAAAATTAAATGATGACCTCAAAAATCCAAAGTACATTGAAACAGTTAGAGGAATAGGATACAAGATGGTGGAAGATGAAAATTAGATGGAAAATAATAATTTTATCAATTATAATAGTTCTTCTTGTTCTAATTTTTATTATATTTTTCTTAAATTATCAAATACCTCAACAATTTGATGAAGCATTAAGAAGACATGGACCTCCATTGCCAAATCAAAGAGGCCCAATGAGGCTTGAATTTTTAAACAGAATAAGAAATTCATTAATATTTGGTGGTTTAATAGCAATTGGGATTTCAATAATTTTGTCTTTTATCTTCTCAAGATATATAGAAAGACCGATTGTTGATTTAAAAGAAGGGGTTAAAAGAGTTTCAAGAGGCGATTTTAACTTCTCAATTAAAAAGGAGAGTGATGATGAGATAGGAGAACTTGTTGATGATTTTAATTTAATGGTTAAAAAGTTAAAAAATCTTGAAGAGATTAGAAAAGACCTTGTATCAAAAATAACACATGAAATATCAACACCTTTAACTGGAATTGCAGGTTTTGTTGAAGCAATAGAAGATAAAATTATTCCAGAAAATGAAATTCCTAAAATTGTAAAAACTATAAAAGAAGAGGTTGAAAGGTTAACTAAATTGATAGATGACTTAAGAAATTATTCATTCATTGAATCTATAAATTTTAAATTAAATTTTGAAGATATCAATTTAAAAGAAGAGATTGAGTATATTCTTGAGATAATAAAAAATAAATATAAAGATAAAAATATAAAAATTGAGATAAGTTTGGAACAAATTTTAATTAAAGGAGATAAAAAAAGAATTAAAGAAATTTTTATAAATATTCTTGATAATGCTTTTAAATTTTCAAAAGAGAATGGAACAGTTTATATTAAAAATTATAAAGATAGAAATTATGCATATGTATCAATAAAAGATGAAGGAATAGGAATTGATAAAGAGGATCTAAACAAAATTTTTACAAAGTTTTATAGGGGAAAAAATGCAGAATTAAATGGAACAAAAGGAACAGGACTTGGTCTACTTATCACAAAAGAATTAGTTGAAGCACACAAAGGAAAAATAGAGATAAAAAGTGAAAAAGATAAGGGAACAGAAGTTATTGTCTCTTTTCCAATTTATCAATAAGAGAAAAGAGACCAAAGAATAGTCTCAAAACCACTATCTTTGAAAAAGGACAGATTAATTGGAAGATAATATTCAGGAAAATAAAAAGAGAGCCCTGAAAGGTTGAATTTAAAACTACTTTTATCAGCCAAAATTAATTCATTTTTATAATTTAAAATTTCTGGGAAATAGTTTTTAAAAAATTCAAAGAAATCAACATATTTATTGTTTAGAGGTATTAAATAATTTTTTCTTATATTAAGTAATGAATCTTTGTTTTTAAGTTCATTAATATTTTCTTTTAAAAAGTTAAGAATTTTCTCTGTCTCTTTTGTGTTAATAACAGAAATTTGAACCTTCTCTTTTCCTTGTGAACCAGAGTTATATGAATCAAAATATGATTCAGCTATTTTATAAGAAATAATTTGAGGTTTTAAATCTCTCTCTATTAATATTGAGAGTGTATTTAAAATATTATCATAAGGAAATCCATCAAGAGGAACATATGCTTGAGAACCAATAATATAATCAACGAAATTTTTTAATTCATAAGAAACTTCAATTGATTGCATAAAACAAGCATCAAACATCAAGATATCTATATTTCTTCTGTAATTTTTATTAATTTTCTCTAGAACAGTTTTAATTTCTTGAATTGTTAAATAATCACATGAATTTTCATCGAAACATACTCCTTTAAAAGTACCCCCTTTGAAATTTCTACCATCTCCATGCCCCCACAATACAAGAATTATATTATCTGCATAGAATTTTGAAAATCCAAAATTTAAAAGAGAATATAAAACCTCAGGGTCTCCACTGTTTAAATTTTCATAAGTTTTTAAAATTATCTCTCTATTTTCATCAATTTCCATAAGTTTTGTATCATAAATTCCGTCAAAAAGAACAAGCACTTTCGAATTTGTCTTCTCTCCGCTTTTTAATTCATTTAAATCATCGAGGGCATTTTGATAAAGATCATTATCTCCTGCAATGTATATTAAAAATAGATTCTTTGTTTCATTCTTTTTTATAGGAGTGATAAATATTAATAAAATTAAAAATAGAAGGAAAAACTTACTTTTCATATATTATTGTTACTTTTTGTTCTTTTGAATCCCAAAAAACATAGGAATTGAGTGTTTCAGCAATAAATCTAATTGGAACAACTGTTCTTCCATTTATAATTGTTGGAGAAACATCGAGAGTATATTTTTTATCATTTATATAAGAAATGTTACTATTAACCGACATTATAATCTCTTTATCTTCGAATTTTATCTTTATACTTTTATCTTCACTATTCCAAAAAACTTCACCACCAAAACTTTCAACAACAAATCTCAAAGGAACCATTGTTCTTCCCTTAATAATTATTGGTGGAGTTTCAAGTTCAATTTCTTTGTCATTTAAATATCCGATTTTGTTATTAATGAATAATTTTATTACTTTTGATGAGAGTTTGAAAATATGAATTTTCTTCTCCAATATATTATTTTCTTCTTCTGACTCTTTTATCTGATGTCCACTATCAATTTGAACAACAAGAATTCTATCTCCAGATGGTGGTAAATAAGATGATATGAAATTTTTTGCACTTAAATCAACTAAAAATTTAATATCAAAACACTCTTTTTCGATTTTTTCAATAACTTTACTTTCTATATGTGTAAATCTAGATGGTTTGTCCCAAAATATTGAAACAATAAATGGAGTATTGAAATCTTTCAAATTTTCTAAACCAGTTATGCATAAGCTTATTTGAACTTCAAATTTATCATTTTCAAAAATTATGTCTTTTGAGAAAATTACATCTTTAATATATAAATCAATTTTATCTAATGATAATGTTGTTTTTGTTATTGATAGAAAGATTATTAAAATTAATATAAAAATTATTTTTTTCATGTTAACCTCTATTATTTAGATATTTTAAAATTAATTTTGTTTCAGGAAAAACTCTGCGATTATTGTTGTCTTTTTTCCTTCTCTTCTTACAGAAACAGATAAATCTTTTTCTGTTATTTTTACATATTTTAAAATCAAATTTGCAAAATCTTTTTTTAAGTCTTCAATCTGCTTTGGAGATAGAGACAATCTATCTGAATCAAGTACAAAAGAAATTCTCTCTTTTGCAATTAGACCACTCTTCTTTGTTCTAAATAGACTCATTTCTTTTCTCTCTTAAATATTCCTGAAAGTTTATCAAAAAATGATGTTTTTTCTTGATAAATAACAAGAGGAACTTCCTCTCCTGAAATTCTTTTCACAATATTTCTTAACTCTTTTCCACCTATTGAATTTTCATTTAAAACTGCAGGTTCACCAATGTTTGTTGAAATTGTAATATATGGATCTTCAGGAATTATTCCAATTACTTTAATTGAAAGAATTTCTTCTATATCATTCCAGTGAAGCATCTCACCCTTTTTTACCATATCAACTCTTACTCTATTTATTATTAAACTTGGTTTAAAAATTTCCATAGATTCGAGAAGCCCAATTACTCTATCAGCATCTCTTATTGAAGTTATCTCAGGAGTTGTAACAACAATTGCTTCTTCTGCTGAAAGAGTTGACATTCTAAATCCATGTTCAATTCCCGCTGGAGAATCTAAAATTACATAATCAAACTTTTTCTTTAGTTCATTAACAATTAATTTTAAATCTTCAACTTTAACTTCCTCTTTTAGTCTAGTTTGTGCTGCAGGAAGAAGAGCAAGATTATCTTTGAACCTCTTATCTTTAACAAGTGCTTGAGATAATTTACAATTTCCCTCAATTACATCCATAATGTTATAAACAATTCTATTTTCAAGTCCTAGAATAAGATCGAGGTTTCTCAATCCTATATCAGCATCAATCAAAGCAACACTTTTTCCTAAGGATGCTAGACCAACCCCTATATTTCCTACAATAGTAGTTTTACCAACCCCTCCTTTTCCAGAAGTTACAACTATGCTTTTTCCCAAAGTCCCTCCTTAATTTAAATTTAATTTTAAAATTATCTCTTTCTATATTGTCTTCTCTTTCTTGCTGTATGAAGTCCTGGTTTCTTTCTCTCTTTTATTCTACTATCAAATGAAAGAAATCCTTTTACTTTTAATGCTCCTCTGGTTGAAGGATCAAGTTCAACCAGTGCTCTTGAAATAGCATGTCTTATTGCTTCTGCTTGTGAACTAATTCCTCCACCCTCAACTTTTACTTCAAAATCATAAAAATTTTCTTTGTTTGTTATTTTTAGTGGTTCAAGAATTTTTAATCTGAGATATTCAATTGGAAAATATTCTTCAAATTTTTTACCATTAACTGTAATATTTCCATTTCCACTTTTAACTTTAATTCTTGCAACTGCTGTTTTTCTTCTTCCGCTAATTAAACCAATCATTTCTCCTCCTTATATTCATATGGAATAGGATTTTGTGCTTTATGTGAATGCACTTCACCTGCATATACTTTTAATCTTCTGATCATTCTATATTTTAATCTATTCTTTGGAAGCATTCCCTCAACTGCCTCTCTAATTGGCCAATCTGGATGCTTTTTAATTAATTCATTGAAAGTATATTCTCTTAACCCCCCTGGATAAAGAGATGCAAAATAATATTTTTTTGTTTCCATCTTATCACTTGAAAGTTTAACTTTATCTGCATTTATAACAACAACATAATCTCCGGAATCGGCATAAGGTGTATAATCTACTTTATGTTTTCCCATAAGTAATCTTGCAATTTCTACTGCGAGTTTACCAAGTGTTTTATCTTTGGCATCAACAAGCCACCAAACTCTTTTAAATTCTTGAGGTTTTATAAAAGTTGTTTTCATTGTCTCCTCCTTAAAACATTCAATATTGTATAACAACTTGAATAGTTGTCAAGTTCTTAAAAATTATATCATAAAATTTGTTTTATTAAAGAAGGTTTTTGATTAATTATGCAGAAATATCCTCTCCACCATCAACTCTAATCACATTTCCGGTCATCCAATATAGATCTTTATCACAAAGAGCCGCTATTGCTTTACCAACATCCTGTGGAGTTGTTAATCTTTTTGATGGATTTTTTTGAAGAGCTAGTTCAATTAATTTTTCATTTTGAGGAATTTTTCTTAAAGCAGGTGTATCAGTAACACCTGCTTTTATTGCATTTGCTGTTATTCTAAATGGTGCTAGCTCATAAGCAAGTTGTCTTATATATGCTTCAATTGCTGATTTTGCACCTGAAACCGCACCATAATATGGAAAAACTCTATCGTCACCAGAACTTACCATTGCAAAAATTCTGCCCCCATTCTTAAAAAAACCTCTGTAAAATAAATCTTGAACCCAATATATTAGTTGATTAGCCATAACATTAAGAGTCATTTCTAACTGTTTTTGAGTAATTGCTTCATCTTTATTTTCATCTATGAATTTTCTTAAAGTTCCAAACGCAAGAGAGTGCAAAACAATATAAATAGAATTTTCTTCCCTGTCACTCTTGAATTTCTCCTCAATTTGATTTAACACTAACTCCCTGTTTCTTGGATCTGCTGCATTTATATTGAAAAAGAGTGCTTCAACACCATTATTTTTAATATTATTAATTATTTCTTCGACTTTAGGAATATTTTCTCTTCTATCAAAATGAATACCAATTATGTGATACCCCCTTTTGGAAAGCTCGATTGAAGTTGCAGCACCAAATCCACTTGAAGAACCAAGAATTAATGCCCACTCTTTCATAATAACCTCCCATAAAAAGTAAAAAAAAAAAAATTGATTACCCCCTCCCTTAGATTTTTAAAAAATTTACTCGAACCTTTTAAAAATTAATGCTGTATTAACTCCTCCAAAACCAAATGAATTTGAAATTGCATATCTTATTTTATGCTCTTTTCCAACGTTTGGAACATAATCAAGATCGCACTCCGGATCTTTAACTTCTTGATTAATAGTTGGATGAACAAAATTTTCTTTAACACATAAAACTGTTGCGATAGCTTCAACTGCACCCGCTGCACCCAAAAGATGACCAGTCATTGATTTCGTGGATGATATCGGAATTCTATATGCTCTATCACCAAAAACCTGTTTAATTGTGTCTGATTCAACTTTATCATTAAGGGGGGTTGATGTTCCATGAGCATTTATATAATCAATTTCATCTTTTGGAACATTACCTTTCTCAAGTGCAATTTCTATTGCTTTCGCTCTAGGTATTCCTGTTGGTTCAGGAGCAGTAATATGATATGCATCTGATGTTTGACCAAAGGATATCAATTCTGCATAAATTTTAGCGTCTCTCTTTTTAGCATGTTCTAACTCCTCAAGAACAAGAACTCCTGCACCTTCTCCCATAACAAAACCATTTCTTAATTTATCAAAAGGTCTTGATGCTTTTTCAGGTATTTCATTACTTGTTGAAAGTGCTTTTGCTTGAGAAAAACTTGCAATTCCTATCGGACATATTGACGCCTCTGCTCCACCTGTAAAAATTATATCAGCATCACCTCTTTTAATTGCTTCTAGTGCTTCACCTATTGCAGTCGCACCAGCAGAACATGCTGTAGTTGGACAAGAATTATATCCTGTAATTCCAAATCTAATTGAAACCCAACCAGTTGCCATATTTGGTATCATCATTGCTGCAAGATAAGGCGATACGAGATTTGGTCCTTTTGTAATTAAATTTTTTATTCCTTCCTCAAGACTTATAATACCTCCAATACCTGATGCAATAATAACTCCAACTCTATATGGATCAATTTTTGAAAGCTCTATACCAGAATCTACTAAAGCAAGTCGAGAGGCAGCTATTGCGAATTGAGAAAATCTATCAATTCTTTTAAGTTCGATTGGTTTTAAATCTTTTTCGTAATTCTTAAGATCAAAATCTTTAACCTCACCTGCAATTTGAACGTCAAAACCCTCAGGATTAAATTGAGTTATTCTCGAAACACCCGATTTACCACTAAATAGATTATTTCTGAACTCCTCCAAATTTTTTCCTATCGGAGATATAACTCCCATTCCTGTTATTACAACTCTCCTCATTTTATGCTTTTAAAGAAAGGTAATCTAATGCTGATTTTACATCTTTAATTTTTGGAATGTCTGAATCTGGAATAGAGATTCCAAATTCCTCTTCAAGACCTGTAATTAAATCCATAACACCTAGAGAATCAAGTCCAAGATCATCAATAAATTTGTCCTCCTCTTTAAACTCCTCAATTCCAGTTTTTTCAATAAATACTCTTTTAAATTTCTCAAAAACCTCCTCTTTTGTCATAACTCTCCTCCTTTAAATTTGAAATCCGAGGGATAACCCTCCATCAACTAAAAAAATTTGACCTGTTATATAAGAAGAGTCATCTGAGGCAAGAAATGTTACAAGTTTTGCTACATCTTCTGGTTTGCCAAATCTTTTTAAAGGAATCATTCCTAAAATTTTTTCTTTTATCTCTTCGACTAAAGCTTCTGTCATTTCAGTTTCAATAAACCCTGGTGCTATCGCATTAACTCTGATATTGCGTGAAGCAACTTCTTTTGCTATCGATTTTGTAAAAGAGATTAATCCACCCTTTGAAGCAGAATAATTACCTTGACCTTTATTTCCAAAAATTCCAACAACTGAAGAAATATTAATTATAACTCCGTTTTTCTCTTTTATCATGTAAGGCAAAATTTCTTTTGTCATAAGAAAAGCGCTGACAAGATTGGTATTTAAAACTTTCATAAAATCTTCAAGAGACATTCTTAAGATAAGATTATCTTTTGTTATGCCAGCATTATTAACCAAAAGGTCAATTTTTCCAAATTCAATTATAAATGAATCAACAATTCTTTTAACATAACTTTCATTAGAAACATCTCCTTGAAGGAGAATTACTTTTATTTTAAAATAATCTTCTAATTCCTTTTTAATTTTTTCTGCTAATTCAAAGCTTTTTAAAAAATTAAGACCAATATTATACTTGTTTTTAGCAAGTTCATATACAATTGCTTTTCCAATACCTCTTGTACCACCAGTTACAATTGCTGTTTTAAACTCTTTCATAGACTCCTTCTTTAACTAAAGATTCCGAATTTATAACCTTTAAATTTTGATAATCTCTTAAAAGAAGGTTTGTTAAAATTTTATTTGGTCCAACCTCATAAAATTCATTAACTCCGTATGAGATTAGTTTTTCAATTGTTTGAATCCACCTTACTGGTCTTGTTATTTGATTTATCAAAATTTTTTTAATATCTTCTCCATTTTGAATAACCTCATTTATAACACTTGAGATATATAGAAACTTTGGTGAGTTGAATTTTGTATTTTCTAAAACTTTTCTAAATTCATCTTCTGCCTTTTTCATTAAAGGAGAATGGAATGGTAAAGAAGTTTTCAGAGGTAAAAGTTTTCCTTTTAAACTCTCAACATCCTCTTTAAACTTTTCAAGAAGGAAGCTCTCCATTGAAACAACAATTTGAGTTTTTGAGTTATATCCTGCAATTTGTATAACTCCTATCTCTTGATATTTCTTGACAATTTTTTCTAAATCTTCAACATTTAGATTCATAATAGCGACCTGAACTCCTTTTATCTCAGAAGCAAATTTTTTCATAACTTTTGCTCTTTCTCTAACCAAAAGAAAAGCGTCTTCAAAATTTAAAACCTCACTTATTAAAAGAGAAGAATACTCTCCAAGAGAATGACCACAAACATAATAAGGTAAAATTCCTTTGCTCTCTAAATATTTATAATAAAGAAAACTTGTAAATAAAATTGAGATTTGAGCATTTTCAGTATCTTTAAGAATCTCATCATCTGCTTCAAATAGAATATAATTTAGATCCATGTCTAAAACCCTTTCTACCCTTCTTAAAAATTCTTCACCTTGAGGAAATTTTTTTAAGATAGTTGCACCCATTCCCTTATAATGTGAACCTTGACCAGGAAAAATAAATGCTCTCATTTTTTAATTTCCTCCTTTCTTTTTAAAGTTGCAATAATTATCCCTTCTCCAACAATTTCTTTATTTTTAGTTGCTCTAACTTCAAATTTTATAAACCCCATTTTTTCAAAAATAACATTGGATTCAAGACAAAGAGTATCATTTGGAAAAACTGGTTTTTTAAAGTTAAAATTTTCAATTTTTACAAAAATTGGTATTCTTTCCTCAATTGAATCTTTAAATATTAAAAGAGAAATTTGGGCAAGCGATTCTAAAATTAAAACTCCTGGCATAATAGGTAAATTCTCAAAATGTGCATTTATCCAAAATGAGTCTTCTTTAACCTTGTATAAACCAACTGCTCTTTTTCCTTCCTTTATCTCAGTAATTTCATCGACAAAAAGAAATGGCTCTCTATGAGGTAAATATTTTTTGATTTCCTCTAATTTCAACTCTTTCTCCTAAAAATAAAAATTAGAAGAATTGTTAGAGATAGGGCAATAAGAGTTAAAAGAAATCTTCTTGTTTTTTTGTTTTTAACTTTTTCTTTTATAACTCTTGAAACAATTTCAGGTGATAGGTTCACATTTTTTTCTTTTAGATTAAGCAATTCTTTTCTTAGTGTTAAATAATCATTCATAATTATCACTCTCCTAAAATTTTTTTTAGGTTTTTTCTTGCTCTATAAATTCTTACTTTTGTAAGATTCAAAGAAATTTTTAAAATTTTAGAGATCTCTTCATAAGAGTATCCCTCTATATCTCTTAAAGTTAAAATTTCTCTATCTTTTTTATCAAGTTTATTTATTGCATTAATTAGTTTTTCTCTTTTCTCATACTTTATTATCTCTTCATCAATTTTTATTTCCTTTTCTTCTTCATAAAAATTTAAATTTTTCTCTAACTTTCTTTTTCTTAATTTTTTAAAGCAAGAGTTTCTTGCAATTCTTAATAGCCAAAATTTAAAATCTTCTTCATTCTTAAGTGATTTAATATTCACAAATGCCTTTAAAAAGGTGTCTTGAGTCAAATCTTTTGCATCCTCCCTATCCTTTAAAATAAATAAACAATAAGTGAAAATATCGCTTTCATACTTTTCAACTAATTCAGCAAAAGCACTAACATCACCCTTTTTAACTCTTCTAACAAGTTCTTTATCAATCATTTAATATGATCCTTTTTCTCTATTTAATGTTACAAACTTTAATGTTATAATTTTATAACAAAAGATAGGAGGTGAATAAATTGGAATTACAAGGTAATTTAAAAGATTTTTCTTTGGAAGATTTATTAAAATTTGTAAACTTAACAAAAAGAACTGGTGTTATTCAAATAAAAGGAAAAATAGAAAAAGAAGGTGAGAAAATTTCGAAAATATACTGTAAAGATGGAGAAATAATTGATGCTGAAATTGATACAAAAAGTGGCGAAGGTGCACTATATTACATTTTAACTATAAAAGAAGGAGCATTTGCTTTTTCAAAAGACCTCCCACCTAATAAAGAAATTAAAATAACAAAGAAACTTGAAGAACTCCTTTTTGAAGCATCAAGACAAGTTTCAACTCTTGAAGAAATTTTAAAGAGACTTCCTCCAATTGATACAATCTTAAAAATAAATCCAACTCCACCAACAACGAAAATTTCTTTGAGTAAAGAGGATTGGACAATTTTAAATAGATTTAGAGATGGAAGAACAATAAAAGAAGTAAGAGATGAATCGAGTTTAGGTGAAGTTGAAACCTTAAGAAGTATTCTTTCGCTTTTAAGTGCAAATCTTTTAATACCAGAGGAAGTTGATATTATGAAAATTGTGCCAGAGCATTCTGAAAGAGCAAAACAGGTTTTAAAAAGTTATGTTGGCCTTGATGTAAGTGTTTTTCCAACTCCAAATGTAAGAGCAAATAACTTTTTCTTTAAAGTTGATGGTAGAAAAACACTAGAACAATTGATGAATGAGATGAAATTAAAAAGAAAAGATGTTTTATCTCTATTTTTATTTCTTGTTAAAGAAGGTGCTTTAAAAGCAAAAGTATCTCCTTCTGTTTTTCAAAAAATAGAGGAAGAAATCAGTAAAAGTTAAAATACAATTTAAATTTGAGGCTTAAAAAATGAAAAGATTAATTTTTGTTCTTATTTTTTTATTAATTTTTATTAATTTACAAACTATTAATGATTTATATGCTAAAGATTATTATTTTAAAAGAGTTTATACTGAAATTTATATAAACAAAGATGGTTCTTTTGATGTAAATATTGAGAGAACATACCACTTTTCTGGTTCATTCTCTTGGGGAACATATTATATTGAAAAGAGGGGATTCACTGAAATTCAAGACTTTTCTTTAAGAGATGAGTATAAAGAGTATGAAAAATTAAATTATGACTCTCAAATTGAAGGCACATATCTATTTGAAGACCAACAAGATAGATATTTCATAAAATTTTATTTTTCAGCACAAGATCAGGATAAAACTTTTTATTTGAAATATAAGGTAATTGGTGGAATTAAATCTTATCTTGATATATGTGATTTTTATTGGAAAGTAATTGAAGATAAATGGGAAAGAGATACTAAGGAGTTTGAATGTAAAATATTTTTTCCAGAGGAGATAAAAGAAGATTCTTTTTATATCTATGCTCATGGTCCTTTATGGGGAAGCATAGAAAAAATTGATGGAAAAGGAGCAAGACTTTTCATTAAAGATTTACCAAAAGAAACTTTTGTTGAGGCAAGAATTTTGTTTCCAAGTGAAATACTTAATGTTGAAAAAATTTCAGAGTTTAAATTAGAAGAAATATTAAAATATGAACGAGATTTGGCGAAGAAATCAAATTTGGTTAGATTCAGAGTAAAATTTATTTTTTATACTATTATTTTTATTCCAATAATTCTTTTTATTATTTGGCTACTTATATTTAGAAGATATGGAATTGAGTATAAAGTTATTAAAAATTATGAATACTATAGAGAGCCACCAAGTAATCTTGACCCTGCAATTGTTGGGTATCTCATGAACTGGAAAAAAATTTCATCAAAAGAATTTGTTGCTACCCTAATGGACCTTATAAGAAAAGGTTATATTGATGTTGAATCAATAAAAAAGGAAGTTGGAACTATATTTAAAAGGGAAAAAGATATTTTGATTTTCAAAAAGAGTGATAAAGATCCATCTTTTTTAAAGAGTTATGAAAAAATAGTTTATGATTTTTTATTTACAAATTTAATTTATGAAGACCTCTTAAAATATTATACTAATATAAGAAAAATAAAGTACTATGAAAAATTTGTAAAAGAAAAGGACAAACCTCTTTCAGATTTTGCTGGAAGAAGTGAAGTAAGTGTTTCTTCAATTGATATTGAAAATTATATAAAAAGAAATCCAAAAGAATTTAAAACACTTTTTGATGCTTTCAGTGAAACTGTAAAAGAAACTGGAAAAGCATATGATTATTTTGAGGAGAAAGGCTTCAAATTTGCAGTTGTTATGGCTGTGATTTCAATTTTATGTATTTTTGTTTCAATTATTATAATTGGAAATTTGAAATTGCCACTTCCTTTGATTTTTTATTCTATAATCTCATCTGGAACTATTTTTGTTTTATCAACTTTTATGCCAAGAAGAACCTTAAAAGGAGCAGAAGAGTTTGCTAAATGGAATGCATTTAAAAAATTTTTAAAGGATTTTTCAAATTTAAGAGAAGCAATTCCTCTTTCAATTATTTTATGGGAGAAATATCTGGTTTTTGCAACCCTTTTTGGAATCAGTGAAAAAGTTTTAAATGAATTAAAATATTTAATTCCAAAAGTTGATGAAAATGAATTAAGAAGAAGTAATCTTTTTGCAATTGCATATCATGGTGGAACTTTTGATTTTGGTGGCATAACAACTAATTTAAATAGTTTTGTATCATCATTTAATACAATTTCAAAAGTTGCAACATCCTCTCTTTCCTCTTCTGGTGGAGGTGGAGGATTTTCAGGAGGAGGTGGAGGGGGTGGTGGAGGAGGCGGAGGAGGAGCTGGTTAAAGAGAAATTTTCTCTACTTCTATTTCCATATCACCCAAAAATATTTTACTTCTCTCTTTGAAAATATCTGGATCTTTTGTTGTATAAAATCTTTTAATTTTATTTCCATTATTCTTGATAAAATGTTTTATGAATGGAATTATTTCATATGCTGGATCAACAATTTGAATGTCTTTAAGAATTTTTTTAATTAAATTTTCAAGTGCAGGAAAATGTGTGCAACCTAAAATTAATGTATCAAAACTTTCAAATGGTTTTAGAGTGTCCTTTATTAAGTTAAAGGTTGGTGATTCATTTATGATACCATTCTCAACTATGTTTACAAGTTCTTGAGAGCCAACTTCAACAACTTCTATATTTTCATTTATAGATAATATTTTATTTTTATAAACATGAGTTTTTGCAGTTAAAGGAGTTGACAATATTCCTATTTTATTGTTTTTTGTTAATTTTATTGCTTTTATAACAGCACCATCTATTACTCCAGCTATTGGAACTTTAAACTTCTCTTTAAGATAAGATAGTGCAACAGAACTTACAGTATTGCATGCTACAATTATAAGGTCAACATTTATATTAATTAAAAATTTGACAATTTTCTTGCTTCTATCTATTATCTCTTCTTTTGTTTTTATTCCATAAGGATAAAACTCTTCATCTCCAAGATAATAAAAATCATTTTCAGGAAACTCTTTATAAATAACTTTAAAAACGGAGAGACCTCCAATTCCTGAATCAAAAATTCCAATTTTACTCATTGATTGAAATATTCTGATATTGCCTCAAAAATTGCTTCTGCAAGTTTCTGTCTTATATTTTCATTTAAAATAATTTTCTCTTCATTTGGATTTGAGATGTAAAGAGGTTCAATTAATACACTTGGCATTGTATTTATATCTTTTACAACAGCAAAACCTTTGTTTCTTATTCCTCTATCAACAGTATTTAAAGCATTTATAATTTTCTTATGAATTATTTCAGCAAATTTTAAACTGAACGGATGGAAATAATATGTTTCTGTTCCAGATACTGAACTGGAAGTCGAAGCATTTAGGTGAATTGAAAGAAATAGATCTCCTCCAGAAGAATTAGCGATTTGAACTCTCTGATCAAGATTTGGTGTGGTTTTATTATTCTCCTCTGTTCTTGTCATAAGAACAACTGCACCACCTTTTTCAAGAATTTCTTTAACTCTTAAAGCAATATCGAGAACAATTTTACTTTCATAGGCACCAGATGGCCCAACTGCACCAACATCATAATAAACTCCACCAGTATAAGCACCATGACCTGGATCAAGAACTATAAGTTTACCACTGATTCCTTTTGATACATCTCTTGTTAGAGTAATTTTAATTGACGGAGGAGTTTTTGTTGATGTTATTTGAGTGTTTTTATATCCACTCTCAAGTTTAAGAACTAATTTTGTTATTGGAGATGAACTCCCGATTCTCTCTTTTATTTCAACACTCATAACAAAATCATAACTTTTCAGGTCAATTTCAGGCGATGGAAGAGCATTGATTGAAAGAGTTAAATTTGTTCCAGAAGGTGAAAAGTTAAATTTTGGAAGAAAAGATGTATTTATTGTATAAATTACTTTATCTAAACTCTCCTTATTTAATTCAATTCCATAGATTATGGGATCAAGAAATAAATTTTTATTTTCTTTATCATAAAAAACACCTGTATCAATCATAAATGGAAGAAAATCTATTGGAACAAAATATGTATCACCAATTAAATAGGCTGGATTAGAGAATTCTCTTGTTTTGTTTCCTCTTGTTATCTTTTTAAAATCAGAAATTTCTACTTTTAGTCCTTTATAGAAAAATGAAAATGTTTTTGTATTTTCATCATATTCAGATGATATACCTATCGAAGATAAAAGTGATTTGATTGGAATGTAAATCACACCACTTTTTTCAACTGGAGATGGAAATAGATAAACATAATCACCTGAAAGGTAAACATTGTATAATGATGCTGTTCCTTGAGTTAAAATAACAATTTGAAGTCCATTTGTAATTTTTTTCAAATTATACTTTATATCTCTTGATAAATCAACAACAACTCTTGTTATTTTTGGATTTGAAGAAAATTGACTTGCTCTAACTCTTAAAACTCCATATTTTTGAATCTCTTTTGAAATAGAACCAGAAAGAATTATTGTGTTTAGTATATCAACAACAATTCTTGTAGGATTTGATAAAACTGAATCAGAATAATCTTTTATATCACCATTTCCTGAAATTGTAATAACTATATTTCTGCTCTGTTCAACAAAATTTATATCACTTATTTGAATATCTTCTTTAGTTTGTTTGGGTGTCTCATCACTCGATTTAATCCAATAGAGTATCCCATTAAAAACAATTTCATAAAAATATATATCTGGAAAAATAAGGGAAATTCCAACAATTTGAACCTCTTTTCCACTTGAAATAATCTCAGAAGTTTTCATTTCTTCTGAAGGACCTTCATAAAGATATTTATCGGTTAGCAATCTATATTTTGTGTTTATAAGTTTTGTATCAACAACTTTTTCAATATAAATTAACTTTACTCTTTCTGAAAAAACCCAGCCCGCAGAATTATCTATTTTTGCAAAATACCAGACTTCATTTGAAGAGTTAAGACATATTCCTGAGATTAAAATTTTTGTATCTGGCTCTAAACTTCTTATAACTTCATAAGAAATAGAAGGTCCTGTTCTTAAATTTGTATATTCTTTAATTACTCCTGAATTTTCTTTTTTGGTCTCCTCTTTCTTTTGAATCTCGACAACCCATGAGGCAACAAAACCTTCTTTTCCAAGTTTTT
>FMJZ01005351.1_pt1 | contig 21289 bp, 20 predicted proteins | sample 1987881 | NCBI WGS metagenome assembly FMJZ01 (sample SAMEA4378227, study PRJEB15110) | soil metagenome | biome: soil; feature: Field; material: Soil | place: India | collected 2015-03-11 | depth 0 m
AGCAGGGGGAGGATGGCGGGGGTGGGCCAGGGCTCGGCGGGCAGTTTGGCCTGGGCTGCCAGGTGCCCCTCCCACAGCCGGAAAAAGAAGGAACGAAAAACGCTGGCCAACTCCGGACAGTCAAACACAAGGTCCACTTGAACGCTACGCGTGAGGGCGGTTTTCGTCCAGTGGGTGGAGCCCACCACCACATACCGGCCATCGATCACGAGGAACTTGGCGTGCAAAGTGACCTCGGGGGAGTCAGCGCGTACCGCGATGCCCCAGGTTTGCAAAAGCCTCTCGGCCTCCCGTTGCTCGGGAGCCGCTGCGGCCGGGCCGCGCTCGAACAACACGTGAACCGCGACGCCACGTTCCTTTGCTTGTTTTAAGGCCAAAAGGAGCGGATCCGTGGTCCCGTCGGCATAGGCGCGTAGATCAGACAGGGCAAGGAGGATCTCGCGGTGTGCCGAGGCCAAAAGCTCAGGCACAACACGAAGGTACGCGGGTTCCTCCGGCGTGGTCCAGAGGAGCCAGACCGGGAAGGCCCGAGCCCCAAGCCCCCAAACCAGGGCCAGGAAGATAGCGACCAACCGCATCACCTATTATGATACTGTGCTGTGTTTGAACGTTTGCCGGTGGAGAGGCTTCGGCGCGCGTGCGATCCGGGCCTGTTCACGTTTGAGACCACCGCGGAGCTGGAGCCGCTGAGCGGGATCGTCGGCCAGGATCGGGCGTTGGAGGCCCTGCGCCTGGGTTTAAGCCTCAGGGCCCCTAAGCACCGCCACAACGTGTACGTGGCCGGCGAGCCTGGCCTGGGCAAGACCTCCGCCGTCACCCAGTTTTTGGAGGAACTCTCCCAAGGGCAGCCTGTCCCGCCCGATATTTGTTATGTCCACAATTTCGCCGTTCCCCACATGCCCCGCTGTCTCTTCCTCCCGCCAGGCAAAGGGCGGGAGCTGCAGGCGGACATGGAGCGGTTCATAGAGTTCTTGGAGCGCGAGCTCCCTCGTGTGATGGAATCCGAGGAGGTAAAAGCCCGGGTCCGGCGGGAACGGGAACAATTGGAGGCGCAAAAGGAGGGGGTGTTCCGCGAGCTGGAGGGCAAAGCCCGATCCTTGGGGTTCGCTTTGCAGCGCACGCCCTTCGGCCTCAACACCATCCCCCTCAAATCCGAGGGCTCGCCCTTCTCCCACGAGGAGTTTCAGGGTTTAGGGGAGGCGGAACGGGCGGAGATCCTCAAGCGGCAAGGGGAGATCCAGGAGCTGGTGCGGCAGGCCTTCCAACGGGTGGGGGAGCTGGAGGAGAGTTGGCAGGAGCGGCATCGCCGCGTGGTGCAGGAAGCCACCCGCTTTCTCATCGCGCCGAGGTTGGCCCAGCTGCGCGCCAAATACTCTGACACGCCTAGGGTTTTGGCGTTTCTGGAGGCCGTGCAAGAGGATGTCGTGTCCAATGCTGAGGCCTTTTTGGCGGGAAAGACAAAGCCTCAGCTTCCCCTACCTCTTCCTGAGCCTGACCGCTATTTGCGATATCGGGTGAACGTGCTTGTGGACCGCCGCGATCTGCAGGGCGCTCCGGTGGTGGTGGAGGAGAACGCCACCTACATCAACCTTTTTGGCACCATTGAGCGGCGGGTGCAGTTTGGGATTGTCACCACAGATTTCACGCAGATCCGGCCTGGTGCCCTCCACCGCGCCAACGGCGGCTTCCTCGTCCTCTCCGCCCTGAACCTCCTGCAATTCCCTCTTTCCTGGATGGCCCTGAAGATCGCCCTCAAAACCGGGGAGATCCGGGTGGAGGACCCGGCGCAAATGCTGGGCTACGCCTCCACCGAGGGCCTGCGGCCTGAACCCGTGCCGCTGCAGGTGAAGGTCGTCCTCATCGGTCCCCTTTGGCTCTATCACCTCCTGTACTTCTACGACGAGGACTTCGGCAAGCTGTTCACAGTGCGCGCGGATTTCGATACGGAGATGGCATGGACCGCGGAGGCGGCATGGGCCCTGGCCAGATTCATACGGGCCAGGGCCATGGAGAACCCCGAGGTGCTCCCATTTTCTCCCCAGGCGGTGGCGCGGGTGGTGGAGTACGCTGCGGAGCTGGCCGGCGACCAGCGGAAGCTCTCCACCCGGTTTGCCGCCCTCACAGCCCTCATCGAGGAGGCCAGCTTTTGGGCCAAGTCCCGCGGCGCCCAGAGGGTGGGAGCGGAACACGTGCGGCTAGCCATTGAAAAGGGCCGCCAGCGCCACTCCCTGCTTGCCGATAAAGTGCGGGAGTGGATCAAGCGCGGCAAGCTCGTGCTGAACGTGGACGGCAAAGCCGTGGGGCAGGTCAACGGCCTTGCCGTGGTGGATCTCGGTGACTTCTCCTTTGGCCGGCCGCAACGGGTCACGGCCAACGTGTTTGCTGGCAAGGCTGGCGTGGTGGACATCGAACGGGAGGCCGAGCTCGGCGGGAAGATCCACACCAAGGGGGTGATGATCCTCAAGGCCTATTTTGGGGAGAAGTTTGCGGTGACAGCCCCGCTCACTTTTTCCGCCACCTTGGCCATGGAGCAGGCTTACTCCGGGATCGAAGGCGATTCCGCTTCCGCGGCGGAGCTCTGCGCCCTCCTATCCGCCCTTTCTGATGTGCCTTTCCACCAGGGAATTGCGGTCACCGGGGCCATTGACCAAAAGGGAAACCTGCTGCCCGTGGGCGGAATCAACGACAAGATCTACGGCCATTTCCTCGTGTGCAAAGAGTGTGGCCTCACTGGGCAGCAAGGGGTGGTGATCCCCAGGCCCAACGTGGACGAGCTCATGCTTCCTGAGGACCTGGTGGAGGCCGTGCGGGCCGAGAAGTTCCACGTGTGGGCGTGCGATACCGTGGAGGAGGTGGTGGAGATCCTGTCCGGGTTGTCCGCGGGCCAGCCTGGCCCAGACGGCCATTATCCACCGGGCACCATATTCCATCTTGTGCAAACGCGCCTGGAGGAGCTGCGGGCTCGGGTGAGGAAGGCCGAGGAAGCGGAGGAGGAAAGCTGAGGTTTCTATTCTCCGCCGGGAGCGGGCAGGAGGTCCTTGCGCAGGAAGCGCGGGATCACTTTCCCCCACACCACGAGGGGCAGGCGATGGTCGCCGCCCGGGCTCACCACGAACCCCAGGCGCGTGTCCAAAGCGGCCAGCGCCGTGGGCACTAAGGCCATCCCCACCTGGCCTTCCTCTAAAACGGCACAGCTTGTGACCTTCCCCACCGGAGCACCGGAGGAATCCACCACCGTGGCGCCGGGGCGAATCGGCCTTTGCCCCGGCTCCACCCAAAACCGCACGATCTCGCGGGCCCAGTGGTGCAGGGCCCGAAGATAGGCCGCCCGCCCCACAAAGAACGGCTTGTGCAACTTCACGTAAGGGGCAAAGCCCGCCTCGTGGGGGAGAACATCGAGATCTCCGGCAAGCTCATGTCCATATAAGGGAAGACCGGCCTCGGTGCGCAAGGAATCGCGTGCGGCCAGCCCACAGGGCATGACCCCTTTTTCTTTGCCCGCATCCAGCAGGGCCTCCCACACCGTCTCCACCGCCGCGCCAGGCACCACAAGCTCGTAGCCCAGGGGTTCACCGGTGTAGCCCGTGCGGGCACACAGCACCGTGTGGCCAGCAAGGCGCAGCTCCAGGAACTCGGTGCGACGCAGGGCCACCAACCGATGCCGATCCCGTGCGGAAAGAACGCGGACCAGCACCGCCCGCGAAGCTGGCCCCTGCAGGGCCAGGTCCACCATCCCCTCCTCCCTTTTGAGATCGCGCAGGACCACAGGGCCATCGGGTTCGATCCACGGTCGCTCTAAGTCCAACAGGGCTTTCCCGTCGTTCACCGCGCACAGCCAGTCCCAGTCCTTCCCCTCGTTGGCAGCGTTCACAATGAGCACGAACTCCTCAGCGCCCAGGCGGTAAACCATGAGGTCATCGATTACCTTCCCCTCAGGATCCAAGAGGAACCCGTATTGTGACTGCCCCGGCTGGAGCCAGCCCGCGTAGTTTGTGGTCACGAGGTTCAAAAAGCTCTCCGCATATCTTCCGGAGATGGAGAGGATGCCCATATGGCCGAGGTCAAAAAGGCCGGCCCTGGTGCGCACCGCCCTGTGCTCAGCCAGAGCCGAGGTGTACCAAAGGGGCATCTCGTGCCCGGCGAAATGGGTCAGGCGCGCGCCCGCCCGCGCGTGCCAAGAATGAAGGGGGGTTCTTTGTATCCGCTGAGCGGGGGCCTGCGGCTTGTACGGCGCGCGCTTGGTCTCGCCCTTCAGGCCCGCGCTTCCGATGAAGTAAGGTTTGGCCACAGAAAATAGCTCAGGATGCGTGGTCCAGACGTCCTTTCCCTGGCCGGAGATGCCCAAAAAGCCCACGGAGGCCCATCCATTCGCCACGGAAACTCGTTCCCCGTCCAGACTGAGCTCACCTTGTCCGCGGAATTCCTCCACCACCGCTGGCCCCTGCACCTTTCGCATAACATCCGTGTGGTCGAAGAGCACGTATCCGTCGGCAAGGGCAGAGAGCCACTCCTCCACGGCGGGGGCCTTCTCCTCGGGAACGAGGACCAAAAAGCGTTGGCCTCCCTGGATCCGCCCGATCACGGCTTCGCTCAGGACCTGACCGTTTTCGTCGAGGAACAGGGCGCGGGCGCTCGCCCCGGGCTCCAGGCGCAGGACATGCGCGGTGGAAGCCTCGTGCAGAAGGTGCTCGGCCCTGCCGCCGCGCACCATCAGGGCCTTGGCCTTCCCCTTGGGGTTGGCCACAGCCACCGGCCTTTCCGCTTCGGCCACGCCGAAGCGGGAGAGGAGCTCCGCCACCAGGGTTTTGGCCTCCCGGAGCACAGAAAGGGGGATCTTTCCGCGGGGAAGCGGCCCGCGTACCCCGTGGTAGGTGAATGGGAGGATCTCGCGGAGCACGAGCCCCGTGATCTCCGCAATCGCGCGCATCTCCGGCTCGGCCATGCCCCGCTGGGTGACCCAGGGCGTGCCGTAGCGAATGCCCCGGGCATCGGCCGCGGAGGTGTCGCCGGGGATGGTGTTCTTGTTGGCCACAATTCCCGCAAGGTCCAGGATGCGCGCCGCCACCTCGCCCATGAGGGGGTTTCCGTTCCTCGTGGGGATGGCCCGCAGGTCCAGGACCAAAAGGTGGGTGTCCGTGCCCCCATAGCAGAGGCGCAGGCCTTGTTCCTCCAGGAAGCGCGCCAGGGCCTTAGCGTTCTCCACGATTTTGAACATGAGGCGCTTGAACTGCGGGGTCTGGGCGAGGGCAAAGGCCACGGCCATGGCGGCGAACTTGTTCACGTGCGGGCCGCCTTGCGCGCCGGGGAAAACAGCCTGGTCGATCCGGGCGGCGATGTCCGGATCAAAGGAGAGGATCACTGCTCCCCGGGGACCACAGATGGTTTTGTGTGTGGTGAACATGATCACGTCCGCATAGCCTACGGGGGTAGGGCAGGCCCCCGCGCTGATCAGCCCCGCGGTGTGTGCCACATCAGCAAAAAGGAAGGCGCCCACAGAGGAGGCAATCTCCCTGAAGGCCTGCCAGTCGGGAGCCCAGGGGTAGGAAGTGTACCCGGCCACGATCATCCTGGGCTTTTCCCTCTTGGCTAGATCAGAAATGCGGTCGTAGTCAAGCTTTTCTGTCTCAGGATCCACCCCATAGCGCACGATGCGGTAGCGCCGGCCGGAGACGTGGAAGGGCGAGCCATGGGAAAGATGCCCGCCTTGGGCCAGCTCCATGGCCAGCAAGGTGTCACCGGGCTGGAGGAGGGCGTCGTAGATGGCCAGGTTGGCTGCGGCACCTGAAAGGGGCTGGACGTTCACATAGATGGCCTCCGCCGGGACCTCCGGAGTGGCGAACAACTCAGCACAGCGGCGACAGGCCAGGGCCTCCACAAGATCGGCGAACTCCGTGCCCTTGTAGAACCGCCGGTCACTATACCGCCGGTGGTAGGCGAGCTGTTCAGCAAAATCGGCGAGGCGCTCCTCGGGGAGCCCCAGGGTCTCCTCGCGGGGGTATCCCTCGGCGTAAATGGAGGTGAACGCTGACCCCAGGGCCTCACGCACGGCCATGGGGGTAAGGGATTCCGAGGGAATGAGGATGATCTTCTCCCTTTGCCGGCGCTCTTCCGCCTGGGCCAGCTCTGCCACCACCCGATCCAGCTCCGCCAACCCCAGCTCCCAAATGTTCTTCTCCACGTCCACCACCCTGATTATCCCGGAAAAGGAAGGGGGCGGAACCGCGGCTCCCGCTCGTGTCCCTGCCAAGCCAGCTCCACTGCCAAATACATGCCGCCGGACACCAACGAATGGCCGCCCAAAAGGAAAGGCGTGGAGCTCTCTCTACAGGCCTGCACGAGCTCCCTAAGCCGCGGATCGCTGATCCTTTGGGCCTCCATGAGGTCGCAGGCGTAGCGCTCCTCCGGGGGAGGCCAAACGCCGTAGTGAGCCATGATCACCCGGATGTCCCAGACCACCACATCGCCCAGACGGCCCAGGGCTCGCACCAGTTTTTCTGGGTGGTCTGCCAGGAGCCCCAAAAGGGAGGTCACGGCGCCCCGCTCGGCCCGGCCGCTGGCCTCCATGCCCCGCTCCTCGGAGAGCACGCGGAAATGACAGGCGGCCTCGCGGTCCAAAAAACTGAGGAGGTGGCCGCTCACCCGGCCCACCAGCACCACCTCGGCCTCCGGGTCCACCACCGAGGCCAGGAGGGCCTGGGCCCGGTCCCTGGGGATCCCGGCCAACGCTTCCTTGACCGGCCCAGGAAGGCCCGGATGGACGGCGAGGATCTGCAGCTCCCCAGGGGTATCGATGTCCAGTTGAGTGGCGGCGGAGCGAGGCAGCTCGTAACAGGCGTGCCCCATCTGCCAAAGGCGGATCCCCAAGGGGTTGTCCCGGTGCAGATCGGGGATAGGCGCGGGCGGATCTAGCAGGGCCAGGTCAGTGGAGTAGAAGTTGTTGAGGATGGCAAAAGGTCGAGAGGGGTTAGCCTTAAGGATTTGTCTCCAGTCGTTCTCGGTGAAAAGGAGGCCTGCCCCGCTGGCAATATATAAAAGGCGGGCGGGCTGAAACTCCCGCACCAACCGCGTGAACTGCGCGCCAAAGTGCCACTCCTCGGGATCAGCTTGCACAAGACAGGGCAGGGGTTCCCACTGCTGGGGTGCGCCGGTGGCCACCACGACCTTTTCCACCCCAGGCAAACGATGGAGGATCCCCACCACCGCTTGAGCCGCGGCCGTGCGCACCCGCGACACAATATCTCTTCCTCCACGGTCAAAGAGGAGGACGGTGGTGGAAACCATCAGGGGGTTAAGGCAGTTCCTCGTACGGCAAAAGCGCCAACTTACGGGCCCGGTCGATCTCTGTGGACAGGATGCGTTGATGTTTAGCGCAGAGCTTGGTGATGCGCCGTGACAGGATCTTCCCACGCCGGTTCATGAACTGGCGCAGGACCTCGGGTTTCTTATAACTCAGCTCCACCCCTTGCTGACAAACACGGCAGGTCTTGGCTTTCGCGCTCAAAACGGCACCTCCTCTTCGGGGTAGGTTTCCCCTGGTACAGGGGGCTCGGGCTCCACGGCCTCCGGTTTGGGCCCCAGAAAGTGCACGGACTGGGCCACCACCTCGGTCACACGCCGGCGATCGCCGTTTTGCGTTTCAAAGGAGCGCACGCGCAGGCGGCCATCCACAGCCACCTGGCGCCCTTTGCGCAGATAAGCGGCACAGGTCTCCGCCTGTTTTCCCCACACTACCACCGGCACAAACGTGACCTCTTCCTCAGGTTGCCCGGTCTCCAGGTTGAGCCAGCGGCGATTCACAGCGATGTCAAAGCGCAGCATGGGCCGGCCGCTTTGGGTGTAACGCAAGTCCGGGTCAGTGGTAAGCCTTCCTGTGAGGATCACCCGGTTCACGTCGCTCATCTTTATCGATCCACCCGCACCACCTGGTAGCGCAGAAACGCGTCGTCCAGGCCCAAGCGCTGTTGGAACGTTTCCACCTGCTCCGCCGGCAGGGAGAAGGTGGCGAGCACATAGTAACCCTCGCGGAAGTGCTCGATCTCATAGGCCAGGATGCGCTGGCCCCAGTCCTCAGCTTTTTGCACTTGCCCGCCGGCTTGGGCGATGAGGGTTTCCACCTTTTTCATTTTCTCCCGCCGCTGGGCCTCATCGAGGTCCGGGCGGAGGATGTACACCACTTCGTACGTGCGCATTTCGCTGGCCACAGGTTTTCCTCCTTGAGGGGAACGGTTAGGGCTACTTTACTGATGGAGCCCGGCCCCTGCAACCTTGCCCCTGGAACCCCCTAAGGATCGGCACCCCACTTGACAGCTCCTTACCAGTCCCACTATACTTCTGCGAACGCTAACACGAAAGGAGGTGATCAGGAGTGAACAAGGCCGACCTGGTTGATCGCATTGCGCAGCGGGCTGGGCTCACCAAGAAGGATGCGCGCAAGGCCCTGGATGCCACGGTGGACATCGTCACTGAGGCGTTGGCCAACAACGAGCCCGTGCTCCTCACCGGGTTTGGGAAGTTTGAGGTGCGGGCGCGCAAGCGCTCCCAGCGCATCAACCCCCAGACCCAGAAACGCATCACCGTCCCGGAGAAGGTCGTTCCGGCGTTCAAGCCCGGCAAGAACCTGAAGATGCTCGTCCAGAAGAAGCTCAAGGCTGTGGAGGAGAAGGGCGAGCTCAAGGTGAAAAAGGCTTGAGGTCGGCACGGGGGTGGGCGGCTGCCTGACTTTGGGCAGCCGCCCTGCTTTTGGGAAAAAGTTAAGTTCCGGTCCGCTTTTCCCTCCACAGAACCGGCCTCCCAGTGTACTCCCGGACCCCGCCCCGCGTCAAGGATGCAGGCGGTCTAACATTCTTGGGAACGGAGTTGTCTCGCGGATGTGGTTCACACCGGAAACCCAGGCCACGGTGCGCTCCACGCCCAGCCCAAACCCAGAATGCGGAACGGACCCCCACTTCCGGAGATCGATGTACCACCGGTAGGGCTCAAGGGGAAGCCCGCTCTCCTTGAGCTGGGCCACGATCTCTTCTTCGGTGTCCGCGCGCTGGGAACCCCCGATGATCTCGCCGTAGCCCTCCGGAGCGATGAGATCAGCGTTTAGCACGACAGACGGATCCTTTGGGTCCCGCTTCATGTAGAAGGGCTTTATCTCTTTGGGGTAACGCTCCACGAACACCGGCCGGCCGAAGTGCGCCGAAAGCGCGTCCTCCGCGGGCGCTCCAAAATCATCACCGTAGGCAATGGCCACCCCATGGGAGCGGATGATCTCGAGGGCCTCCCTGTAGGTGATGCGCGCAAACGGCTCCCGCACCTCCTTGCACAGGATCTCCGGGTCCCGTTCGAGCTCAAAAAGCTCGCGCTTGTGCTGGTCCACCACGTATTCCACGATGTAGCGCACGAGGTCCTCTTGCAGCTTGAGGTTTTCCGCGTGCTCCAAGAAGGCGGCCTCCGCCTCAGCCATCCAGAACTCCGTGAGATGCCTGCGGGTTTTGGATTTTTCCGCGCGGAAGCACGGCCCAATCCAGTACACGCGGCCCAAAGCCATGCAGGTGGCCTCAAGGTACAGCTGGCCGGACTGGGAGAGATACGCGGGCTGCCCAAAGTAATCGAGGGAGAAGAGGGTGGTGGTTCCTTCCACCGCGGTGCCCACGAGGATGGGGGCTTCCGTGGCCACAAACCCCCGCTCCTTGAAGAACGAGCGGATGGCCCACAACACCGCGTCCCGGAGGCGCAAAATGGGCGCCTGCTTGCGCATGCGGATCCAGAGATGGCGGTGGTCCATGAGGAACCCCACCCCGTGTTCCTTGAGCCCGATGGGGAAGGGCTCCGTGGGGATGTGGACGGGCTCGATCTTGCGCACCAGGATCTCGTAGCCTCCGGGAGCGCGGGGATCGGCGCGCACCACGCCCCAAACACGTAAGGAGCTCTCCTGGGGCAAGCGCTCCGCAAGGGCGAACGTCTGGGGATCGGCGGCGGGGGTCACCACCCCCTGAACGATCCCCGTGCCATCCCGCACCAAAACGAAACGCACCTTGCCCGAGGACCGCTTGTTATAAAGCCACCCTTGAATCAAGACCTCTGCGCCCTCGTGGCGGGCCAGGTCTTCCACGTAAACCTGAGTCATATGTGGACCTCAGCTCTCCCCGCTTTTGGCTTTCTCCTTCTCCTGAAGCTTGCGCTCGATGTAGGCGATGGCCTCGCCCACGGTGCTGATCCCTTCCGCCTCCTCATCGGGGATCTCGATGCCGAACTCTTCCTCAAACTCCATGATCAGCTCCACCCGATCCAAGGAGTCCGCGCCCAGATCATCCACAAATGTGGAGTCCTCGGTGATCTCTTCCAACTCCACCATGAGCTGCTCGGCGATGATCTCCTTTATCCGGTTGGCAACGTCGCTCATTTCCGCCACCTCCTTATGGGCCGGGGAAAAGCCCCCCGTCCACGTAGACGACGTGGCCGGTTATATAGGAAGCCTTGGGCGAGAGCAAGAAGAGGATGACCTCGGCCACCTCCTCGGGTCGGCCGGCCCGGCCCAGGGGAACGCGTGCTAGGTACTCCGCGCGCACCTTCTCCGGAAGACCTGCGGTCATGGGCGTGTCGATGAACCCGGGTGCCACCACGTTCACCCGTATGCCCCACGGCGCGGCCTCGCGGGCCAGGGTTTTGGCCAGGGCCACCAGGCCCGCCTTGGCCGCCGCGTAGTTGGCTTGCCCCACGTTTCCCATCGCGCCCACCACGGAGCCCACGAACACCAGGGCTCCGGAGCGGGCCCGCATCATCACCCGCAGGGCCTCCCGGGCACAGAGATACCCGCCCGTGAGGTGGGCGCGCAGGATTTCCTCCCATTCCCCAAGGTCCAGGCGCACGAGGAGCTTATCGCGGGTGTGGCCCGCCGAATGCACTAGGAAATCCAAGCGGCCCGTCCAATCCAACGCCGCTTGCACCGCGTTCTTCACGCCTTGGGGATCACCCACATCGGCCGGCACGAACCGCACGTTCTCACCCAGTTCCCGTTGGGCTTGGGCCCCGCGCTGTGGGTCCCGGCCCACCACCACCGCCCGCCCACCTTGCCCCACCAACAGCTTCGCCGTGGCCAGGCCGATCCCAGAAGTGCCCCCTGTGATAACAGCTACCGTGCCCTCAAACACGTTCCAAGACCTCCTTCATGGTCCGGAAGCCTATGCGGTCGGTGATCCTTTTGCCAAGGCGGGTGAGGACCTCGCCAGGTCCGACCTCCCATGCCTCCTCCACGCCCAGCCCCACCAGGGTCTCCACCGCCGTGCACCACCGCACCGGCCGCACCATCTGCTCCATGAGGAGGGCGCGTATCCGTTCGGGGTCGCTTTCCACCAGGCCGGAGGTGCTGGAGACGAACGCGCAGCGCGGGGGCGCAAGCGGCGCCTCCACCAACGCTTGGGCCAAGCGCCGGGCGGCCTCCGCCATGAAAGGGGAGTGGAAGGCGCCGGCCACGTTGAGGCGCACGGCCTTCCCACCCCTTTCTTTAATGCCAACCTCGGCCCGCGCCAGGTTTTCTTGGCCTCCGGCGAGGATGATCTGGGTGGGTGCGTTGTAGTTAGCCACAAAACAGCCGGTCTCCTGGGCGATGGCCTCCACATCCGCCAGCGGGAGGCCCAAAGCTGCCACCATTCCTCCTGGACAGCTTTGGGTTGCTTCCTCCATCAGTTCTCCCCGCAAGCGCACCAGGCGAAAGGCCTCGGGCCAGGGGAGGGCGCCGGCCGCGGCCAAGGCGGCGAACTCCCCCAGGGAATGGCCAGCCACCGCCTTGGCCTCCGCGTGCATCCTCAACGCCCAGAAACCAGCCCACTCCACCAAAAAAATGGCGGGCTGGGCCACGGCCGTATGCGAAAGCTCCGCTTCTGAAAGATCGGGCACGGGCTTGTTCCAGCCCAGCTCCCAAGCCCAGGCCAGGACCTCCTGCCCCTTGGGGTGGGAGAAAACCTCGGCCCCCATTCCCGGGCTGTGCGACCCCTGGCCGGGAAAGAGGAAAGCTACCATCGTAGGATCACCGTCCCATAGCAAGCGCCCGCGCCGAAGGCCGTGAGGGCAAGGATTTGTCCGTCCTGGATTTTTCCGGCCCTCACCAGCTCGTCCAAGGCAATGGGGATGGAGGCGGTGGAGGTGTTGGCCACCCGCTCGATGTTCACCACCACTCTTTCCTCTGGGATCCCCAGCCTTTTTGTGAGCGCGTCAATGATGCGAAGGTTGGCCTGATGAGGGATGAGCCAGGTGATATCCGTGAGTTTGATCCCGGCCTGAGCCGCCGCGGCTCTTGTGGCCTCGGCCATCATCCCCACGGCCGCACGAAACAGCCCTTTGCCCTCCATCTGGAGGAGGTGTTTTTTGGCTTGCACTGTCTCACAGGTTGCGGGGAGGCGCACGCCGCCGGCCTCGATGCGCAGAAGGTCCAGTTTGGTGGGGTCTCCCCGCAGGGCCACGCCCATGAGGCCCGACTGGTCCGCGCTCCTCTCCAACACCACCGCTCCAGCGCCGTCACCAAAAAGCACACAGGTGGAGCGATCGTTCCAGTCCACAAAGCGGGAGAGGGCTTCCGTCCCCACCACCAGGGCGGTGTGGGCCAGCCCGGCCCCTAGCCAGGTGCCCGCCAGGGCCAGGGCGTAGACGAAGCCCGCGCAGCCCGCGGTGATGTCCGCAAACGCCGGCTTTTTCAGGCCCAAGCCGGCGGCCACGTGCGGTGCAGTCCCGGGTATGGGTTCCTCGGGAACGTTCGTGGCCACAAGGAGGAGGTCCACCTCAGCCGGTTTCCTGTGGGCCATGTCCAGGGCCCGCTGCGCAGCGGTTACCCCCATTTGGGACGGGAACTCCTCCCCCGCCAGGACGTGGCGCAGGCGAATGCCTGTTCGGGTACGGATCCATTCGTCGCTCGTGTCCAAAAACTGGGCGAGGTCGTGGTTGGTGAGCGTCTTTGCGGGAAGGAAGGACCCGGTGCCCGTGATCTTCACGGGGATGAGGGGCGCCCTTCCCTTTGTTTTGGCCATAGGTGGGCGATTTTCCCGAAAATAGGGGCCAAGGAGCAAGGGAGGAGCGTGGTGCCGAGGGCGGGAGTCGAACCCGCACGGGCCGAGGCCCACTGCCCCCTCAAGACAGCGCGTCTGCCAATTCCGCCACCTCGGCGCCGCCAGAATCTTAGGGACCGGCTTAACACTGGTCAAGGGTTGCCAATTCCACGGCGCAGAGGGTAGCCTGGGCGGTGATGGTTCGGTTTGGCGTGTATTCGGGTGACCCGCTCCTGGTGGAGCGCCAGCTGCGCATGAGGCTTTCCCAGCTCGGACCTGTTCCGCGCCTGGCCATCTTTGCTGATGAGGTCCCCCCCGCGCGCATCCTGTTGGAAGTGGGCAGCTTCGATCTTTTCGCGGCGGGCAAGGCGGTGGTTGTCCGCCACGCCGACGTCCTACGGGAGGAGCGGACGCTGGCTGAGGCCCTGAAAAAGGGAATTCCCCCGGGCACAGCCCTCTTCTTCCTTGGGGAGGACATGCGTGGTCCCCTCTTCCAGGCCGCGGAGGAAGCCCAACATTTCCCGCGCCCCACGGGAAAGGCTCTGCGCGAGCTGGCCGCCCAACTCCTCCAGGAATTCCAGCTTCCCCCCCATCCCTTCCTTGTGGATCTTCTTGTGGAGGCGGCGGGCAGCACCCTGCACCTATACCAGGAGGTGCAAAAATTTGCGCTCTGGCAGGGAGAAAAACTTCCGCGTTCCCGCTTGATGGAGATCCTTTTCTTCGCCCAGCCCCAGCCCTACGAGTTCTTGAACGCTGTGGGCGCAGGCGATCGCATCCAAGCGCTTGCCATCCTGAGCAAGCTGTTGCGGGCCCGCTGGGATCCCCAGGTCCTTTTTCACCTCCTGGTTAACCACATGCGTCAACTCCTTTGGGCGCTGAGCGCCGCGGAAAGCGGAGAAGAGCCACGGGGTCCGGGGTGGCTGGCCAAGCAGCGCTTAGGTCAAGCGCGCCTGCACGGCCAGGGCCGCCTTATCCAAGCCCTGGTCATGCTCCAGGAGCTGGACCGCCAGATCAAGCTTGGGGAAACGGACTTTGCCCTGGCCCTGCAGTCCTTTATTTTGCGGTGGCCACCGAACTGACTGGGATGTACTCCCCGATCCCGCTTTTCTCCAACAGGATGCGGCTGGCGATCAGGGCGGAGAACAGGGATGCCGCTACGCCCAGCCCCAAGGTGATGGCGAATCCCTCCACCGGGCCCGTGCCCAGGGTGAAGAGGATGAACGCGGTGATGAGGGTGGTGATGTTGGCGTCAAGTACGGCAGAAAGGGCGCGGTGAAATCCGGCGGCCACGCAGGCCAAGGGTGCCTTCCCACTGCGCCGTTCCTCCTTTATGCGCTCAAAGATGAGGATGTTGGCGTCCACGGCCATGCCCAAGGTGAGGACCAGACCACCGATCCCGGGCAGGGTGAGCGTGGCGCCAAACCCGCGCAGGGCGGCCAGCACGATAAGCATGGTGAGGATGAGGGCGAAGTCCGCCACAAGCCCATACCAGCGGTAGTAGATGACCATGTACACGAGAACGAGCACGAAGCTCACCAGGAGGGCCAGGCCGCCGCGCCGCACGTACTCCGCACCCAAGGTGGGCCCAATCCTCTGCTCTTCAATCACATCCACCTTGGTGGGAAGGGCACCGGAACGCAGCACCACCGTGAGGAGCCGGGCTTCGTCAGGGGTGAAGCGACCGGTGATGGTGGTGGAGTTCTGCACCGCGCGCCAGCCCTGGGCCGCGGCTTCCTTGATGGATGCGGAGATGTACGGTGCGGAATACACCACTCCATCCAGGATGATGGCCAGCCGATCGTTCACCTTCAGCCGCTTCAACGCCTCCACAAAGCGCTCCGCTCCCGGGCGGTTGAAGGAAAGAAGGATTTGAAGCCCGGGGTTGGGGGGAGCCGTGGACACCCGCACCTCCGCGTTTTCCAAGATGTCCCCGGTGAGCAGGGGATCGCCTTCCACGAGGTAGTACTCGTCGGGATCCTTCCCGGGCAGGATTTCCTGGGGCAGCACGCGCCTGGCCGCAAGGTCATCGGGATTGGTGGCGAAGTCCAGGACCTTGCGGAACTCCAGGATGGCGGTGCGGCCGAGAAGCTCGCGGGCCCGTTCGGGATCGGCAGCGCCGGGGATGCGCACCTCGATGCGGTCTGAGCCCATGGGCCGGATCTCCACGTTGGCCAACCCATACTGGTCCACGCGCTCGGCGAAAATGGTGATGAGGCGGTCCACGATGTCCCGGCGCTCCGTCTCCTTCTTCCCTTCCAGGCCCTGGGCTTGCAGGACCAACCGTGCACCGCCCTGAAGGTCCAAGCCCAACTTGATCACCCGCTCGAAGGGCCAAAACGGGTACAAAAGGCCAATGGTGGCAAAGAGGACAACCAAAGTGGCACCAAAGTAGATCCAATCCCGACGTCTCATGGCGCCCTCACCTCTTCACTTTTTCCACGATGCTGGTCTTGGCCACCCGCAGCTTTCCGGCTTCCACGGCGAGGATAACCTCGTTTTCATCGATGTCCTCGATGGTGCCGATGATGCCGCCCGCGGTGAGCACGCGATCCCCCCGCTTGAGGGAGGAAAGGAGGGTCATGTGTTCCCGCTGTCGGCGCCGCTGCGGCCGGATGAGAAGAAAATAAAACACCCCCACGAACACAACGAGGATCACCACCATCGTGATGAGCTGCTGGGTTGCTTCCTGACCTGTGGCGGTCTGCGCGTAAGCTGTCATCTTTCACCCCTTGTCCTAAGGATCGTGCGGACCTCTTTAGCGGTCAACCAGAGCCCGGCCAGGGCCAGGCCCGCCGTCCACGTCCAAAACGCTGGGCCCGCCAATTTGGTGGCTCCCACCTGATGCACGGCTGCCATCAGAACCAGCCAGAGTATAGCCCAAATCGACCGGGCCCAGGGCCAGGGACGCAGAAGCCCAAAGGTGAGAACCCCTGCTGCAAGCCAAAGGTAAAGGCCCAGCACAGAATTGGTGCGTCCCACCGCGAAAAAATAAGAGGGCATGTCCAGGAAGAAGGCGCACTGCCCGCGGATCCGGCTGGGGTAGGGTCAGGACCAACCACCAAAGGCCCAGAAGCACCGCGCTGCCCACAATGGTCCAGAGGGTGGGCAAGGGGGAGAAAAGGATGGCTAAAGCGATGAGAACGAAGCTTCCCACCAGCTGGGTCGTCATCGCAGGTAGGGAAGGAAGACGGTGCCCAACCCCAAAAACAGGAAGAAGCCGGTGAGGTCAGCCAGGGTGGTGGCCACGGGGCCGGAGACCATGGCCGGGTCCACCTTGATGCGCTTGAGCAGAAACGGAAGTATCCCGCCGGTGACGGTGGCCACCAACGTGTTCCCCGCCAGGGCCACCGCGGCCACCAGTCCCAGGAACGGGTTGCCCCGCAGCAGGAGGGCGATGAGGCCCAATTGGGCCCCCAGAACCAGGCCGTTTAGGCATCCCACGAGGATCTCCTTTCTCACCATCCGGGGGAGGTCCCGCCAGCCCACCTCGCCGGTGGCCATGCCCCGGATGGCCACGGACAGGGCTTGGGCTGCGACGTTGCCGCTCATGTCAGCGATGAGGGGCATGAACGCCGCCAAAGCCGCGGCCTGGGCGATGGTGCCCTCAAATCTGCTCACCACGTACACCACCAACAGATCCAGCAGAACATAGCCCATCATCCACGGCAGCCGGAACCGGACGGAGGTGAGGGGTGGGGAAAGCGCAGCCTCCTCCCCGGAAGGAATACCGCTCAGGCGCAGGAGGTCCTCGGTGGCCTCTTCCCGCATCACGTCCATGACGTCGTCCACGGTGACGACGCCCAAAAGGTGTCCTTCTTTGTCCACCACGGGGAGCGCGAGGTAGTTGTATTTGTCGAAGAGCTGGGCCACTTCCTCCACGTCCATCTCTGGGGGCAGGGTCACGACCTCGCGGTTCATGATGGCGCTGATCAGTGTTTCCGGCCGAGCCAAAACGAGGTCCCGCAGGGAGAGAACGCCGCTGAGCTTCTTCTCTTCGTCCAAGACGTAGGCGTAATACACGGTCTCCAGCTCTTCGGCGCGGCGGCGGATCTCCTCGATGGCCTGCTGGGCGGTGAGGTGGGCCGGCAAGGCCAGGACCTCGGGGGACATGAGCCCACCTGCCGTGTCCGCAGGATAGGCCAACAGAGCCCGAAACATCTGGGCCTTCCGCGCCTCCAGTCGGGAGAGGAGCTCGCGCACCGTGGCCTCGGGCAGCTCTAAAAGGAGGTCCACGGCGTCGTCAGGATCCATATGGGAAAGGATGTGGATGGCCTCTTCGCGGTTCAGTTCAGCAAGAAGGCGCGCAGCCTCCTCGGGGTCCATTTCTCCCAGGGGAGCGGCGGCCGCGCGCCGCAGATACAGCCGCCGCAGGAGCTCCACCGCCTCTGCCTCTTTGAGGGTGGTCAGCACCTCCGCGATGTCCGCAGGGTGCCGGCGCAGGAGCTCTTGAAGCTGGATTTTCTCCTGGACTTGCGCCACCACGGTTGCCAAGTATATCCCCAGCCTTCAGCCTCCAAAAAGGTGCAAAACTCCAAGGCTTCCCAACAGCACGAGGAGGCCGGCCAGGACCACCCCGGCCACAAGCGGCCCCGCTGCCCGGCGGGGCGGGAGGCCCAACAGGGCAGCCAAAAGGGCGCCGGTCCAAAGGCCTGTTCCCGGAAGGGGCACAGCTACAAAGAAAAGGAGGAACCATGGCCCGTAGCGTTCTAACCCGGCGGCACGCCGCCTACGCCAGGAAAGATAGGCCTGGATGGCCCTTCCCAACGCGCCCGGCACCCTCCTCAGCCAGGGCAGCCCCCGGGGGAGCCCCCACAGCAGGAGGGGAAGGGGGAGAAAGTTCCCCAAAAGGGCGAGGAGGAAACTTGCCTCCGGGGTGAAGCCCAGGGCCAGGGCCAGGGGGATTCCCCCGCGGAGCTCGCTCACCGGGGCGGCAGACACGCCCACAACCGCAAAGATGGCCTGCCACTCCATCCCCCCATTCTACTTGGTTCCTCCCCATGCTTTCCGCTACCATTTTAATGATGCGCCTTTACAGCACGTTGAGCAAAAGGCTGGAGGAGCTCTCGCCCGCGGATGGCACGGTGCGCATGTACGTGTGCGGTCCCACGGTCTATGATCTCATCCACATCGGCAATGCCCGTCCATTCATCGTCTTTGATGCCCTGCGCCGCGTTTTGGAGGCCAAAGGCCTGCGGGTGATTTACGTGCAAAACGTGACGGACGTGGACGACAAGATCATCCGGCGGGCCCAGGAGGAGGGGCGTGGTCCCGTAGAGCTGGCTTTGCACTACACTCAGGAGTACTTTGCGGATCTGGAGCGCCTTGGGGTGCGGCCCCCCACTTACTCCCCCCCCGCCACGGCCTTCATCCCCCGCATGGTGGACTTCGTTCACCGGCTTTTGGAGAAGGGCCACGCTTATGAGGTGGATGGGGACGTTTATTTTTCCGTGCGCACTTACCCCGGCTATGGGGAGCTTTCCGGGCGCTCCCCGGAGGAACAGGTGGCGGGCGCGCGGGTGGAGGTGGACGAGCGCAAACGTGACCCGCTGGATTTTGCGCTCTGGAAGAGGGCGAAGCCTGGGGAGCCGTGGTGGCCTTCGCCCTGGGGCCCGGGCCGGCCGGGCTGGCACACGGAGTGCGTGGTCATGTCCATGTACCTCCTTGGTGAAACTCTGGACATCCACGGTGGCGGAAACGACCTGGTCTTTCCCCACCATGAAAATGAGCGGGCCCAAGCGGAGGCCCTCACGGGGAAGACCTTCGTCAAGATCTGGCTGCACAACGGGATGCTCACCGTGCGCGGGGAGAAGATGGCCAAATCCCTGGGGAACTTCCACTACGCCCGGGACGTGGTCAGGCTTTTTGGCACCCAGGCCGTGCGCTACTTCTATCTCTCCCGCCATTGGCGGAAACCCCTGGACTTCTCGTTTGAGGCCCTGGAGGAAGCCAAAGCTGCGGTGGGGCGAATCCACAACTTTTTGGCCGAGGCCTCCCGTGTGCCCGCGGCGGTCCCACCCCAGGATCCTGGCTTTCGCGCCTGGCTTGGGGAGGCGGAAAAGGGGTTCTGGGCAGAGCTGGAGGACGATTTCAACACCTCTGGGGCGTTGGCTGTGGTGCAGGAGATCATCGGCGAGGCCTACCGACGCGGGGATCCTGGGGCCCTGCGGGCGGCCGGGGAGGGTGTGCGGCGCCTGACCGCCCCCCTGGGCCTCCTCCCGGAAGAGGGGGGTTCGCCTGAGTTGGGCCACCTCTCCGAACAATTGTTGGACTTGCTGGTGGACCTGCGGGCCCAACTTCGCGGGGAAAAGAACTTCGCCCTTGCCGACAAGATACGGGAAAAGCTGGCTTCGTTGGGGGTGGAACTGCGGGACGGTCCCCAGGGCACCCGGTGGGTGCTGCGCGCTTAGCGGCCCAGTTTCTCCCGGATCTCGGGGAAGGTGAGTTTCACCGCGATGGGCCGGCCATGGGGACAGCGGGCCGGTTCCTTCGTGCTCTTCCAGGCGATGATCAGGGCCTCCTGCTCCGCGGGGGAAAGCTCCTCCCCGGCGCGCACGGCGGCCGCACAGGCCACCTCCCGCCACAGCTCCCAAAGCTCCCGTCTCCCCGCCCGCCAAAGGGCGGCCACGGCCTGCAACGGCTCCGCAAAACCCAGCTTGGCCTGGCGCTCCGCCAGCGCCAAAGGCCAGCCCCGCACCAGGAACGCGTTGGTCCCAAACGGCTCCAGCTCCACGCCCAGGGCCCGCAGGGTGGGAATCCCCGCGCGCAGGGCCTCCGCCTGATCAAAGGGAACCTCCACCTGCACAGGGATGAGAAACCTCTGCACCTGGATCTCCGCGTTTTCCTGGAACTTCTCAAGGAGCACGCGCTCGTGGGCCGCGTGCTGGTCCACAATTTCCAGGCCCTCCGCGGTTTCCACCACGATGTACGCCCGCTGCACCTGGCCCAGGAGGCGCCAGGTTTTTTCGCCCGGCTCCCCCAGCGCCAGGAGTTCCTCCTCCCGCGCGGGTGGGGGTGTGGGGGGTGAAGCGGAAGGCCCAGGAATCGGCACGGCCGCCCCGGTCCAGGTGGGCGAGAACGCGCCCAACGCGCGCAGGGCGGCCCGGCGCAGGAGGTCCATCACGGCCTCCTCGTTTTGGAAACGCACTTCCTCCTTTTTGGGGTGCACGTTCACATCCACCATCTCTGGGTCCACCTCGAGGTACAGGAAGAAGAGCGGATGTTGTCCCCGGCCAAGGAGGCGGGCATAGGCCTGGTAGATGGGGACGGCGAGGCTTCCCATCCGCACAGGTCTACGGTTGAGGAAGAGATGCTGATCAGCGCGGGAGGCCTGGACCAGTTCCGGCGGGGAAAAGAGGGCCAGGAGACGGTATCCGGGCTCCTCCATGTTCACGGCCACGAGGCGCCGGGCCAGGGCTTCCCCGTAGATCTGGCCCAGGCGCATGAGGGGTGTGCGCACCGCTGGCACGTCCAGCACCACCCTCCGGCCCTCGGAGAGCACCTGAAAACCGCGGTCGTGGTGGGCCAAGGCCAAATGGCGGAGGAGTTCCAAGGAGCGGCGGGCTTCCGCGGCGGGCGAGGAGAGGAATTTCCGGCGCGCCGGGACGTTGAAGAAAAGGTCTGCCACCTCCACGGTGGTGCCCACCGGGTGGGCCGCCGGCTTCCCCTCCAGAATTTTTCCGCCCTCGACCAAAAGGGCGTGGCCCTCGGCGGCATCAGGGGTGCGGGACACCAGGCGCACGCGGGCCACAGCGCAGATGGCGGCCAGGGCCTCGCCCCGGAAGCCCAGGGTTTGAATATGGCGGAGATCCTCTGCGGTGGCGATCTTGCTGGTGGTGTGGCGCTCCACGGCCAGGACCATTTCCTCGGGGGTTAGGCCGCAGCCATCATCGGAGACAAGGAGGCGGCTGATCCCACCGCGCTCGATTTCCACGCGGATTTTGCTGGCCCCGGCGTCGATGCTGTTCTCCACAAGCTCCTTTATGACGGAGGCCGGCCTGTCCACCACCTCCCCGGCCGCGATCTTCTGGATCAATTCCTCGGGCAAACGCCTGATGCGCCCCATGCACCCCAACTTTAGGGCCTCATGGGCGGTTTGGCGAACGGGGGTGGGCGTTCTGGCCTCCTTTCTCACCATTTGGGGCGAAGCGGGTTAAACGCGGTTTAAGTAAGGAAAATCTCGGCAAGACCCGGTTCTTTCTGGGGAATTTCCCTTGTGCTTCGCCCTTTTGTGGCCTACGCTTTGGGAAAAGCTGGGCCAAGGGGGG
>FMJZ01022264.1_pt1 | contig 21283 bp, 23 predicted proteins | sample 1987881 | NCBI WGS metagenome assembly FMJZ01 (sample SAMEA4378227, study PRJEB15110) | soil metagenome | biome: soil; feature: Field; material: Soil | place: India | collected 2015-03-11 | depth 0 m
CCCCAAAAAAACTTTAACTGGAAGACAAAGCTCACTTTCGGCTACCTCCAACCCTTTTTCGAGCAGCTGCTTATTAGTATTGGGGGAGACCAGCACCTTTGCTCCGCAACATTCTAAAAAAGTTTTCCAGAAAGGGAAGTAATAGTAATAAAGTAAAGCTCTTGGTACCCCTACTGTAATCATTCCCTTTGCCCTCTACCTTTAAAAGATTGCCTTCATTAAATAGAATATAATTGTTCTCAATGAAAAAGCAAGTTTTTCCAAATTTAGTCTTACTTTTTCTTTCTCTTTTTCTTCTCGGCTTAGCTTTCTTTTTCACTTGCCAGCCCGCTTCGTTAAAAGAAGAAAAAACCTTTTTTCAGCTTGGTACTTATGTCAAAGTAACCATTTATCCCGCCAGAAAAGTTAATTCTTCTTTAATTTTTTTCCGTTCCCAGAAAGTTATGAAAAGGGTTGAAGAGCAAACTAATTTTTTTTCCTCCTCATCCGAGTTAGCAAAGCTTAATAACCAGAAAGTAAAAAAATGTTCTCCTGAACTTGCTGAGCTAATTAAAACAGCAAAATCAGTTGCCCAAGAATCCAACGGCTTTTTTGACCCAACCATAGCTCCTCTTACTTCTCTCTGGGCTGAGTTCATCAGTAACCAAAGAAAGCTTCCTCCGTCAGCGAAAGAAATCGAAAAAGCTCAAAAAGGAGTTGATTTTCAACAGATAAATGTTAAGGCCAATGTGGTGGCTTTAGGCAAGGAACAAAAAATTGATTTAAGCGGTGTAAATAAAGGCTTTGCTGTCGATAAACTCAGTGAGTACTTAAAAAAACTTCCTCTAAAGGGTTTTGTGATTGATATGACAAGCTCAATAATGGTTTGGGGAGAAAAACCCGACCAGAGCAAATTTCTAATTGCTTTAAAAAATCCTCGCCCCACTACTCAAAAAGAATACTTAGCTTTAATTCCTCTTTACTCTGGTGAGTACTTGAGTACCTCGGCTGACAACCAGCAGTTCAGATTTTTTGAAACGAAAATAGAAGGAAAAACCCATATCAAACGCTATCACCACCTAATTTCCCCTAAAACCGGTTACCCGGCTGAGGATTTTCAAAGCGTGACCGTGATTACCCGTTCAGCGGCTGCTTACGCCGATGCTCTTTCAACGGCTATTTTTGTTATGCCAAAAACAAAGGCAATCAAATTTATTAAAGAAAAAAAAATAAAAGCCTTGATAGTTAATAAAAATGGAATTATAAAAACTTACAATCTTAACGATAGGAAAATTCAATTTTTTTAGGCAATTTGCTCAGCTTTATCCCCTAGAACCGGGACTTTGTACCACTCGCCCTTTAAAGAAGCTATCATCAAGCGAACCCAAATATAAAAATTACTAAGAGTCCAGGCGATTAAAGCCAGCAAAGAGAGTAAAGAAATCAAGCGAAAAATAATACTATTCTGTCCAAGAAGCCCCATAGTCATAAAAACCACCAGCAAGCAAACCAAAACTATCCAGAAAATAGCGTTCCAGAGAAGGGATTGAAGAGCATGGAAACGCAGAAAGCGGTCTTCTTTTTCGGTTAAAAAAATGATCAAACCGCCAACCCAGCCTAGCAAATAAGCCAAAAAAGCTTTGGTAGTGTTAGCTTCTTTTGTCTCTCCGTAATGTTTAGCATCTACCTGTGTCCGACCCTCATCCTCGCTCATCTTAACCCCCCCTACTTCTTTTTTTAGGTTACTATAAGTATAGCGAATTTTTTCTCAAAGTGGCAATAAATTTTACCTTAACTTTTCAGTGAGAAAAGAAAAATTCATTCTTTTTCCAGTCGAAAACAATTTTTCCTTCTTTAACTTCACCCTTTATTAAAGCCCGAGCTAAATTATTAACCAGCTCGCGCTGAATAACTCTTTTCAGAGGGCGAGCGCCAAAAGTTGGGTCAAAACCAGCTTCAGCCAATTTTTCTTTAGCCTTCTCAGTAACTTCAAGGATAATCCCTTTTTCCTGAAGAGTCTTTTTTAGCCGAACAAGCTGAATGTCAACTATCTTTAATAGGTCATTTGAAGATAAAGGATTAAAGATTATTATCTCATCTAGACGGTTAAGAAATTCTGGACGAAAAGTTAACTTCAAAAGTTCGTTAACTTTTTTCTTCAGTTCCTCCCGTTTAGTCTGGTTATAATCATAAATTAGTTCACTTCCTAAGTTGGAAGTCATAATTATCACCGTGTTTTTAAAATCAACGGTTCGGCCGTGACCATCAGTTAATCGCCCTTCGTCTAAAACTTGAAGTAAAAGATTAAATACATCCGGATGGGCTTTTTCAATTTCATCAAGGAGAATTACCGTATAAGGCCTCCTTCGAACTGCTTCAGTTAGTTGGCCTCCCTCTTCATAACCAACATAACCAGGTGGAGCGCCGATTAACCGAGCAACTGTGTGTTTTTCCATATACTCTGACATATCTATTCTGATCATAGCCTTTTCATCGTCAAATAAAAACTCAGCCAGCGCTCGTGCCAGCTCCGTTTTTCCAACTCCCGTCGGTCCAAGAAAAAGAAAGGAACCAATTGGTCGATTAGGTTCAGCTAAACCCGCTCGACCGCGCCTAATAGCATCAGAAACCAAGCTGACTGCTTCATCCTGGCCAACAACTCTTTCCTTCAAACGTTCTTCCATATGAATTAGCTTCTCGCTTTCTGCTTCCATTAACCGGGTTAGTGGTATACCCGTCCACTTGGAAACTATTTCCAACACGTCTTGTTCATCAACTTCTTCTTTTAGTAGTCGTCCTTCTTTTTGAAATTTAATGAGTTTCGCTTCCTCTTCCTTAAGTTTCTTCTCTAATTCCAGTAGCTCTCCATAACGAATGCGAGCTACCCTCTCAAAATCGCCTTCTCTTTCGGCTTCAGCTTCTTCCCTTTTTTTCTCTTCTATAGTCTCCTTAAGGGAACGAATCCTGATAATAGCTTCTTTTTCTTTCTGCCATCTTGCTTCTAACTTTTCGAGGTCTGTTTTTATTTTCTGATTTTCATTTTCTAACTTTCTTAATCGCTCTTTAGACTTCTCATCCTTTTCTTTACGCAAAGCAGCAATTTCAATCTCCAATTGATTTTGTTTCCTTTTTAACTCATCAATTTCCGTTGGCAAGCTGTCAATTTCCATTCGCAAACGAGAGGATGCCTCATCAATTAAATCGATTGCCTTGTCCGGCAAAAAACGATCACTTATGTAGCGATTTGAATAAACAGCAGCTGCCACTAAAGCAGGGTCGGTTATTTTTACCCCATGATGAACCTCGTAGCGTTCCTTTAAACCTCGCAAGATAGCGATAGTGTCTTCAACGGTAGGTTCTCGAACAATTATTGGCTGAAATCTTCTCTCAAGAGCCGCGTCTTTCTCAATGTATTTCCGATATTCATCTAAAGTTGTCGCTCCAACCACTCGAAGTTCGCCCCGGGCCAAAAGAGGCTTAAACATATTAGCAGCGTCAACTGCCCCCTCAGCCGCACCGGCCCCAACCAGAGTATGAAGCTCGTCAATAAACAAAATTATTTCCCCTTCAGCTTGTTGTATCTCTTTTAAAACTGCTTTAACTCTCTCTTCAAACTCACCGCGGTATTTGGTCCCGGCCACCAAAGAACCGATGTCTAAAGCCAGGACTCTTTTACTTTTTAAGCCTTCCGGAACATCTCCAGCCATAATCCGTTGGGCTAAACCTTCAGCAATGGCTGTTTTCCCTACGCCCGGTTCACCAATCAAAACCGGGTTGTTCTTTGTCCGGCGAGAAAGCACTTGAATAACCCTTCTAATTTCTTCATCTCGGCCAATAACCGGATCAAGTTTTCCTCGGCGCGCTAACTCAGTTAAATCACGAGTGTACTTGGCCAGAGATTGATATTTCTCTTCTGGAGTCTGGTCAGTCACCCGATGAGGACCACGGACTTCAGCCACCAGCTTAAGTAGCGTCTGGTAATCCAGTCCTTTTCCTTTAAGCCAGCGAGCGGGAAACCCGTCAGGGGTTTGAGCCAAAGAAAGCAAAAGATGTTCAGTGCTTATATATTCGTCTTTTAGCTCAGAGGCAATTTGTAAAGAGCGGTCAAAAACTGCTTGGAGCTCGCGGGAGATGAATTCACCTCCACCAGTCGAAATCTTGGGTTTCTTATCTAACTCTGCCCCAACTTCCTTCACCATTTGAACAGGCGAGAGTCCCATTTTCTTTAGTATTTCGGGAACAACTCCTTCTTCACTTTCCAGTAAAGCCAAAAGCAAATGTTCAACATCAATTTCCTGATGGCCAAGGGAAGCAGCTTTTCTCCGTGCCAAATCTATCGCTTCTTGAGCTTTAAAAGTAAACTTATCCAACCTCATCTCTTAAAACTCCTTCTTAACAATGCTTCTTTTGGCAAAAGGCATGATTTCCCGTGATAAACTTCTTTTTAAGGTTTCTATTTCCTTTTCCATATCCATTCTTAACTTTTCTATTGTTTTCTCGGCTTCCTCTAACTCCTTCTGGAGTTCTCTCAAGTGTTCCCTCAGCTCTAAAACCAGCTTCACCCCAGCCAAATTTACTCTTCCTTCCTGAGTCAAGCCTTGAATTAACTTTACTTTTTCTATATCTTCCATCGAATAAAGGCGCGTTCCACCTGGCGTTCGGTGAGGAATCACAAGCTCCAATCTCTCATACAAGCGCAAAGTCTGAGGGTGAACTCCAGCTAAAGAAGCCGCTATGCTAATCGAGTAAACACCTTTTGTTTTCATTTCTTACTTAAACCTCAAATTTCTTCCTTGGATTAAAATTGGAAACTTCTTCCAAATTACGAATTATTTTTTTCTGGTGAGCTGTTAAGCTTGTTGGCACCGCTATTTCAACTTTGACAAACATATCGCCTCGCCCGGAGCGATTTACCAAAGGTGCGCCTTTCCCTTTTAAACGAAAAACTTGTCCGCTCTGCGTGCCCGCCGGAATCTTCAGTTTGACCTCTCCATCTAAGGCTGGCACTTTGATTGTCGCCCCTAAAGCTGCTTCGGCAAAAGTTAAAGGCAAGTCAAGCCAGATATCAGAGCCTTCTCGCCTAAAATAGGGATGAGGCTTCACTTTGATTATCAAATACAAATCGCCAGCTTCAGCACCTGGCTCTCCTGCTTCCCCCTGCCCTTTAATTCTTAACCGAGCATTGTTATCTACCCCAGCTGGAACTTTAACTACTACCTTGTCTACCTCTCTAACTTTCCCCTTGCCGCCACATTTAGGACAATACTCAGTGATTACTGTACCTTCACCCAAACACTGAGGACAGGTTCGAGTCAGAGAAAACGGCCCTTGTGCCAGCATAGTATAACCTTTACCAGAACAAGTCGGGCAAGTCTTGGGAAATGTCCCCTTCTTGGCACCACTTCCCTGACAATCCGGGCAAATTTTTTCCCGATTAATAGGTACTCTTAAAGTAACTCCTTTGACAGCATCTTCAAAATTAATTTCAACTGCTGCTTCAATATCCCTCCCCCGCCGTGGCCGACGAGAGGGCCGAGTGCGAAACCCAAAAATATCAAAAAGGCTCCCAAAGTCCTCATAAAAGGGTGAGAAAAAGCTTTCGTCAAAAGAAAACCCTTGAAAACCTGGAGAGTAGCCTGACTTAAAAAGCTCATAAGCCCGGTCATACTCCTCTTTTTTCCGAGGATCACTTAAAACTTCATAAGCTTCGTTTATTTCTTTAAACTTTTCTTCAGCTCGCTTGTCGTCCTGGTTAACATCCGGGTGATATTTGCGAGCCAGCTTGCGAAAAGCTTTCTTTATCTCATCCTGGCCCGCTTCCTTAGTAACGCCCAAAATTTCATAATAATCTTTAAATTGACCGCTGCTCATTCGCTCTTCTCCGTCTTTTCTTTATTAAAATTACGACAAACTTTAACTTTGGCTGGCCTAAGCAAAACGCCCTTTAAACGATAACCTTTTTCCAGTACTTCAAGAACAGTTTCATCCTGGTGGTCATCTCGGACTTCACTTAAAACTGCTTCCTGGCATTCCGGGTCAAATGGTTCAGAACAAGGATTGATTGGCTCCAGCCCTTCTTTTTTTAAAACCTCAAGTAACTGCTGGTAGATTATTTCGACGCCGCTCAAAAAAGTCTGAAAATCAGTGTTTTCTCTGGAAGAATTAATAGCGCGCTCTAAATTATCCAGAGTTGGCAAAAGCTTTTCAATTAAATTTTGAGAAGCTCTCTCAACTAAAAAAGTTTGTTCCTTGATTACTCGCTTGCGGTAGTTATCAAAGTCGGCTTTCATTCTTTTCAGCAGTTCAAGATATTCAGAAGCTTCCTTTTCTTGCTGAACGAACTTTTCTCGCAAAAGCTCAAAGTCCTTCTCTAAAGCCTTATATTTTTCTTCCAGTTCCTGATATTTTTGTTTCATATCTTTTGTCTTTTTCTCCTTTTTCTCCATTTTATCAATCCTTTAATGCTATGAAATTAAAGTTAGGCCAGGCGCCCTGGTTTTAGCTTTTACCCTTCAACCTTAAGCTTAATTGCTTTTTTCTTCGGTTCAGCCTTAGGAACTACTACCTCCAGAACACCGTTTTTGAAAGTAGCCTTAGCCTTCTCCGGTTTCACCTCAACCGGGAAAGGAACAAAGCGATGGAAAGAACCGTAACGGCGCTCCAGACGGTAAAAGTTATCTTCTTTAACCTCTTCCTCGAATTTCCGCTCGCCTTGAATGGTCAGCCCCTCGTCATCAATGTTGACCTCAACATCTTTAGCCTCAAGCCCAGGAACTTCCGCTCTAACTACCACTTCGTTGTCTCTTTCGAAGACATCAATCAGAGGAGCCCACCTTGCCAACCCGGTTCCAACTTTACCTTCGCCAAAGAAACGCTCAAAAGTCTTGGTTATTTCGTCCTGAATGGTCAAGAAATCTCGGAAAGGATCCCAACGAACAATTGCCATAAGATCACCTCCTTAAAATCTAATAAATTCTAAGAGCGCCTGGCCAAAAAATTAGTTTGGCTTTTCTTTGCCCTCATCTACTACCTCAGCATCAACTACTTTTTCTTCTCCATTTCTTTTTTTCTCAGACTCAGCGGAACCTGTTGCCGCCTGCTTAGCTTCAGAAGCTGCTTTGTAAACTGCTTCGCCAAGTTTCTGAGAAGCGTTTAAAAGATTTTCCGTTTTTTCCTTTATTAACTTAGCATCGTCGCTTTTCAAAGCCTCTTTAATTTCAGTTAAAGCTTTTTCAATGTTTTCTCTTTCCGAAGCTGAGATTTTATCTCCAACTTCTTTTAAAGACTTCTCAACCGAATAAGCTAAATTATCAGCGTTGTTTTTAGCTTCAGCCAGCTCTTTCTTCTTTCGGTCTTCTTCAGCAAAACGTTCAGCTTCAGCCACCATCTTTTGAATCTCATCGTCAGAAAGTCGAGTGCTCCCGGTAACCGTTATTGACTGCTCTTTGCCCGTGCCTAAGTCCTTGGCCGTCACATGAACAATGCCATTAGCATCAATATCGAAAGTAACTTCTATTTGAGGAATACCACGCGGAGCTGGCGGAATATCAGTCAGATGAAAGCGACCAAGAGATTTATTGTCAGCTGCCATTGGCCGTTCTCCTTGCAAAACATGAATCTCAACACTGGTCTGTCCGTCTTCAGCAGTGGTAAATATTTCACTCTTTTTCGTTGGAATGGTAGTATTGCGCTCAATCAACTTGTGAAAGACACCACCTTTGGTTTCAACACCTAAAGAAAGAGGAGTGACATCGAGCAAAAGTATTTCGCCTTTAAGCTCGCCAATCAAATGAGCTGCCTGAAGGGAAGCTCCAATAGCTACTACTTCATCAGGATTTATATCTTTTCGCGGTTCCTTACCCACTAACTCTCTCACCAAATCAACCACCGCCGGCATCCTCGTAGAACCTCCAACTAAAATAACGTGGTCAACATCGCCATATTTCATTCCGGCATCTTTTAAAGCTTGCTCAACTGGACCACGACAACGCTCAAGCAAATCAGCTGTCATTCGCTGGAATTCCGAACGCGTTAAGGTCATTTCCAGATGTTTCGGTCCTTGAGCATCAGCAGTGATAAAAGGAAGGTTAATGGTGGTTTCAAGAGCGGAAGAAAGCTCAATTTTTGCTTTTTCAGCCGCCTCAGTCAGTCTTTGCATTGCCATTTTATCTTTAGATAAATCAATTCCGTATTTATTTTTAAAGTCATCAACCATCCACTGGACAATGCGAGCATCCCAATCATCGCCGCCTAAATGGTTATCTCCACTGGTAGCTTTGACCTCAAACACCGTTGGTTCATCACCTTTGCCAGGTTCAATTTCTAAAATAGAAACATCGAAGGTACCACCACCCAAATCAAAAACCAGGATTGTCTGATCATGCTCCTTGTCTAAACCATAAGCCAAAGCTGCAGCTGTTGGTTCGTTAATTATCCTTAAAACATCAAAACCAGCAATGGTGCCAGCGTCTTTTGTCGCCTGCCGCTGAGCGTCCTCAAAATAAGCCGGTACAGTAATAACTGCTTTGGTTACTGACTCTCCCAAGTATGATTCCACATCTCTTTTTATTTTCTGCAAAATGAATGCCGAAATCTGTTGAGGGGTGTATTTCTTCCCGTTAAACTCCTTGGTCCAATTAGAGCCCATATGCCTCTTAACTGACTTAACTGTGTGTTCGGGGTTGGAAACTGCCTGCCTTTTGGCAATTTCGCCCACTACAATCTCTCCTTCTTTACGAAAAGCTACCACTGAAGGAACAACGCGTCCCCCCTCAGCGCTGGGAATAACAGTTGGTTCACCACCAATGACTACCGCAGCGCACGAGTTTGTCGTTCCTAAATCAATACCTACAGCTTTAGCCATCATTACCTCCTAAAATTTTTTTATTATCTTATTGTAATAAAATATTACAATACTATTGTCAAGTTTGTCAACTCCCCACTTGCTTTACATATTTAAGAATGTCAATGGGAGTAAACCCTTTTCGCCCTGGTTTATCATTAATAATCCCTCTTGATGCCCATAATCCTAAAATTTTTTTAAATTCCTTCAAAAAAGTGTTTACAGAAAAAAGGAAGTTTAGTAATATAGGCAAAATTTTTCAGGCAAGGAGGAGCCCAATGCCCAGACCAATTATTGAAGAAGCAGAGTGTACTGGTTGTGGCCTTTGCATTGAAGTTTGCCCAAACGAGGTTCTCGACCTCGAGGAAGGAATAGCAGTAGTAGTAAACGAAGAAGCTTGTGACGGCTGCGGACTCTGCGCTGAAGAGTGCCCGATGAGTATTATTGAAGTTGAGGAAGACTGATTATTTTCCTTTCTCGCTTAAAAGATAGGAAAAAAGTTTTTGGATTAACTTTTCGCTTTTGCTGCCAGGTTGGTAATAGTAAATAGCTTCTAGTTGTTTGCTTTGAGGAAGAGCTCTTAAAAAGCCAGCCTTTTCTAGTTTTATTAAACTTTCCTCCACTAGCTCTTTTTTTCGACCCAAAGTTAGCGCTAAAGACCTTGCAGTAAAAATAGAAAATGGATTAGAAAAATAAAAATAAATTACTTCTAGATCAACCTGCGTCTGAAAGTGCTGCAAGAATTCCTTACTGAGACCTGTTTCATTAAGTTTTTCCAGCCAGTCCACCCGCTTATTTTAACTCACTTTGAATGAATTGAGCAGTACCCACGGGGAATCAAAGCTTTTTCCAGAAAAAGAGTAATTTTTCTAGGGCAAAAGGGGGTTGCCCTGAGTCCTGAATCGGCACAAATTGTCACATAACGACCTTCTGTTCTTTGAAAACTTGATGGAGGGAGATCTTTTAAATAAGAAGAAATAAACTTACCCCAAATTAGAGCAGGAAAAGTGCCCCCGGCAATTTTCTTTCCTCGAACTTTAATCATCGGCTTAGGCACCGGATAGCCGACCCAGACACCAGCCACCACCTCAGGAGTGTATCCAATAAACCAGGCATCACGAAAGTTTTGCGAGGTCCCAGTTTTCCCAGCCGCTTCTCTGCCTACATTGGCAGCCCTTCCTGTGCCCCGGAGAACAACTTCTTTTAAAACACTGGTCACTGCCTCTGCCACCACTGGGTTAAGTTCTTCAACTTCCTCAACTGATGACTCATAAAGCAACTTTCCTTCCTTATCCTTTACTCTTACAATTGCCTGTGGTTCGACATAATATCCTTCATTAGCAAAAACGCTGTAAGCCCGGACCATTTCTAGTAAAGTAACTCCTTTTTTCAACCCGCCCAGAGCAATAGCTGGATTATTTTCGACTTTTTCAATTCCCAGCCTCCGAGCTAAAGAAGCAACTTTTTCCGCTCCAATTTTCATTATTAGACGAGCATAAACGGCATTCACTGAATAAACAGTTGCCTCTTTTAAGCTTAGGCTGCCTTGCTGAAACTCTCCTTCATAATTGTCAACTTTCCACTGCTCTCCATTGGGGAGAGCGAAAGTAACCGGAGCAGCTGGAAAAACCGCTCCCAAACTGACCCCTTCCTCCAGAGAGGCTGCCAGAACGAAAGGCTTAAAAGCTGAGCCCGGCTGGCGCCTACCCTTAACTGCCAAATTAAAGGGGAAGTTTTGATAGTCAGTTGTAGCCGCTAAAGCTCGGACATAGCCGCTTCCCCTCTCAACAGCCAATAAGGCACCAGCAGGATCGGGTCTCTTATTTAAAACTTCCCTCAGAGCTTTTTCAGCCAATATTTGAGCTTTACGGTTTAATGAAGTCTGAACCTGCAGCCCACCTTTATAGACAAGGTCGGGACCAAATTTCTTTAGAAGCTCTTCTCTAACATAATCAACAAAATAAGGAGCAGGTATTAAGGGGCTTCTAGGGGGGGCTAAATTTAAACTTTCTTTTCGAGCCTCCTTTTCCTCTTTGTGTGATATGAAGCCCTGTTTTTTCATAAGGGAAAGGACTAAGTTTCTCCTTTTTAAAGCTAAGCCCGGCGCTGTCAGAGGATTATATCTATTTGGAGCATCAATTAAGCCAGCCAGCATTGCTGCTTCTCCAAGACTTAGCTCTGATGGTTCCTTTGAAAAATAACCTTTAGAAGCTGACCTTATACCATAAAAATTGCTACCAAAATAGGCAATGTTCAAGTAACGTTCAAGAATTTCTGACTTTGTTAAAACCTCTTCTAATCGAAGCGAGAGGGCCACTTCTTTAATTTTCCGCCAGAGCCCTTTCTCTTCAGCCAAGAAAACCTTTCGCACCAGCTGCTGGTTAATTGTACTCACTCCCGAAACTCTTTCCTCTTTGAAAATCTTAGCTTTTAATAAAAGCCAGAGGTTAACCCAGTCCACTCCGCCATGGCGGTAAAAACCAGGGTCTTCAATTGCTACTACTGCCTGACTCAGGTAGCCTGGCCATTCGCCGAAAGAGCTGTAACGGCTATAGGGGGATACGCCAAGTGCGGTAATTTCAACCCCTTCTTGGTCATAAAGGATGGTGGGTTCTGAATGAATTTTTTGCAAAGCTTGACGAGAAAAATCGGCCGGAAAAACTTGATCAAGAAAAAATCGCCAGGAAAAAGAGATAACCAAGGCAAGTAAGAAAAGAGCTAAGAAAAAAAGCGCACCTTGAAGAAAGAGTATCCCCCAGCGAAAAGTACTTTTCTTCATCTTCTTAGACGAAAAACATCAGACACTTTCCACTCCAAGTCTTCTTTTTCTAAAACGATTACACTCGTTGATTGTCTCCCTCTTTCTCTTTTTAATCGACAAACGGCTACAGCAAAATTAGCGTATATTCTGAACTGAATTATATCCCAGCGGACAATCTTCCCAGCGCTGCTCTGAACTTCCTCAAAATAATGTTTAATTTCTTGAACCGCCGCCTGATAATTTAGCCCCTCCTTTCTTAAATAAGCTTGCGAATAAAGGTTGACTAATTCCTCAGCCCGATTGTTCCGATAAGCTTCAATATAACGAGCTAAAACATCCTCTGCACGGTTTTTAGAAAAGCTGATCTCTGGTTTTGCCTCAATAGACTCTCCCTTTAAACCCTTTGGGGAATAGGTTCCAAACTGGAAAAACAAAAAAATAAGCAACAGAAAAGCCAAAAAGAAAAAAATCAGCGAGACGAGAAGCCAGGGTTTTGAAAGTTTTGCTTTCATTTAGTGAGAAGCAGCGAAAAAGAATCTCCTTAACCAGAACCGGTAGGGTTGCTCAATATCAACTTTATCAATTGAATCAAGTTTAACTACCCCGAACTCCGACCATTCAAAATTAGAAATACGGAAATCATACTTTAATAAAATATAGTAGTCAGTGGTTTCAAGGCTAGTAGTTATCAAAGTCTGTTTGGTTAATTGGCTGTATTCAACATCATGGATAAACCAATCTCTCAACCAGCCAAAACGACTAAAAGGGCCTGAAAGCTTCTTTTCTTTTAACCCTTCCTTAAACAAAGAGAGAGCCGGAGAGGTTTCAACTTTCTCTTCGGGCTGACAGCCCACCAGAGAAGCACCCAATAAGATAACTAAAAAAATAGCGAGCATCTTTTTCATCAATGCTTAATTTTAACTTAGATTCCTTTCGCTTTAAAACTTTTTCCGTGTTAAAATTATTTCGAAAGGGGGGAAGATGTTAGCCTATATCTTGGTTACTGCCCGCAGTAGTAAAGTTAAAGAGGCAAGAGATAAGTTAGCTCGCCTTCCAGCAGTTAAGTCAGCCCACGCCGTTACCGGACCTTTTGACATCATCCTTCTAGTTGAAGAAGCCGGCATTAAAGAAATTGGGCAGGTAGTGGTAGAGGAAGTTCAAAAAGTTGATGGAGTGGAGAGAACGCTTACTTGCCTGACAGTAGAAGACTAGAAAAAGAAAAGTTAAGAAAACTTTTTCTTTCTATCAGAAAAGAGATACCTGCAGTAATAAGGTGCTCAAAGAGCGCTGTAATAACTCGTCAGTTGTTTTTATTTGATAGTTTCACAGCTGCAAAGCGTATTTTTTGCTACCTTTCCCTCCCCGATGAAGTCCAGACCGATAAAATAATCGACGAAGCTTTAAAAAAAGGCAAAAAGGTTTTTGTTCCAGTGATAACTGGGAACCAGATTCTACCTGCCCAACTTAAAAACTTGAGAGAAGTCGAAAGGGGACCGCTTGGTATCAGGCAGCCCGTTTGCCCTCATTTACAAACCAATCGAATTAGTTTTGATTTAATAATTACGCCCGGTATAGTTTTCGACCGCCAGCTTTTCCGCCTGGGATTTGGAAAAGGTTATTTTGACCGTTTCCTCTCTGATTATAAAGGGAAAACTCTTTTAGTTGGAATCGCTTTTAAAGAACAAGTGATTAACCGACTCCCGATTGAGCCCTGGGATGTTCAGCTTGATAAAGTTCTGACTGACGAGGGCTGGTTAAAAGGCTAAATTTCTTACCTGCCTAAATGGCAGTAAGCACAGTGTTTCTTCCCGTGACAACGAAAACACTTACTTGCGCCTTGAGCCTTAACTACATTGGGGTGAAGTTTTAAAAAACCAGCTTTGTGTGGCTCAGAGTGACATCTCAAACAATACTTATTCTGATGGCAAGTAAAACAGCCTTCTTTAGTTTTTTTGGCTAACTGACTGTGCTCATAGTTCCAACCAAGGTCATGAGAAGGCGGCCTTTTTTGATGGCAATCAGTACAAAAACCTTTGGGCTTGTTATGACATTCCAAACAAGCCTCCGCTCCCTGCTCTAACGCATCTTTTCCGTGAACTCCAGTTTTCCAATTGGGCAAACGATGGTTTTTGGTTGCCCCTTTGGCTGAATGACAAAGCACGCACTCATCAGAAGCTCCCTTCACTTTTCCATGACATTTATAACAGTTTTCCATCGCCGCAGTAGGCTCTTTCCTTTTTCGATGACCAACCTTGGTATGACAATCAAAGCAAGTAATGCCTTCTTGAGTGCTATGTTTTTTGTGGTCGATAATGATATCACCAGTTGGCGTAATTTTCCGAGCTTCCACATGGCAGGCAAAACAAACCTCTAAATTCAATTTAACCTTTCCTGGTTTTAACTCGCCCACCGTAAAGTAGGTAACAAGATTGCGGAAAGCTTTAACCCGATAAAAAAAATCTGAAAGAAGAGTTGCCTGGCGATGGCAGTCAACACAAAGATTAGCGTTGTGAGTTGATTGCTGAAATGAATCGTAGTAAGGCTTGATAACATGGCAAGAAACGCACAAAGCATTTAAGCCGGTGACATAATAAAAGCCATAGAGTAGAAGGAATAAAACGATTAAACCAAAAAGAACCATTAAACCTAATTTTTCTTGCCTAAAAAAGGAGACAAAATTAGAAAAGGACATAAAACATCAAAGCTTGGCAAAACGTTTTAACTTCACATAGTAAAATTTTTCATTTTTCTGGGTTTTCCCCTCTTCAAGCTCCACATCAACTCTAACTTTGCCCGACTCAAAGCCCAGTAAAGCACCAGGCAAGCCTTTTATGCTTTGCTCAAGAGTTCGAGTTGGCTTAAACTCCTTACCAGTTAATTCTTTTTGATAAAAACTTTTAAGCTCCTCAAGTGCAGCAGTAGAAACATACTGAACAATTCCGTAATTCTCGCCCCCCTCTTGCTTAATATCAGAGGAAATACGAAACGATTTAGGCGGTCGGGGGATATCAGAAAAATCACTTCCAGCTGCATCCTTGGTAGGCAAGGCTGGCAAGCTTGGCTCAGCTTCCTGCAAAAGCTTTCTTTGCTCTTCTTTTTCAGCTTCTTCCTGAGCCCTTCGGTTTACCCCAGAAGAACCACACCCCAGCATTGAAAACATCAAAAGAGTTGCTAACAAAAGGCTTAAAAGCCTCGTGCCTTTTTTATTATCCAACATTCTATCATTCACCTCCTATGGCATTACTCCATGGCATCTAACACAAAACTGAGTTTTGTGACAAGCCAAGCAATTCTTGCGATCGGGATCGACTTTAAACTGGTGGTTAGTTCGCCAGCGCCCAACATGGGAAGGCGGTTTTTTCTGGTGACACTCTTGGCACCAGTCCGGTCTCCAACCGTGACACTCACTGCAGTTTTCAGTCTTAGATAAACTGCCATGAACCTTAAGCCAGTCTGCACGCTTATGAGAAGCGGGGTAAGCTTTTTCCGTATGACAGGCATCGCATCGGTCAGTTGCCTTTTTCCCATTATGACAAGTTAAACAAATCTCCATTGGCACCACACTTTTTTTAGCTCCTTTTGGTCGATGGTGAACCACGTTTACGTGACATTCGAAACAATTCATTTCCAGTTTTGTTACATGCAAAGGATGGGGAATTATCAAATCGCCAGCGGCTGTTACCTTCTTTTCAGCAATGTGACATTGAAAACAAACAGCATTTGAAGGTTTAACGGTTCCAACATTCCCGCTGCCAGCAAGGAAAAACCGAACAATATAAATAGCTGTGCGAGCTCGTCCAATTACCTGATTCATAAAACCAGGTTCGATATGACAAGTAACGCAACCAATGCCTGAATGCGTAGAGGTATTCCAATCGTTGTAATAAGGAACCATTACATGGCAACTTTTGCAGAAAACGGGAGAGGTAGTATAAATCGCACCCCCAACCAAAAAAGCAACCACCAAAAGAAAGACAAAGCCAGTTATCAAAACTACTTTGTAGCTTTCCTTAGCTTTGTCAATAACTTTCCGAGCGTAGTGCTTCCCTTTTAGTCCATATAGTATGAAGCACTTATATTCCTCTATCAGTCTCTTATAAATTTTCATTCACCTCACCTTCTTTAATCATGACACCTCAAGCAAATATTGTCTTCAGCATGGCAAGCTTGACAAGTGCGCAAACCCTTTTTAGCAATATCGAACCGGTGAGTTGCTTTGTAGTTGCCGACTAAGTGGCTGGTTGGCTTCTTCTTGTGACAATCTCGACAAAAATCCTTAGTATAACCGTGACATTTAGCACAATCTTCTTTTTTGGGGTAAGTGACACCATGTAAACGGGAGAAGTCAGCTTGTCGATGAGAGGGAGGTAAAGCCTTTCGAGTATGACAAGCATTGCACTTATTGGTAGCCCTAATGCCATCGTGGCACTTCTCCCAACATACCGGATGATAGTAGGCAGCCCCTACTTTAGTCGTCTCTTCGCTTTCTCCAGCTTCCAAAGTAGTGTGAAGGTTATGATGGCAATCACTGCAGCGCAATTTTAAAAACTCTACATGGTGTTGATGAGGAATCACCAGATCGCCGCCGGGAGAAACTACCCGGTTAGCGCTGTGGCAAATTTCACAGGACTCGTTGGGAATAGGCCTTTTTAATTTAACCGGTTTGTCGGGAAAAAGAAGGTGAACAAAAATATAGTTCCAGCTACCAAACTTGTGCTTCAAAAAATTTAGAAAACCGGGTTCAGAGTGGCATACAATACAGTTGACATTCTGGTGAGCTGACTTTGCCCAGGAAGCGTAATAAGGTTTTATTTCGTGGCAAAGATTGCAAAAAGATGGATTTGAGCTATAAACAAAACCAGCAACTGCCAAAACTAAAATAACTGCTAAAACAATGATTGCTTGTTTCTTTCGGCTCTTTTTCGGCTTTACTTCCTCTACTCTTTCCTCTCCTTCTAATTCCATAATCCCCCCACCGATGGGTTATTTTAATCTGATTTTACAAAATATAAAGCAAAGTGTAAAGAAAATTTTTCACTTGTTGCCTCTTTTAAAAAATGATATTTTTAATTCTTGATGAAATGTCCATTTTGTCACCATAATGAGTCTAAAGTGCTCGACTCCCGAATAACTGAAGCTGGCGATAGCATCCGAAGGCGGCGTGAGTGTGCTGGATGTAAAAAAAGATTCACCACCTACGAGAGAGTTGAAGAAATTCCTCTGACAGTCGTTAAAAAAGATGGCACCCACGAACCTTTTGACCGAAATAAAATCTTAACTGGTCTCTTGCGAGCTACGGTTAAAAGAAAAGTTCCCCGGGAAAAATTAGAAAATATAATTGACGAAATAGAAAGCGACCTGCGAAACAACTTTCGCTACGAGGTGAAATCAAAAGAAATTGGAGAGATGATTCTGGAAAAACTCTTAAGAACTGACAAAGTTGCTTATATTCGCTTTGCCTCAGTTTATCGAGAGTTTCAAGACACTGCTGAATTCCTAAAAGAACTTGACCGTTTGGAAAAGCAAGCTACAAAAATAAGAGAAGAAGCAAGTAGAAAAATAAGAGAAGCAGCGAAAAAACAAGAAGCTTCAAACTAAAGCGAAAAAGGAAAAAACTAAGCAGAAAAAGGGCAAAAAAGATGATACCCCAAATTCCCTTTTTTCTATTCAGACGAAAAGGAAGTAAAGTAAAAAAAAGTATTATTAAGATTAGAACTACATACTTCATTTTTATATCTTAACCCAAAATGAGAATCCTTGTCGCTCCAGCTCAATTTAAAACTTGTCTTTCAGCCGACCTGGTAGCAAATGAAATAATCGAGGGAATAAAGAAAGCTTTGCCAGATGCTGAAATTATTTCTAAACCTCTGGCTGACGGGGGCGAAGGAACAACCCGGATTATCACTCAAGCTTGCCGTGGGTCTATAGTTAAAACAAGGGTCCGGGGTCCTTTAGGTAAAAAGGTCTCGGCTTCTTTTGGTCTTATTAACCTTCCTATTTTAAATTCTTCTCCGCCTTTTATCTCCAAAAGCCCCTACAATGTTAAAACCGCCGTCATTGAAATGGCTTCCGCTGCTGGCTTAAGCAAGGTTCCAGAAAGCTTAAGGAATCCAATGAACACCACCACTTACGGTGTTGGGGAATTAATATTGAAAGCCATTGAGGAAGGTGCCAAACAAATAATTTTGGGTTTGGGTGACAGCGCAACCAACGATGGGGGCACAGGTGCCTTAAATGCACTGGGAATCCAGTTTCTCGATCGTTCAGGAAACACTGTTAAACCGGTTGGCTCTGCTCTTAAAAAAATATCCTCCTTAAAAATTAGTATAAAAAATAAAAATTTAATGAAGGTGCCGATAGTTTTAGCTACTGATGTGACAAATCCTCTCTTAGGAAAGGAAGGTGCCAGCCAGATTTTTGCTTCCCAAAAAGGCGCTAAACCCGATGAAATAAAAGAACTGGAAAAAGGGCTAAGCAATCTGGCTAAAGTCTTAGCAAAATTTACTGGAAAAAGTGAAGAGTTAAAGCCAGGAGCTGGAGCCGCAGGCGGACTGGGTTTTGGCCTCTCTCATTTCTTTCCCACTACTTACCTTTCCGGTGCCTCTTTGGTTCAGGAAATTTTAGAAATCAACCAGGTTTTAAATAAAGTCCAAGCTGTTTTTACTGGCGAAGGCAATTTTGACCAAAAAAGCCTTAAAGGTAAAGCGGCTTTTCTTTTAATAAAAAAAGCAGCCCAAGAAGGAATTGCAGTTTTTTTAATTGGTGGAAAAGTCAGCTTAAAAGAAATTGAGTTAAGAAAGCTGGGAATTAAAAGGGCAATAAGCCTTATATCATTAGCTCAAAACGAAAAGGAAAGCAAAGAAAAAATCAAGCCTCTTTTGAGAAAAGCTGCTTATATTTTAAGTCTCGAGCTGGCTAAGAATGAGCTCAATGACTTCAGCAAAACCTAAGTTCATTGGCTCTCGAGTAACAAAAACATTATTCTTTTCCTCAAGAGCTTCGAGCATTTCTGGATGTCTCTCAACCCCGTTTTTCACTACAAAAAAGAGTTCAACTTCGGAAGCTATATCTAAGTCGGAAGGGGAGTCGCCAATGGCTACTGCCTCCTCTTTAGCCAAGCCTCGAATTTGCCGGTCCTTAGCCACTGCCTTGCCTTTGCTTAAGCCAGCTGGCACCAGATGATAAGCATGCACTTCTGGCAAAGCAGGGTTAAGAGTGCCTCGACTGGAAATCGCTCCATTGTCTAAGAGCTCAAGGCTCTCATAACCTTCTTTTTTGAGAAGTGAGTTTGCTTCTTCAAGATTCAGCCACCCACGAAAAACCAGTGTGCACCTTCTCCCTTCCGACCAAGGAGTGTGATGTTCTAAGCGGCCCTTATAAACTTCAAAAAGAAAATCAACTGCCCCTGAGTTAACAATTGCCTGATGGGGAGTGTCGCCTTCCCAGGGAAGAGAAAACTCCTGAAAATAGCTTTCTTTACCTAAATCGTAAACAATTTCTCCGCCCAGCTCAGCAATGAAGTTTTTCAAACCTAAAATTCGGGCGTCAGACAAAAGCTGACGACTGCTTCGACCAGAAATTAAAGTAATATCCAGGCCTTTTTCTAAGGCTCTAATTAGGTTTTTTGCTGCCGTTAGAGTGTATCCGCCTGAAGGAGAAGTAAAAAAAGAAGCTCTTGGCCCAAGGAGCGTAGCATCTACATCAGTGTAGATAACTTTTATTTTCTTTAGCTTTTTTCGAAAACTCTCCTTCTCAAAAGGAAAAAAATATTTAGCCGCCATTTCCTTGTCGACCATCTTTAAATTTTCTCTTCAAATTCTCTTAATGGGGACTTAATCGAAATCTCGACTTTCTCTTCAGTAAAACAAAGATTGGTTTTGGGCATAAGATAATCCTTAAAATAAAAAAGATCTTTAACGATTCGCTCTTCCTCTGAAAGCAAAATGAAAAGAGCCTGTAAAATCGAAAAAGACATTTTGCCAAGTTCCGTAGTCGGCTTATTTTTATGAACTCTTTCCCCTAAGTCTACCTGGGCTAAACCAGACAAACCAAACTGCCGCCAGACTTCTATGAGCAGACCTATTTCCACCGCATAGCCAGTAAAAAATGGTAAAGACTTAAAAACTTCTTTTTTCCCCCCATACTCGCCAGAAAGTGGTTGGATAATCATTGAAAGCTGAGGATAAAAAAGGTTAAGCCAGGGCCGTACTAAGATTTCAGTTACCCGACCGCCTCCTTCTTTTTCAATTTCTTTATCCCGCTTTATGGGGCGTCGATAAAAACCCTTAACTAAAACTATTTCCTGGTTCATTAGCAAAGGGCCTAACAATCCATAAACAAAATGAGGTTCAAAATTCGAAACATCCGAGTCCAGCCAAATTATCAAATCACCACGGGCAACTGCTAGACTTTTCCACAATGCCTCACCTTTACCCCCCTGCTTTCCAGCCAAGGGAAGAATTTCATCCTGAAGATAGACTTCGGCTCCAGCCTCCCTGGCTCGTTCAATCGTGCTATCGGTAGAATTACCATCAACTATCATTAGCTGGTCAACGAGGCTGGTTTTTTCAACAAACTCTTCTCGAATAACCGCGACAATCTTCCCAACTGTGTCCTCAACATTAAGAGTTGGCAAGCAAATAGATACAGTCAGCCCCCTCTGGCGTTTGAGCTTCTCTAACTCCGGAAGAAATTTAAAATCAGAGGAAGAATAAGTTCTCTCTTTAAACCACTTTTCTCTTTGCATAATCAGCAATCTTGCCTTTTAAAGTGAGTTTAGTTTACCATAAGGTCATTAACAATGAGAATGGTCAAAGATGTCAGAAATAAGAAAAGACCCAATTAGTCACACTTGGGTTATTATCTCAACTGAAAGAGCCAAAAGACCTTCAGACTATAAAAAAATCGCAACTGAAAGTGAAAACAACCAATCACCGGAGAACTGCCCTCTCTGTCAGGAAGCAGCAACCCCACCGCCACCTGGTGATTCCTGGGCTGGCTTATCAAAGGAAAGCAATGGCCAATGGCTAACTCGAGTTCTTCCAAACAAGTTTCCTGCTTTAAAACCTGATACCTCCCTTTCCCAAAAAGAAGAAAATGGGTTTTACCACTCATTAAGCGGGACGGGAGGGCACGAAATAATTCTTGATAGTCTAAATCACAACGAAACACTTTCTCAAATGAGGTTAAGTCAGCTTGAAGCTATGCTTTTAACCTATCAAACCCGTTTTTTCCGCTGGAAGCTCGACCATCGCATCTCTTATGTTCTGGTCTTTCGAAATCACAAAAAAGCAGCTGGAGCCTCTCTCTCGCATCCTCACTCTCAAGTCATTGCTAGCCCCATTATTCCGCCTCGCATTTTTGAAGAACTAAGAGAAGCCAGGGAATATTACAAGCTACATCGAGAATGTATCTTCTGTAGAATGATAAAAGATGAACAAAAGTTAAAAAAACGGTTAATCTACCAAAACCCTTCTGTTTTAATCTTTTCTCCCTATGCGGCTCGTTTTCCTTTTGAAACCTACATCATTCCCAAAAAGCACTTTGCCTCACTAGAAGAAACTGACAGGAAAACACTAAAAGATCTGGCTAAGGCCTTTAAATTTTTCTTTAGTCGATTGGCAGAAGTGCTGAGCGATCCTCCATATAACTACATGCTCCACGTTTCTCCCCTAAAGACACCGGGCCTTCTATATTATCAC
>FMJZ01028979.1_pt1 | contig 21265 bp, 16 predicted proteins | sample 1987881 | NCBI WGS metagenome assembly FMJZ01 (sample SAMEA4378227, study PRJEB15110) | soil metagenome | biome: soil; feature: Field; material: Soil | place: India | collected 2015-03-11 | depth 0 m
ATAGCACTTGATGAACTATTTGGCCATGTATCTGGTGCCTTTACCGACGCCCGAACCGCGCGGCTCGGGATACTTGAGACCGCCAAGGGATCCACAGTTTTTCTTGACGAAATTGGCGAAATTGACCAGGAATTTCAGGCCCGTTTGTTACGGGCAATTGAGTACCACCGGATAAAACCTCTGGGTAGTTCAATAGAAAAGACCGTTGATATCCGGGTGGTTGCCGCTACCAACCGGAGCATAGAAGAGTTACAGAGTCGGTTCCGGCAGGATTTTTACAGTAGACTGGTTCAGAAGTGCATTACCGTACCATCACTCGCGCAACGCTGGCAGAAGGAGAAGCCGACAACCGTTGAGGCGGATATTGCCGAGTTTTTTGAATTTATCACCGAGAGGAAGAACCGGAGCCCCTGGGTGAAGAGGAAAATTTACCCGGACCCCACGGCGGTGAAGCTTCTCACCAATATTGTACTTCAGTATTTGGAAAAGAAAAACAACATCTTTCAGGGCAATATCCGCACCCTGACGAGTTTAATTGAGGGGGCTTACGAAAGAGCCCAGCATGAGAACGCACCCACGGTGGGCATTGGCCAGATCGCCTCAACACTGGCAAGGCTTTCTGCGGACAGCCCGCAGGTGTTTTCAGACACACCGCCGCCCGGCCAAAGAAAAACCACAATCGAAACGGTGGTTGGTAGCCTAAAACTGGCCGACATAGAAAAGATGGCGATAAAAGAGGCGTTGTCCATTACCGGCAACAACCAGACTCGGGCCGCCCACATTCTGGGAATTCATCGCGACACCCTGAGAAAGAAAATGCGCTTATACCGGATTGAGTAAAAAGCCGTTTTTTTCTTCGGTTACAGCCGAATAAATCAGCACATATAAATTAATTATTTTAGTTGTTTTTTTCTGATATTTTTTATTTTTATAACCTTAGCAAATTTTGATGTTTGGCATATATTTTGCTATAGTGATGTGTTGAGGAGGTGTGTGAATTTTTGACCGAGCCAGACAGAGGTTCTCTCTGAGGGCTGTCGCGCTCACGGCTTCTTATCACCAGTCCAACACTCTCAACGGGGGCCTAATTGCACGGTGTGCCAGCGCCTACGGCACACCGTGCAATTTTTAATTACCAGTAAGGTTTAATGGCCGATGGGGCGAGAAAGAGATTGACAAAGCGATTTATTTTTTTTATCGTAAAAGCAGCGATGAAACCGTTTCTCCGGGAAATTCTGGACGGTCTGCTTGTAGATTATGTCGATGTCCGGATAGAGGAAAGTGAAAACACCCGGATTGTCTATCGGGGAAAAGAACTGGATGAACTGAGCCGGGGCTTTGAACGTGGTGGGTGTTTGCGGGTTTTTCATCAGGGGAACTGGGGGGTGGGCACATTTAACGAGATTGACTTGGCGAGGTTAAAAGAACTGGCGGACGATGTTGCCCGGGAGGTGATGGCAATGCCGCCCCGGGAGGGTGAGCTGGTAAAGTTGCCGGCATTTGAAGATGTGATTCATGTGCCAAAAGAGATTGACCCGCGCCGGGTACCGCTGGCGGAAAAGCACGAGATGATTCACCGCTATAACAAAATTCTCCTGAATACCACCGGGGTTGTGAGCACCGTTTCAAGTTATCATGATAACTATCGGAAAATCTACTGGTTTTCAAATGAGGACCGTTACATTGAGCAGGAGTTAGTCTACACCGGTTTTTCCTGTCGGGCAATTGTCCGGGATGGCACCAATATCCAGGACTACGGCGAATCCTTTGGTAAGAGCCAGGGGATTGATTCCTTAAGAAACAAAGAGGCGATGGTGGAACGGGTGGCGAAGATTGCGGTTGACCTGCTCCGGGCAGAACCGGTTGCGGCGGGTGTTTGGAGGGTGGTTATTGACCCGCTTCTTGGCGGTGTTTTTGCCCACGAGGCGTTTGGGCATTTAAGCGAAGCGGACTTCATCGCCGAAAACGAACGGTTGCGCCAGATGATGCGCATCGGGGCCAGGTTTGGGGTTGATGAATTGACGATAGTGGACGACGCCACCCTGCCGGGAGAACGGGGCAGTTTCCGCTACGACGACGAAGGGACCCCGGCAGAACGCACAGAGCTGATTCGCAACGGGGTATTGGCGGCCCATCTTCATGACCGGCAGAGCGCAGCGCAAATGGGGGAGCCGGTTACCGGCAACGCCCGGGCGATTTCTTACCAATTCCCCCCAATCGTGCGGATGAGCAATACCTATATTGAACCCCGGGACAAACCACTGGAGGAGATGCTTGCGGAAATGGACCGCGGGCTGTACGTGGTTGGCAGCCGGGGAGGGATGACAGAGTTGGAGGCGTTTACGTTTTCTTCTCAGTATGCCTATTTGATTGAAAAGGGGAAGAAGACCAAAATGCTTCGTAATGTTACCCTGACGGGCAATGTCTTTGAGACCCTCCGGAACATAGAGGCGATTGGTAATGACCTGGTGCTTTTTGGTGGTTTAGGTGGCTGCGGTAAAGGGGGGCAGGGGCCGCTGCCGGTGGGAACAGGAGCCCCGCACATCAGGATAAAAAATGTCATTGTTGGCGGAAGGTAGGGAAGAATGAGACAGGAGATTGTGGGACTGGCGAGACGGAAGGCGGCGGTGGAGGTTTTTGAAATCCGGAGTGACCTGATTCAGGTGGAGTTCCGCCAAGGAAAACTGTATGCTCAGGAGACAAAACTTTCCCGGGGCTGGGGAGTGCGCGTGATTCACGAGGGCAGGCTCGGGTTTGCCTACAGTACCGATCCGGAGCGATTGCCGATGACGGTACAGGCGGCTTTAGAAGTTGCCCGCTACGGGCAAAAGATCCGATTCAATTTTCCCGGACCCGAGTCTCGGCAAACGGTTAATACCTTTGACAACCGGGTGATGCTCATTTCAGCCCAGCGGATGGTGGAGTGGGGGCGCGACCTGGTTGATGCCTTTGCCGCCCGCTGTCCGGAGGCAAAACTGGACATTCAATTCCATCGTATGTATCAGGAGATCGGGGTGACGAACACCAGCGGGATTGACGAAAGTTTTGAACGGGCGGTTTTGGATGTATCGGTAACCGCGCTCCTGGTGGACGAAGGAATCTTCTGGCTTTATGAGTATGTTAACCTCTCCAGCGGACAGGAGTTTCCGCTCGGTAATGTGGTGGAACGGTTGAGCACGCTGGTGAGACTAGCGAAGAGAAAGGCGCGGGTACAAAGTGGCGAGTTGCCGGTGCTGGTGATGCCTACCGCCCTGAGAGAGTTGCTTCTGCCGCTGGAGGTGGCGGTGAATGGCAAGCATCGGGAGAAGGGGACGTCACCTCTCCTTGGTCAGGAGGGCAAGCAGGTGTTAAGCCCGAAGATTACCATTGCCGATAATCCGCTAAAGGGTTTCGGGTTGAGTTCTGCACCATTTGATGGTGAAGGGGTTTCAGCGCGCCGGAATGTGCTTTTTGATAAAGGGGTTTTTAAGGGTTTTCTATTTGACACCGCTACCGCTGCTGCCTGTGGTAGCGAGTCTACCGGTTCAGCGGTGAGGGGTTATGCGAGTTTACCAACCCCGGGAACCACCAATACCGAGGTGGCCCCGGGTGACGGAGAGCTAAGCGCGGTGATGCGGGAGATAAACCAGGGTTTGTTGATTTACAGTTTTATCGGAGGCGGCCAGTCCAATGTTCTCGGCGGCGATGTGGCACTCAATGTTGCCTGCGGGTTTAAAATTGAAAATGGGCAGGTGGTCGGGAGGGTAAAAGACGTGAGCATCGCCGGCAATGTTTACGACATTTTTAAAAACGTGGCGGTGGTCGGGAAAGAGGTGCGGGATTTGGGCAATGCGTTCTTCCCGTTTGTCAAACTCTCTAAAATGAAGGTGGCGGCAAGGGGGTGAAAAATGAGACGAGGCGTTTCTCAAAAGGGTGCCGGCGGTGAGAAATTTCGGGTGCCGGTTGAACAGCTTACCTGGCGGTGTACGCTTAAGGGGTTAAAGTTTCAGACAACCGAAGACCTCAAGGTTGTTTCGGACATTATCGGGCAGGAGCGGGCGCTCCGGGCTTTACAGCTGGGGGTGGAAATCGGAACCTCCGGTTACAACATTTTTGTTACTGGCCCGGCTGGTACCGGCAGAACCACCACGGTCCAGAAACTCCTGGAGAAAACCAGACCGGCGAAAGAACTTACCGATAAGTGTTATGTAAACAACTTTCAGGACCCGGACCAGCCCCGGCTCCTGGTGCTTCCTGCCGGTGAAGGGAAGCGGTTACAGAAGGAGATGGATGAGTTTGTCTCCTATCTGGTGAAGAATGTTCCCCGTCTTTTTGAAGCCGAAGGGTACGAGAATGCCCGGCAGGGGTTGATTGACCGCTTCAAGGAACAGGGGGCAACACGGGTGCGGGAATTTGAGAAAAAGGTGGCGGCAGAGGGGTTTGCTTTGGTCCAGACCGCGCCTGTTGCCCGGCCGGAACTGGCGCCAATTGTGGAAAAGCAACCGGTTGACGTGGATATTCTTGACCGGCTGGTGGAGGAGGGCAAACTGACCGCTGAGCGGGCAAAGGAACTGAAATCCCGGTATCGGGAGTTGAGTGCGGAATTGGTTGCCATTTTCAAAGAGATCCGGGAGGTTGAAAGGCAGGCGCGGGAGGCGCTTACCCAGCTGGACAAAGACATTGTTAACACAGTTCTGGAGGAGCGGATTGCCGAAATTCAGGAGCAACACAAGGACGGCAAGGTCCGGGAGTACTTAAAAGAGGTGAAGGAAGCGGTTCTCGCCAACATCGAACTCTTCCGGCACCGGCCGCCAGAGGGGAAAGCCGGGGAGCAGGTAGATCCATATCTGCCATTTCGGGTGAACGTGCTGGTTGACAACTCAGGGGTGAAAACCGCTCCGGTGGTTTTTGAGGCCAACCCCAGTTATCGGAATCTTTTCGGCTCAATTGAAAGGGTCTGGGATAAATCCGGACAGGCGCGGACAGATTTCACCCATATCAAAGCGGGTTCGCTTTTGCGTGCCGATGGTGGTTTTTTAGTGGTGCAGGCGCTGGATTTGCTGATGGAGCCCGGGGTATGGCCCAATCTCAAGCGCGCCCTGCGCAACCGGCAATTGGAAATCGCCGCCTACGACCCATTTACCGCCCTTTTTGGTACCACGGCATTGAAACCGGAGCCGGTGCCACTGGATTTGAAGGTAATTATGATCGGAGACCCGTTGATTTACAATCTCCTTGTCGCCTATGATGAGGAGTTCAGAAAGATCTTTAAGGTCCGGGCGGACTTTGACTGGGTGATGCCCCTGAATCAGCAGGCGATTGCCGAGTACGCCCAGGTAATCAAGGCGCTTGTTGACAAAGAGGGGCTGAAGCCGTTTGACCGCTCGGCGATAGCCCGGGTAATTGAGTACGGAGCCAGACTGGCAGGCAGACAGAATAAGGTAACCACCCGGTTTAATATCATTGCCGATGTCCTGCGGGAGGCTGATTACTGGGCAGGCAAGGCGGGTTTCAGGGTGGTTAAAGAGGAACACGTCAAGAAGGCGATTGAAGAGCGGCGCCAGCGGGTTAAACTCATAGAGGAGAAGTTGCAGGAGAGCATTCGGGAAGGGTTGCTTTTCATTGATGTAAAGGGGCGGGTGCGGGGGCAGGTTAACGGTCTGGCGGTTTACGACCTCGCCGAGCACGCCTTTGCGATTCCGGTTCGGATTACCGCCAAGGTCGGGGTTGGTTCAGCGGGCATCGTCAGCGTGGAAAGGGAGGCGGAACTGTCCGGACCGATTCACGACAAAGGGCTTTATATCATCAGCGGCTACCTGCGCAATCGGTACGCCGCAGACCAGCCATTAATTCTTTCCGCTTCTATTACATTTGAACAGTCCTACGGCGGGATTGATGGGGATAGCGCCTCCTCTACGGAGTTATATGCGCTCCTGTCAGAACTTTCCGGATTGCCATTGCGCCAGGACCTGGCGGTTACCGGTTCGGTTAACCAGAAGGGCGAAATTCAGCCGATCGGCGGGGTGAACGAGAAGATTGAGGGGTTTTTTGACGTCTGCCGGGAGCGCGGGCTTACTGGTACCCAGGGAGTGGTGATACCCCGGGCAAACCTGGGTGACCTGATGCTTCGTGAGGATGTGGTAGCGGCGGTAGGGCAGGGTAAGTTTCACATCTATGCAGTGGAGACAATTGATGAGGGGATGGAGCTTTTGACCGGGGTGCCGGCAGGAAAGCCGAACCGGAAAGGTGAGTATCCCGCGGGGACGGTGAACGCCTTGGTTAAGGCAAGGTTGAAGGAGTTAGCCGAGGCTTTTCGGCGATTTCGCCCCGAGGAAGGTAAGCCGGGCCGGTAAAGCCAAGCCACCGGAAACGACAAATTTTAATCCCTCCTCAATGCTGAGGTCGGTTTCCACAACGTCTTCCTCGGGCACGAGCGCCAACCAGCCGCTGGTGGGGTTGGGCGTGGTGGGGAAGAATACCAGATAAGCCCGGCGGTTCGCTCCCAGGAGTACCGGTTCTTCACTTGTCAGGAAGCCAATGGCATACAACCCTCGCCGGGGGTATTCAACAAGAACCGTTTTGCGCAGGGAGCTGCGTTTGATAAACACCGCATCGGTCAACTGGCGGGCAGCGGTGTAAATGGAACGGGCAAGCGGAACCCGCTGGATCAGGCGTTCCAGCCAGTTTACAAGCCCTCGCCCGATGAACCCCGAGCTCAGGGCGCCGATACCGGTGATCGCAAGCAAGAGCAGAAGGAAGCTGATAATGGTGGTTAATGCCGGGGGCAGCCGGAGGACCCAGGGTTGCCAGACGATAAGGGGGCGGAGGATTTTGCCCAGGCTGGTGACGACAAACCAGAGCACAAACGCGGTTAAGCCGACCGGCAGGATAGTTGCCAGTCCGGCGAGGAAATGACGGCGCAGGCGAGAAGCCAAAGGAGCCCTCCGTTGGTAGAAGATTACTCCTCGGACCCCGGGGCAGAACGGAGGACCGTGACGACGTCGTCTAGCGCCCTGAGCAGCTGTTTGTTCTGGGCCGGGGTGCCAACGGTTATCCGGAGGGCGTTGGGGAAGTTATACTCTTTTACCGGGCGGGTGATAACACCCTTGCGCTGCAGTGCCTCAAAAACGATTTGGGAATCAATCGGGAAGTTGACGAAGACGAAGTTGGCAAAACTCTCCAGGTAGAACAGCTTCAGCCGCTTGAATTCCTGATAGAGCGCCTTCTTTCCCGCCTCGTTTGCCCTCCGGCTGCGCTGGATGTGGCGGTTATCGGTGAGTGCGGCAATTGCCGCACTCTGAGCGGCGCGGTTGACATTAAAGGGGAGCCGGGTTTTCATCAAGGTCTGGATTATCGCCGGCTTGGCGAAGCCGTAGCCGACGCGGAGCCCGGCGAGTCCGTGGATTTTTGAAAATGTGCGCAGGACGAGGACGTTGTAATTCTGGTTGTAGTAGTCAACGCCGCGCGGGTAATCCCGGCTCGTGATGTACTCGGCATAGGCCTCGTCAAGGATCAGGAGAATCCGTTCCGGCAACCGCTTTATAAACAGGTCCAGTTCCTTTTTTGTGACGATGGTGCCGAGGGGGTTGATCGGGTTGTCAAGGTAGATGATTTTTGTTCGGGGGGTGATTGATTCCAGGATGCGGTCCAGGTTATGGCGGTAGTCAAGATGGGGGACCTCCACCAGGTTGGCGTTCATTATCGCGGTGGCGATGCGGGGAGCGATGAAGGAGCCGGTGGTCTGAATAAGTTCGTCGCCCGGTTCAAGGTAGGCTAGGGCGGCCATATAAATAATGTCAACCGAGCCGTTGCCAACAACAATCGAGTCATAGTCTACCTTGTAGAACTCGGCAAGACGGCTGCGGAGGTAGTAGCAAGTATCTTCCGGGTAGTAGTGGAGTTGAGGCAGGTGTTTGCGCAGGGCGGCGATCGCCTTCGGTGATGGGCCCAGCGGGTTTTCATTTGATGCCAGTTTGATAACCGGCCCTTTCAGTCCGAGTTCCCGCATCACCTCCTCAACCGGTTTGCCGGGCTTGTAGGGGGTTACCCGGTCAATGTTCGCTCTTGGTGAAGGTAACAGCATCAAAATCCTCCTTACTGGAATTATGATTTTTTCCCGGGCGGCGGGCGAAGGCAAACAGAATTCCGCCCAGGATGGCAAATACCAGGTCAATGGCCAAAAAGATAATGGCGACCGCCAGCGCCTGCTGGGCGCTGAGATGACCGGGGAGGTAGCCGGGGGTGAAAAACAGGACAAACGCCGCCTCCCGGACGCCGAGGCCGCCGATGGTGGGTATATTGACAACAATGTTCAGAATTGGGATGAAGATAAAATAATAGCCAACCGGCACCGTTGCCTGAATTGAGCGGGCGGCAAAAAACCAGGCAAGGGACAGTGCCGCCTGGACGCCGATGCCGGAGAGAAAACTTTTCGCCAGTGCCCGGGGCTGATGCCGGAAGGCCTTTACCGCCTGGTAGCTGCGGTCCACCATTTCGGCAATCCGGCGGGGTCCGCGCTGAAGGAGCCGGTTGGCGAACCGGTGGCAGGTGTCGTTAAAGAGAACCGCGGTGAACAGGAAGAGGAAAAGGAGGACAGCAAGAAGCAGGAATACAACCCCGGGGCCGCTCCATTTACCGGCGGCGATTTTGACTGTACTGCCGCCGGTGAAGAGAACGAAGAACGCCATTATTACCGCCAGAAAGGTCAGCGACTGGAAGCCGAGCAACCGGTCAAGGAGCGTGGCGGAGAACGCCTCGGCGGTCTTGCCGGGGCGGGAGGTATAAGCGATGCGCATCACATCACCGCCGATTGAGGTGGGCAGGATTTTGCAGAAGAACAGGCCGATGGTGAAGACCCGCGCCAGGTAGGGGGTGGAGAATTTCAATCCCCGGGCGGCGAGGAGCACCTGCCAGCGCCAGGCCGAAATCCAGATAAAGAGGACGTAGGTGAAAACAGTTAGCAACAGGAAATAGGGGTTTGCCTGCCGGATGGTTATAACACACTCGCCGAGACGGGAGCGAAATAGATAAACGAGCAGCCCGAGTAGCCCGAACGATATGAGGATGCGGATTAACGTGGTGAGGAGGCGTTTCACTGCTTACGTTTTTCATCTTCTTCCCCTGCCCGGATGAGGCGCGCCAATTCTTCCAGCCGTTCGTTTAGCGAAGCGAGCGCCTCGCCAAGGAATCCGGCCGCAAAAAAGAGGAGCCCGGCAAGGACAAGGAGAATTACCAGATAAAGGAGGGGACGAAAGCCGTGACCCAGAAGACGGAGGAGAATGGCAACAACGGCGGCGATGAACCCGGCAATCAGGCAGATAATACCGCTGGTGCCGAAGTAGAGCATCGGCTTGCGCATAAAAGACACCTGGAAGCCAACCGCCAGGAGGTCAAGAAGACCGACGATAATTCGCCAGGGGCTGGAGTACTTTGGTTTGCCCGCATAACGGGGGCGAAGTTGTACCGGCACCTCGGTGATGAGAAACCCCTTTGCGGCGGCAAGGGGAACAATATAGCGGTGCCAGTCTTTGCGCAGATTCATCCCCTCCAGAATTTTCCGGCGGAATGTCTTTAGGGCGTTGATGTCGTGGACCTTCAGGCCGAACAGTTTGCGCGCGAGAAAGTTGTAAATGCGGGAAATGGTGCGTTTCTCATAGCGACCGACCTTTCTGCCGGTAACCAGATCATAACCACGGTCCAGAACCTCAACCTGTAGTTTTATGTCTTCGGGAGAGAACTGCAGGTCAGCGTCAAATATGGAAATGTACTCACCCCGGGCGATGGCAAAACCGGCAAGGACCGCGGCGGTTTTGCCCTGATTTTTGGGCAAACGACAGACTCGCAGGAAAGGGTATCGGTCGCGCAGGGAGTCGGCCTTACTGAAGGTACCGTCGGTGGAACCGTCGTCAACAAGGATTACCTCATAAGCGGGGTCAAGTTTTTCCGCCAGTTCTGCCAGGAGCGGCGCAACATTTTCCACTTCGTTGAACGCCGGAACAATTACCGAAACCCGGGGATGTTGGTTAGACCCCATTTGCTCTTGAAATATACCAGATTTGGCGAGTTTGTCAAGAGGTGCGGAGGGGAAAAACGGCTCCAGCAGAGGGCAAAAGGGCGGTTTTAAATTGTAAGCCCTTAATTTAAAATTACTTACAAACAATTGATTTCTGCTGATAATTGGGGTAAAATGTTTATTAAATAAAAAGGAGTTTAAAATAATGAGAAAAACGGTTCTGTTTCTGTTGGTGTTGGCGAGTGTGCTCCTGGCCCGGGATTTTCTCGGCGTTGTGCCCGGGGTTAATCCGGAGGCGGTTGCCGGGAAGTTTCGGGTTGTTGGTCAGACCGGGAGCGGGGTTCTGGTTATCGGTTCGGACCTGGTTTCATTTACCGCCCGCCGGGGTCGGGTTCTGGACTGGGACCCCGGGGAGAAGGTCTATTATCGGGTTCGTCTTTTTGACTGGGGTCTTCAGGACCAACTTGCCAGCGTGGCAAAGGTCCTTGACTTTGACGGCGAGGAGTATCTGGTGGCGGTGACAGCCGATGGGGTGGAACGGTTAATGGGGTTGCGGGCATTATTCGCTCGGGTAAACCAGCGGGGATGGGTTTTCCGCCCGGGTGGGGTGGCATTACCGCCGGTTCTGTCCAATCCGTTAATTGAGCAGATGGTGGCGGCGGTGTCGGCCGATTCGGTGCTTTCCTGTGTCCGGCGGCTTCAGCGTTATCGCACCCGTTACTCCACTTCCGATTCCTGTCGGGCAGCAGCAGAGTGGATAAGGCAGAAGTTTATCGCCTACGGCTGCGACACGGTGATAATGCAGAACCACACCGCGGGTCATGCGCCCAATGTGGTGGGGATAAAATTTGGCACCCTGGGTCAGCGGAATCCTTATGCGATTATCTGTGGCCATTTTGATTCCTATGCGCCGACCAATGCGCCTGGTGCCGATGACAACGCCAGCGGCACCGCCGCAGTGATTGAGGCATGCCGGGTGACCCAGGGGTATCAGTTTACCCATGACCTGCGCTTCATCGCCTTTTCCGGGGAGGAGTTTGGGCTTTATGGCAGTGAGTATTATGCGGAACAGGCGCGGGCGCAGGGTGATTCCATCCTCGGGGTGCTGAACTTTGATATGATTGGCTATGTTGATGCGGTGCCGGAAAATCTGGATGTTCTGGGCAAGATTGCCAACCCGGCCTGTGAGCCGTTTGTTGACTGGTTCACGGCAATCGCTGACACCTATGCCACCCTGCCCATTTACAAAAGGATGGTTAATGACAATCAGAACTCTGACCACGGGCCGTTCTGGAATAACGGCTATCTGGCGTTTTGCGGGATTGAGGATTTCTGGCCCGGGAACCCCTACTATCACACCCCGGGTGATTCCATAGGTGCGGGGTACAACAGCAACGAGTTCTGTACCCAGGTGACCAGAGCGGGTGTTGCCGGTCTGGCTACGCTCGGTCAGCCGGTGCCGTTGAATATGCCGCTGCTCGGACTGCTGGGCACCAGGATTAACGACGGGGTGGGCAACAATAACGGTTTCTGGGACCCGGGTGAGAGTATCGGGGTGTTTCTGGTGTTGAAGAACTTCGGCACCGTCGCGGCCCATAATGTCCAGGCCAACTTAACCACCACCGATACCTTTGTTACTCTGTATCAGACCGGCGCCTCGTTTGGCGACATTGCCGGTGGCGATACCGCGGTTAACAGTCAGCCCTATCTAATGCGGGCGGCATTCAATACCCCCCGTGAACACATCGTCACCTTTAACCTTAACATCAGCGCGGTTGAGAGTTCCTACACCACCCAGTTCAACCTTCAGGTCGGCCCCTATCTTGTCACCGACCCGATTCCGGATAACGGTGAGCCGCCGCGCTACTGGGCATATGATGACATTGACACCAGCTATGTCCCTCATCCGGTTTATAACTGGATTGAGATTAACGCGGTTGGCACCCGTCTTAACTATCCTCACAATGATAGTGTCAAGGTTATTCGGTTGCCGGCGGGATTCGGCCCGCTTCGGTTTTATGGGCGGGAGTATGACTCAATATCAATTTCTGCTGATGGCTGGCTCTGCCCGGGTTCTTACCGTCAACCAAGTTATGCCAATCAGCCGCTGCCGGCACCGAACACCCCGCCCGGTGTGATCGCGGTTAACTGGGACGACCTTTACCCCAATTACAACAACACCGGTTTTGTGTTTTACTTTTACGACACCAGCCGGCACTGTTTGATAGTTGAGTATGACAGCGTCTGCTATTACACCCCCCGGTCCCTGCGGGATAAGTTTCAGGTGCTGATTTATGACACCACCGTTACCACGCCGACCGGCGATAACGTAATCGTTTTCCAGTATCTTACCGCCAACGGCTACAGCAGTTCCACGATTGGCATTCAGGACCCGACCCGGCAGATTGCAATTCAGTGTCTTTACAACGGCACCTATACCCGGGGTGCGGCGCCAGTCGCTCCGGCACGGGCGGTGAAGTTTACCACGATTGAACCCACTGGAGTGGAAGAAAAGTTTGCTCTGGAGGCGGCAGGAAAACGGGCGGTTTTCTGCCCGGGTTTGGTTCGGGGTGTTGCCCGGATTCAACTGGGCACACCGGAACAGCGGGTTTTGGTTTACGACCGGGCGGGCAAACTGGTGGGCTCGCTGCAGCCATTTCCAGGAGTGCGGGTGGTTGACTGGGACACCCGGCGTCTGGCCAGCGGGGTCTATTTTCTTAAACCCGCTCTTGGCAGGGAGGTGTTGAAGGTGGTGCTGATAAACTAAAAAAGTAACCGCCGGGCCGAACTGGATAATCAGGGCGCCCCGGTTTTTATTTTCCTCGCGTTTCAGTTGGTGGTCATATTAACACGATATAAATCAAAATGTTTTCGCATTATGCCGGGAAGTAAAAATCGGACAATTTTGCCTTCCCCCGCCCCCGTTCCCCGGGTTGTTCAGAAAACCGGTCGGGTTTTATCTGATGACGGTGATTTTTGCCCGGTAGTTCTGGTCTGGCGGGATGGCGAAGTTGAGGAAATAGATACCGGGCTCAGGGGGTGAGATGTTAAATATGTGCTCGCCCGCGGCAATGGTACCGGTTTTGATGCGGGCGACCTGTCTTCCTGCCTGGTCAAACAGGAGCAGCCGGACCGGCGCCGATTGGGTGATGCTGAAACTGATCTGGTAGCCGTCGGGTGTCGGGCGGACGGTCAGGGGGGCGGTTAAAAGGGCGGGGTGGTGTTCAACGATCGGGACGCCGTTGTTGGTGGTAACCATCATTGAATCAATCGCGGTGTTGCCCGCGATATCACCGGTTCTGACGATAATCCAGTAGTTGCCATCGGGTACCGCAGCGGTTGCCCAAGTGCCGGCGGTGTCGGTTGCCTCAATAAGGCTGTCACCGTCGCTGTTGGTGATGATATAGTAGTAATCGCGGTTGCTGTAGTCGCCCCGGGAGCGGCAGGTGTTGTCCTGTTTGTAGACCACGCCGACCAGGCTGGCGTCAAGCTGACCGGCGAAGACAAGCGCCGTGCACCAGGGGATAACGGTGGTGCCGCCCGCGCTTTTGACCGAGTATTCAATAAGGTAGGGCGCCAGCCGGTCCCAGATGGTGTCGCCGGTGGTAAAGCCGGTTTTGTCGTAAATTTTGGCGATGATATCAACATCTCCGTTCAGGGCGGTCGGGCTTAAGTAGGTTGATGTGTTGTTGCGGCAGAAGGCGAAGCGCTGTCCGGGCCGGGCGTTTAAGAAAACCGGCGGTGATAGGTCGTGGTTCGGGGTGATCAGGGTGAGGGGGTTCTGAATGAACCACCAGGTCGGGTTAGGAAACCGCTGCCAGAAGGCGCCGGTGTCGGAGATGCGAGCGAAATGGAGGTGGTCAAATCCGGTTACCGGCCAGGGGACAAGATATCCGATAAGTTCGCCTTCCCCGACCTCGTCGCCGAGGTTTTTGTGGTAGCGGGCGGGATCAATGTGGGCATAGAGCCAGCCGGGTGCCCGGCCGGTATAGGTCGGGGGTGAGTCGCACACCGCCAGGCGGTAGTGGAGTTCTTCCTGGATTGTGCCCCAGGCTTTGACCCAGCCGTTGGCGACCGCCCGGACCTCAGCCCCCTGTTGGTGGGGGGTGATGATGTCAATACCGTTGTGAAAATAACCGCCACCGCCGTAGTTCTGGTAATTGCCCCAGTTGTTGCCGAGGGGGTGAACCGAATCCAGCGGCGGAATAGGCCAGAAGATGGCCAATGCCGGCGTGATGATAATAAAGAGCAGGGGCAGGATGCGCACCGCTTTTATTTTATTCAGGAAACGGTGGTTGTCAAAGCAGGAGCGTTTTGACAGAGGGAGAAGGGTAGTTATATTAAACTAAGCGATGGCCGGAGTTGCTAAACCATTCAGTCGTTTTGCCCGTCATTACGACCGGTTTATGATGAAGTACGTTGATTATCCGGGCTGGGTGAGCTACGTGCTCCGGATTTTTCGGCGGTTCCGGGTGGCGCCCAGGGTGATACTGGACCTGGCCTGTGGCACCGGTATTCCTACCATTATTTTGGCGGAAAAGGGTTATCGGGTAATCGGCGTTGACCGATCTCCGGAGATGCTGGCGGTGTTGGAGTCAAAGCGCGGAAGTTTGCCGGTGCGGGTGGTGTGCTCAGACATCCGGCGGTTCCAGCTGGATGAGGTGGTGGATGCCGCGATATCGCTTTATGACAGCATCAACTACCTTTTGACCGAGGAGGACCTGGTGGACTGTTTTCGCTGTGTGCGCCGGGTGCTGGCAGCACACGGGATTTTTGTTTTTGATCTCAACACCCTCTATGGGCTTGCTGAACAGTGGGGTTCAAGGACCATCACCCGGGAAACAGAGGACATCGTCTCGCTGTGGCAGAGCCAATTTGACCCCAAGACGCGGATTTCTACACTCCAGCTTACCTTCTGGGAGAAAACGGCTGACGGCAGTCCGGGCGAGCGGTTTTATGAGGTTCACGAGGAGCGGGCTTATACCCAGCGCGAGGTGACACGGGCGTTGGCCCGGGCCGGGTTTGCCGAGGTGCATTTCTATCATCACGGTGGGTTTTTACCGGTGACGCCGTTAACGGTGCGGATGATGGTGGTGGCAAAAGGGCAGATTTGAAAGATGGCTTTTGGGCATTAGAATAGGCTATGCGTTTTATTGCTGATCTGCATATTCATTCCCGATTTTCTCGGGCGACAAGTCAGGATATGGACATACCCGCAATTGCCCGGGCGGCAAAACAGAAGGGAATTAAACTTGTCGCCACCGGGGATTTTACCCATCCGGAGTATTTTAGGTCTCTGGAAAAGAACCTGGTGGCGGTGGGAAACGGGCTTTACCAGGCGGGCGATGTTTACTTTATCATTAACACCGAGGTGAACAATATCTATTCCGCTGGCGGGCGGTTGCGTCGGATTCACAATATGATTTTTGTGCCCAGCCTGGAGACCGCCCGGGCGGTCTCAGATATGCTCGCCGGTTATGGCAAACTGGAGGCGGATGGCCGGCCGACTGTGAGCATTAGCAGTTATGAACTCCTGGCGCGGGTGCTGGAGATTGACGCCCGGGCGTTTATTGTTCCGGCGCATATCTGGACCCCCTGGTTTTCCCTTTACGGTGCCAACTCCGGTTTTGACTCATTTGAGGAGTGTTTTGGCGATTTGAGCCCGGAGGTTTTTGCGGTTGAGACCGGTCTTTCTTCGGACCCGCCGATGAACTGGCGGCTTTCTGAGCTTGACAAGAAAACCCTGATATCCAATTCCGATGCCCATTCGCCCAGCCGGTTGGGTCGGGAGGCAAATGTGTTTGACTGCGAACTTTCCTATGATGAAATCCGGGCGGTGTTGAAGACCGGGGACCGGCAGCGGTTTCTCTTCACAATTGAGTTTTTTCCCGAGGAGGGCAAGTATCATTACGACGGCCACCGGAATTGCGGGATCAGGCTGGCGCCGGCAGAATCAATTCTTTCCGGCGATGTCTGTCCGGTTTGCGGCCGGCACCTGACGGTCGGGGTGCTGCACCGGGTGGAAAAACTGGCTGACCGCGAGCCCGCGGCGGTGCCCCAGGACCGGATTCCGTTCAAGCACCTGGTGCCCCTGGAGGAGATTATCGCCGAGGCGCTGGGTGTCGGGCGGGATACCGCCGGGGTGGCGAAGAAGTATGAGGAGCTGATTGCGGCGCTGGGTAGCGAGTTTGATATTCTTATGGATGTGCCGGTAGCGGATATCGCCCGTATTGACGAGCGGATTGCCCAGGGGGTGGAGCGGATGCGGCAGGGAGAGGTGCTGTTAGAACCGGGTTATGACGGCGTTTTTGGTCGGGTCCGGGTGTTGCCCGATGCCCGGCCCGAGCCCCTGGTGCGGGACGGGGAAAAGGGCGAGCAGTTAAGGCTTTTCTGACGATGAAACAGCTCTGGGCGCCCTGGCGGGTGGAATACATTTACTGTGTCAATGAGCGGCGGGGAAGAAAGGGGTGTCTTTTCTGTTCACTTAAGCGGGCGGCGAACGATGCGGACAATTTAATTCTTTTTCGGGGCGACCGGTGTTTTGTGGTGATGAACCGGTTTCCCTATAACAGCGGTCATCTGATGGTCGCGCCCTATCGCCATGTCGCCAGTTTGACCGGGCTCCGGGACGAGGAGGGTCAGGAACTGATCGCCCTGCTCCGTCAGGGGCTGCGGGTTTTACAAAGAGAGTTCAAGCCGCAGGGGTTCAACGTCGGTGCCAATCTGGGTGCGGTAGCCGGGGCGGGTGTTGCCGGCCATCTGCATTTTCATGTTGTGCCGCGGTGGCAGGGGGATACCAACTTTATGCCGGTGCTTGCCGAGACCAAGGTTGTGAGCGAGCATCTCCAGGAGACCTATCGCCGGCTGCAGCGGCGATTTAACCGCGGGTAGCGTTATGGTCAAGGCGGTGGTTTTTGATGTGGACAACACCCTAGTGGATTTTAACAAGTGGAAGGAGGCGGCGGTTGATGCGGCGGTGATGGCGATGATTGACGCCGGGCTGGACCTCGCTCCCGAGGCGGCAAAGAAAAAGATTTATGCGATATATCAGGAAAAGGGGATTGAGTATCAGGAGGTTTTTAACGATTTTCTCAGCGCGGTGCTGGGGTATATTGACTACCGGATTCTGGCCAGCGGGATAATTGCCTATCGCCGGGCCCGGGAGGGGGCGCTGGTTCCCTATCCCCATGTCCAGTTGGCGTTGTTAAAGCTGTTTCGGATGGGGCTGAAACTGGCCGTGGTCTCCGACGCCCCGCGGTTGCCGGTCTGGATGCGGCTGGTTTCCCTTGGTGTGGACCGGTTTTTTGATGTGGTGGTGACCTTTGACGATACCGGTAAACGAAAGCCGGCACCCGAGCCGTTTGCCAAGGTACTGGAACTTCTGGCGGTGGCACCAGGGGAGGCGGTGATGGTTGGGGACTGGGCTGAGCGGGACATTGTTGGTGCCAAGGAGTTGGGGATGATTACTGTGTTTGCCCGGTACGGAGACAGTTTTGGCACCAGGGTTTCGGGCGCTGATTATGAAATTAACGACATTCTGGAGTTAATTCCGGTGGTGGAAAGGCTCCAGCAGCAGGGGTAAGGTGGCGGTATTTGGGGTCGGAGTTGATCTGGTAAATGTGGGCCGGCTGCGCCGGGTGATGGAGCGGTTCGGAGAACGGTTTGTCCGGCGGATTTTTACCCCGGATGAGGCGCGGTTTTGTGCTGGACTTGCCGATCCCTGGCCATCATATGCGGCCCGGTTTGCCGCCAAGGAGGCGTTTGCCAAGGCGCTCGGTACCGGTCTCCGGGGGGTGATTTCTTGGCAGGAGATTGAGGTGCGTGACAATGAGCGCAGCCGGCCGACGATCGCGGTTTCCGGTCGGGCAAAGGAGCGGCTGGGGAATCGCCGGGTGCATCTAAGCCTGACCCACCTTGATGATTACGCCGCGGCAGTGGTGGTGATTGAGGATTGAGCCGATTTGACATTTAAGGCCGTTTCGCTATTCTAAACCGCCCGGATGGCAGACAAAAAAGAACTTCTAATTGTGGAGTCGCCAACCAAGGCGCATACCATCAGCGTGCTTTTGAAAGGAAGGCTGGATGTGCTTTCCTCCCAGGGGCATATCGTCGACTTGCCCAAATCACGACTTGGGGTTGATGTTGAGAATGGGTTTGAGCCCGAGTACATCAGGATTCGGGGTAAGGCAAAGGTAATAAACGAGTTAAAGCATGCTGCCCGGAAGGCGGCACGGGTGTATCTGGGCTGTGACCCGGACCGGGAGGGGGAGGCGATTGCCTATTCAGTGGCGCAGGAAATCAAAAATGGTGCCGAGATTAAGCGGGTCCTTTTTTACGAGATTACCCCCCGGGGAATCACCGAGGCGTTCTCGGCACCCGGAGAGATTGACATGAGAAAGGTGGACTCCCATCGGGCGCGGCGGGTTATGGATCGCCTGGTTGGCTATCTGGTTTCGCCGTTGCTCTGGCATACGGTGCGGGCGGGTCGGTCAGCGGGCAGGGTGCAGACAGTGGCGCTGCGGATTCTGGTGGAGCGGGAGCGGGAGATAACCCGGTTTGTGCCCGAGGAGTTCTGGGTTGTCCGTGGTGTTTTTGTCCGAGAAAACGGCGAGCGGTTTGAGGGGAAATTGGTAAAGATCAAGGGAGAGGCGGCGAAATTAAAGGACAGTGCGGCGGTAGACCGGGTCCGTCAGGAGTGCACCGGAGTGCAATTTAAGGTCAGCCGGGTTACGATCCGGGAGTGGCATAAAAGGCCCCTGCCACCGTTTATCACCGCTACTCTGCTCAAGGAGGCGGGACAGGTTCTGAAATTCTCGCCCTCCCGGACGATGCGGGTGGCCCAGCAGCTATTTGAAGGGGTTGATATGAAAGAGGAGTCGGTTGGCTTAATCACCTATCCCAGGACCGATTCCTTCCGGATTGCGAATGATTTTCAGGAGACGGTGCGGGCGTGGATTGCCCGGGGTTATGGTGAGAAATTTTTATCTGAGAAACCCCGGCACTATCCGGACCGGAAAGGTACCCAGGGCGCCCACGAGGCGATTAGACCTACCCGCATAGACCTGCCGCCAGAGGCGGTGAAAGAGTTTCTTACTCCGGACCAGTTCAAGCTCTACAGTTTAATCTACCGTCGGTTTATTGCCAGTCAGATGGCGGATGCGGTTTATCGGGTTACCGATGTCCTGGTGGAGAACCAGAATTACACCTTCCGCAGTGATGCTGTCCAGCGGCTGTTTCCCGGGTTTGAGCAGGTTTACGGTGAGCCAGAAAAGGAAAGAAAACTACCGGCGCTTAAAGATGGGGAGCCGGTGGCGCTGGTTGAACTGAATGGAGAACAGAAGTTTACCCAGCCTCCTCCCCGGTATACCGAGGCAACCCTGATCAAACGACTGGAGGTAAATGGTATTGGCCGACCGTCAACCTATGCGACGATCGTGTCCACCCTTCTGGAAAGAAAGTATGTGGAGCACAAGGAAGGAAAGCTTGTGCCGACCGAACTGGGGATAGTAGTGAACGACATTCTGATTCCCCGGTTTGCCAACGTGTTTGAGGTTGGTTTTACCCGGGAGATGGAAAAACAGCTGGACCTGATTGAAGAGGGCGAGAAGGACTGGCGGGAGGTGGTGCGGGTTTTCTACGTGCCGTTTCAGGAGGACCTGAACCGGGCCCTGGCAGAGAGCGGAGAAATAAAGGAGGGGCTGGTTCAGGAACTGGCAGAGCACTGTCCGAAGTGCGGGGCGGTATTGAGCGAGCGGTGGGGGCGGTTTGGAAAGTTTGTTGCCTGTTCTAAGTATCCAGAATGTGATTATATCAAAAAGACGCCGGGTAAACTGCTTGCTGAGCGATGTCCGAAATGCGGGGAGCAACTGGTGGAAAGGCAGGGCCGATACGGTAAATTCATCGCCTGCTCCGGTTATCCGAAATGTGACTATATCCAGCGGCCCACCAAAGCAACACCCAGGCTGCTGGAGGAAAAATGTCCCCAATGCGGGAAGCCGTTGGTTGAGAGAACCGGGCGATTCGGTCCGTTTGTTGCCTGTTCTGGCTATCCGGAATGTCGCTATGTGAAAAAGAAAGGTAGGGGGCAGAAAAAGGAGGAGGCAAAGGAAGAGAAATGAGATGGCGGCGAAGTGGTAGTTTTTATCAGTTGAGGTTGGAGCGGGGGGAAGAGATTGTTCAAACGGTGGTGGAGTTTGTCCGGGCAGGGCAGATTAGGTCTGGTGTTATACTCGGGCTGGGTGCTGGAACCGATATCACTCTGGGGGCGTATAACCTTAAGCAGCGGGTGTATCACCGGCGGCGGTTTCGGGGTGAGTACGAAATCTGTAGCCTGGTCGGCAACATCGCCTGGGACGGGACAGAGCCGATCTGTCATATCCATGCGGTGATAAGCAATGAGCGGCTGGTAACTTATTCCGGTCACCTTTTTGCGGGTAAGGTGGCGGCGACCTGCGAAGTTAACATTTTACCCGGTACCGCAAAAATCCTTCGTGCCCTGGAGTCGGATTCCGGGCTCAAATTACTCCAGCTTTAAACTTTACTGACCGCGACAGTTAATTTGTGATCTGGTCGCGGGGTACAAGTCTCTATATTCCAATCGCTAACAGCGCAATGCCGTTTTCCGGTCAAATCAGGGATTGGGCATGGTATCGGAACAAGAAATGGTTGATGGTTTTAAATGCCAGGGGGTTAAGTGTTTTAGAAACCAGCGGGAGATGGGAAGAAATTCGGGCACGGGGTGTGCTTATTATTCTGCGTGAGGGTGTGTATGGCGCTGGATATTTTGATTCTCGGTTTTGTGGTGGTTTCCTTGTGGCGTGGTTATGCCTCGGGTTTGATGAGGGGGTTTTATTCGCTGGTCTTGCCGGTTATTGGTTTAATGATCGTGCTTAAGAATTGTTCGGTCATCGCCGTCGCTTTCAACCGCCTCCTTCATAACTATCCCGCTGCTTCGTTCATCGCCCTTCTTCTTCTCCTGGGCAGTACCTGGCTTGGGCTCGGTCTGGTCCGCAATCTACTTCTAAAACTGGTTGATTGGAGCCGCCTCAGCAATCTGGACGCCTTCCTCGGTGGAGTGTTTGGGCTGACAAAGGGACTAGCACTGGCCTGGGCTGCCCTCGCCTTGATACTTATCCTGCTGCCGTCCAGCGTTCGGGTGATCCAGAGTTCTGCGGCTGCGGTACGGATTCTGGCACTGGCAGAGAGGGTTGCTGACGCGCAAACGATGGCAGGGCTGGCGAGTCAAGCGGCAGGGGGGAAAATCGCCCCCCTGCC
>FMJZ01026043.1_pt1 | contig 21240 bp, 21 predicted proteins | sample 1987881 | NCBI WGS metagenome assembly FMJZ01 (sample SAMEA4378227, study PRJEB15110) | soil metagenome | biome: soil; feature: Field; material: Soil | place: India | collected 2015-03-11 | depth 0 m
GGGCATGCAATAGTTGGCCATCTACTACCACTGGTTGATCCAATTCACAAGGTTACGATAATTCCGAGAGGAAGGGCTCTTGGTGTTACAGCGACTTTGCCTCTTGATGAGAAGAGGAATTATTCAAAAGAGACTCTGATGCAGGAACTTGTAGTTTTACTTGCTGGTAGAGCAGCAGAGGAAATAAAGTTTGGTAAAAAATGGATTTCTACGGGGGCCTCAAATGATATTGAAAGAGCTACAAAAATAGCAAATTCAATGGTTTGTGAGTGGGGAATGAGTGATAAACTTGGGCCTGTAACCTATGGAGAAAAAGAAGGTCCTGTATTCCTTGGTAAAGACCTTGTAACCAAGAAGAATTTCAGTGAGAAAATTCATGAAATTATAGATAATGAGGTTAAAAGTATAGTCACCACGGCTTATGAAACTTCAAAGGAAATTTTAGAGAAGAATATTAAAAAACTTGATGAACTTTCAAACAAACTTCTTGAAAAAGAAGTTTTAAATAATGCAGAAATAGAAGAGATACTTGGGCCTTCTGATAAAAAACGATATCCTATTCTTGAAAGTATTGGATATAAAAAGAAGAGAAGCAGGACAAAAAATGAAACCGATTGAGGTTTTTGAAAAAATTAAAAATGAAATTTCAAAGGTTATAGTTGGACAGGAAAAAACATTAAAATTTTTGTTTCTCAATCTGGTTTGCGGTGGACATTCTATAATAGAGGGTGTCCCGGGGCTTGCTAAAACAATGCTTGTAAATTCGTTAGCAAAGACCCTCTCTCTTGAATTTAATAGAATTCAATTTACTCCAGATCTTATGCCATCTGATATTACTGGAACAGAAATAATAGACTTTTCAAAGGAGAAGAAAGAATTCACATTTCTTAAGGGACCTATATTTGCCAATGTCGTACTTGCTGATGAGATTAATAGAACTCCGCCGAAAACTCAATCAGCCCTACTTCAGGCAATGCAAGAAAAGAAAGTAACAATTCTTGGTAAGACTTATGAACTTCCAGAGCCTTTTTTTGTTTTTGCAACACAAAATCCAATAGAATATCAAGGGACTTACCCATTGCCAGAAGCTCAACTTGATAGATTTTTATTTAAGATTGATATAACTTATCCGTCTAAAGAAGAGGAAAAAAATATTTTATCAGTTGACTCAAGAGATATTGAACAACTTGAAGAAGTAGTCAGTAAAAAAGATTTGATTAAATTGCAGACAAAGGTTAAAGATGTGTATGTAGCGGATAAAATAAAGGATTACATAGTTGAAATAACGAGAAATTCGAGACCTGTTGACACAACATATTCTTTTGTAAAAGAATATGTGAACTGGGGTGCTGGACCGAGAGCTTCACAAATGCTTTTTGTTGCTGCAAGAGCAAATGCATTAATTAATGATAAAGATTTTGTCGATAAAATTGATATAGATGAGGTTATCTTGCCTGTTTTAAAACATAGAATATTTTTGAATTATAGGGCAAGTTCTGAAAACATAAAAGTAGAGGACATCATACTTGAAATAAAAAAAGAGGTTGAGAAAAAGATATGAGATTTTATTTAAAAATTATTTTCTTTGTTGCTATTCTTCTGCTAACTTCAACGAGCTTGTGGAAGGATGGAAATATTTTTTATAAACAAAAATTAAAAGAAGGAGATATTATCACGGTAAGATTTTCTGATAAGGCTATAATGAAATATAGAATAGAGAACAAAAATACTGCATATTTAACAAAAAAGGGGACAAAAGGTAGTGGTAGTCTATTCAGTTTTTTCCCTGATATTGAAGCAAAAGAAAATGATACAACAAAAAATTCACAAAACTGGACAGTAAATAATGAGAATAATTTTTCAATGAAAGCAAAAGTTGTAAGCATAAATGAAGATTATGGCATTCTTGAGGGAAATAATTCTATAGTTATAGATGGTGAGAAATATGGATTTAAGTTGAGCGGTGAGTTTTTGGTTTCAGAAATCGAACCAGATAACTCTATATTTTCTACTGAAATCTATAATCTCAACTTTGAGCTTTCAAGAGAAAATTTGAAAAAGAGTGACATACTTGGAGAGGGCGATATAGTTTTTCAGACAAATTATAACGAAATAATAACCAACAGGGTATTTGATCCAACAAATAATACAACAAATGTTGTTATTAGCACAAATATGTCTTCTTTTGAAATAAAATTAAAAGGAATTTCAGAAGACAAAAAAAGAGAAATAATTATTAACTATGTGAATTCAATTTTAACACACCTATTTAAGTAAGGAAAAACTATGCTTGAAAAAATCAATTATCCACAGGATTTAAAGAAACTTAATCTTAAGGATTTAAATTTACTTGCAGAAGATATTAGAGAATTTTTGATAGACAAAGTGACAAAAACAGGTGGTCATTTATCTCCAAATCTTGGTATTGTTGAACTCACAATTGCACTTCACTATTGTTTTGATGGGCTTAAGGATAGTATTATATGGGATGTTGGCCATCAGGCTTATGTTCATAAGATACTTACGGGTAGAAAGGATAGGTTTGATAGTTTAAGGCAGGCTAATGGTCTTTCTGGTTATCCTAATCCTCTTGAAAGCGAGTATGATGTTTTTCATGCTGGACACAGCTCTACTTCAATTTCTCTTGCCACTGGCCTTGCAAAAGCTAAAGTTTTAGCTGGTGATGATAGTTATACTATTGCAGTAATTGGAGATGGTGCTTTTACAGGTGGGCTGGTTTATGAGGCTATAAATACTATCGCTCATGAAAATCTGCCTGTAATAATAATATTGAATGATAACGGGATGTCAATTTCACAGAATGTAGGAGGAATATCAAAATATCTCTATAAACTTCAGGAAATAAAGTCTTATTTACACTTAAAATGGGCATTTGAAAGAATTTTAAGAAAGAAACTCTCAAAATTTGGTGATGGACTTGTAAAGTTTCTCTATAGAATAAAAGAATCAGTTAAAATGTTATCGATAAAACGAAATTTTTTTGAAGATCTTGGTATTGCATATGTTGGGCCTATGGATGGTCATAATATTAAGGTTTTAATAAATACATTTGAAGAAGTGAAACAAACAAAGAAACCAATTCTTATTCATGTTATTACCAAAAAAGGAAAAGGTTATACCCCCTCTGAAGAAAATCCCGGGAAATATCATGGAATAAGTGGAGTGGCTTTAAATGGTGATTCAAGCATACCTTTGAAGGCGGAAGGACCATCTTACTCTGAAATTTTTGGTAAAAAGTTGTGTGAACTTGCAAAAAATGATGATAAAATCTTTGCAATTACAGCAGCAATGAAGTCTGGGACAGGTTTAACAGAATTTGCAAACCTTTTCCCGGAGCGTTTTAGTGATGTTGGAATTACTGAGGATCATGCAGTTTTGTATGCTTGTGGACTCCAGAAGAAAGGCTTTAAACCTGTAGTGGCGATTTATTCTACATTTCTCCAGAGGGCTTATGATGAGTTAATTCATGATGTTGGAATTGGAAAGTATAAAATTTTATTCTGCATTGATAGAGGCGGGCTTGTTCTTGATGATGGAGAGACTCATCAGGGTATATTTGATATTTCGTATTTGAGAGGCATACCGAATTTTAAAGTTTTATTACCTGCCACCAAAACTGAACTTGAAATGATGATGGAGTTTGCATTGAAAAATCTTAATGGGCCTATAGCAATAAGGTATCCAAAGGATGTCGCTATTGATTTAGCTGAATATAATCCTCTTGATTATCCTATTGAAATCGGGAAAGGTGTAATGGTAAAGGAAGGAAAAGATTTGATAATTATATCTACGGGGGCACTTTTGAAAGAGGCTTTGAAAGCATCTGAATTACTTAAAGGGAAAATAGATGTTGGAGTTTATAATTTAAGATTTGCAAAACCTCTGGAAGATAAAATTTTATCTTTATTTGATAAAAAACCGATACTTATTATAGAAGAAGGTATAGAAAATGGAGGTATTGCGTCTTATCTTGAAAATAGGCTTCTTTCTTTAAATCCATCAAGAAAGGTTGAGAAAATAACCTTAAAAGACGAATTTCCTCCAATAGGTAAAAGAGAAGACTTGTTAAATCTATATAGCTTGACAGGAGAAAAAATTAAAAGTAAAATAGAATGTATGTTTTTTTAATTTAAGGATTTGTATTAATGCCTAAGAAAACAAAGACGGAAATAGCCAAAGAAATCAAAAACTCTCTTCATACCTGTCCTGAAGATTTTGTCATAGCATATCATAAGAAAGATAGAGCTTTAAAAATTGTCAAAGAAATGAGCGAATTTTTAAGAATACTTGACATAAGAGAAAGCGATATATTAAAAACAATGATTGTGAGATTTGCTATAGAAAGTGTTGAGGCTTCTGCTGGATCTCTCATTGTATATGATAATGAGAAAAATTTACTCACCTATCAAAATACATTTGTTTACGATTCTAACAATAAAATTATTCTTGATACTTCTATTTTTGAATCATATAGTGAATTGCTTGATGTGCAGATATTTATTGGAGAAGGACTTTCTGGGGATGCTTATCTTAAAGGTATACCGATAATAGTTGAAGACTTGAGTAGTAGTATTTATTCAATTCCACCTCTTGCAAAGATTATGAAACTTGATGTTAATTCTGCAATAGCAGTTCCACTCAAGGTAGACAATGAAATACCAGCTGTGCTTGAAATAGTAAAATCTAAAGATAAAGAACCTCTTACTAAAGATGATCTTGAAACTATTATGATAATAGCAAATTTTGCCTCTGCAACACTTGAAAATGCAAGGCTTTTCTTATGGGCTATTCATGATAGCTTAACGGGTCTATATAACAACCATTATTTTTATAAAGAATTTGAAGATGAGATTGAAAAGAGCAAGAGATACAACAGAGTCTTTTCACTTGTTATGTTTGACATTGATGATTTTAAGCAAATTAATGATAGATTTGGTCATATAGCTGGAGATAGAGCTTTAAAGCATTTGTCTGATTGTATTAAGAAAACTATAAGAAAGGATGTTGATATAGCTGCAAGATATGGTGGAGATGAATTTGTAATAATTTTTCCAAACACTTCGGCAGAAAATGCTTATAAGGTATCAATGAGGCTTCTTGAAACAGTTCGAAACACTCCAGTGAATAATGGGGACAACCATTTTAATATAACTTTGAGTATGGGTATTTCAGAGTTTCCAAAGGATGGAGATGAGACATATTTCTTATTTAACCATGCTGATGAAGCTCTTTACGAATCAAAGAGAAAAGGTAAAAATAGAATTACTATTTATAATCAGATGGAAAAATGAGCATCTTTCTTTCAATTGGTACAAATGAAGGCGATAGAAAAATCAATATAAGAAAAGCCCTCTGCGAATTAAAAAATTATTGTGAAATTATAAATATATCAAGATTCTACAGGACAAAACCCTACGGTTATATCAATCAAAAGAATTTTATCAATTTTGTGATTGAAATAAAGACTTCTTACTCTCCTTTTGAATTTATTAAAAAATGTCAGTTAATAGAAAATAAACTTGGTAGAAAGAGAGTTATAAAATGGGGACCAAGAACCATAGATATAGATATTCTATTCTGGGAAAATGAAGTAATTAATACAGAAGATTTAAAAATTCCTCATTACGATCTTCATAATAGAGAATTTGTATTAAAACCGATGCTTGATATCGCTCCAGAGTATGTTCATCCAGTTTTGAAAAAAACTATGAGAGAAATTTATCTTGATTTGAAAGTAAAATAATTTTTTAAAATTTAACATAAAAAAATTGACAATTTTAAAAAATAAATCAAAATATAAACATATTGAAAAAGGAGGCAGATTTTTATGAAAATAGGGGAGGTTCTGGTTAAACTTGGCTACATAAACAAAAATCAACTTGAGGCTATAATAATTGAGCAGGAAGAAGCAAGAAAGACTTCTGAATATCCAGAACCACTTGGGTCATTTATGATAAGAAAAGGAATTATTACAGAAGAGCAGCTTGATAATGCCTTAAGTGAGTATTTTAAAGCTCTTGCAAATGATGAAACAGAACCATCTTATGTTAGAGAAACAGCGAAAGTTGCTATAAAAGCTCTTGAAAGAAGAGCAAGTGAAGGAAAACTATCACAGGAAACAAAATTAACTATTCTTAGAAGAATACAGGATTATGAAGAAAAGATAGCCTTTTATGAAAAATCAATAAAAAATTTAAAGACCCTTGAGCAGAAAAAAATTGTGAAAGAAACTATTGAAAGAGAAGAAAAAGAAATTAAAAAAATGCTTGAAAAGATCGATAGTTTAAAAGGGGATCTTGAGAAATTTTCGTAGAGGCTTAAAAAATGAAAAAGTATTTTATTTTTTTATTTCTTGTCTATGGGATTTTATATCCAGTAAAGAAAGAATTTTCATACTATGGAATTAAACTTGGGCTTACAATGGAAGAAACTATGGATGTAATTGAGAAAAATGGGATTTTGAAAATTGATGAATCAAGATTTTTTGGTAAGATTAATGATCCTGTTCCTTTTATTTTAAAGGCTACATATAGGCCATTTATAAATCAACTTTATGTTCAATTTTATAGTAATGTTGCTTATGGAATAACCATTCAATTTAATAGTTCATATTTTGACTTTTTTACTCTTTCTGAAAGACTTGAGGATGTTTATGGAGTGCCTACTAAAAAAACATCAAAATTTGTTGAATGGAGGACACTTTCAAACTTTCAGAATATTGCTGGTGTGAATTCTGATATTATATTGAGACTTGAATATCCTTCTACTGTTAAGGTTTTTGATAATATTATCCTTCTTAAACTTAATTCAGAAGTGAGCCAGAAGATTATTCTTACTACCAACCAGACTTTTATTAACTCAAACAGAAATGTTTTGCTTAACGAGTTTTAGTTTTTCTCATTAAGACTGATAATGCATGTGCTTCAAGTTCTTCTGAATATGCGAGCTTCCCTACAATATCGGCATTTTTATTTATATAGTCTTCATTGACAGAAAGGAAGCTACTTTTTTTGACAAAGTCATATACACCAAGAGGAGAAGAAAATAAGGCTGTTCCGTTTGTAGGAATAACGTGGTTTGGACCAGCAAAATAATCTCCTAAAGCTACAGGAGTATAATTCCCAATGAAGATTGCACCTGCATTTTTTATCTTCTCTAAAATTTCAAATTTATCAAGAGAAATCATAACCTCAACGTGTTCTGGAGCTATCAAGTTTATTACTTCAAAACCTTCTTCATAATTTTTTACTTTGATAGCATAAGAATAGTCTTTTAACGAATTTTCTATTAACTCTTTTCTTTTGAGATTTTTAATTATCTTTTCGAGGGCTTTTTCAACTTCTTTTATAAATTCCATCGATGTGGAAATAAGAATGACTGTATTATCCCCCGTGTGTTCAGCTTGTGCACATAGATCTATTGCGACCCATTGGGGATTAGCAGTTTCATCTACAAATGTTACAACTTCACTTGGACCTGCTATAGAATCTATCCCAACAATTCCTGAAAGCAGCTTTTTGGCTGTGGCAACATAAATATTTCCCGGGCCAACAACTTTGGCAACTTTGGGAAGTGTTTCAGTTCCATAAGCAAAACCAGCTATTGCATGAGCCCCACCGAGCTTATAAATTTTATCCACACCAAGTTTTTTTGCAATTGCTATTGCAAGAGGATTTTTTATTTCACCGTTTTCAGATGGGGGTGTTGTCATTATTATTTCTTCAACTTCTGCCACTTTTGCAGGGACTATATTCATTATAGCAGTTGAAGGATAAAATGCCTTTCCACCGGGAACATAAGCTAATACTTTTGAAAGAGGTGAAATTTTTAAACCAAGAGTAGCTCCTTTATTGTAGTAAAAAAAACTCTCTTGCTTTTGTTTTTTATGGAATTCTTTTATATTCTCAGCCGCTTTGAGAAAAAATTCTAAAATTTCTTTTTGGGATTTTTCCGTTTCTTTTACTGCTTTTTCTATTTCATCTTCTGTTGCAAGAAAGTTAAACTTTTTAACTTTTACTCCATCAAACTGTTGTGAATAGCGAATTAAAGCCTCATCTCCATTTTTTCTTACATCATCTATAATTTTCTGTGTTGTATTTATTATATATGTATTTGTGTTTTCTTGTTTTTTGTTTAAAGTTTTAAACTCTTCAAAACTTACTATCCTCACCTTTTTTCTCCTTTTTATATTATAAATCAAAAGTTTTTTATTAGCAAAAAATGAGAAGTAGTAATAGTATGATAAAGTAAATGATTGCCAGATTTGGATGATTTTGTTATAAAGTTAAGTTATCATAAAATTTTAAGTTAAAGTAATATGTTTTCTTGACATTTAAAAGGAGCAATTTATAATTAATTAAAAAGGTGCAAATTAAAATGAAAAAGATTGCAATAATATTTTTATTTTTATTTACTATAGTTGCTTATTCTCAGACTGGGACAAATTTTGCAATACTTGGTTTTATAAATAAAGGTGAAAAGAATAATAACTACTACAATTATATGATTTCAGAATCGTTGTCAAGTTTTTTGTCCAAGTTTAATGGGTTGAAGGTCTTGCCTTACTCTGAAGTAAGAAAAGTTGTTAGTAATGAATTGCTTTTAGAGAGAAGTGAACTTGATGTAGATAAAGCACTTGATATAGGAATTAAGCTTGGTGCAAATCAGATACTTACGGGTGATTATGTTGTAAATAGGAAAGAAAAGAAAATCACCATTAATATGTATGTCTATGATGTTGGCACTGGTTCTTTGAAGCTAAAACGTTCTTATACTGGCGAGACAGATATGGATTTTTTTGATACTGTGGATAAAATAATTTCAATAGTAGGTTCATTTCTTTTATCCAGACCTGTATTTTTGGGTAAACTTATAGTTGAAACCGATGCTTTGGGTGAATATTTACTTTACATAAATGATAGTTTTCAAAAGAAGATAACCAAGAAAGAAAAATTTTATGACACTGTACTTGCTGAAGAGAGTTTTGTACTTTCTTTAAAGAAGTCAAAGACAATGGAAGAAGTTTATAGGGGAGAGATATTTGTAAAAAATGGCGAGACATTTTATTTTAAGTATATTCCATCAGGTAAATTAAAGATTTCTGGAAAAGGCTTTAAGGGTGCGAGTATATATACTAATGAAGCTCTGTATGGTAATCTTTCCGATAGTGGAGAAGTTATAATAAGCAACATATCGGTAGGAATGGAGTATAGTGTTTATCTCAAGAAGGGTAATATTTTGTCTGAAAAGAAGAAAATAAAGATAGAAGAAGGAAAGTTATCAGAACTTAACTTTACAATGGACAGTTCAAGGGAAGCAAAGATTTCATTAGAAAAGGGGGCGTCATCAATAACTGTATGGAACATAACAGGTTATACTATGGTTGGGCTTGGTATTGTTGGGATGGGTTTTGGGTATTATTTCAATCTTGAGGCAAAAAGATATTATGATCTTTGCTTACAGAGATATGATGTATATATGAATGCTACATCTGATTTTGATTCAAGATGGAAGGATTTTGAAGACGCATTAAATGGACTTGAAACTATGGTTCTTGCAAGAAATATAAGCTACATAAGTGGTGGGATTATGCTTGGAGTCGGTTTAATCCTTTCATTTTTGCCAGAATGGGATAAGAAAGATAATTTAAGTTTTGAAGTTTTACCCAATTATATAGGGTTTTCCTATAGATATTAGGGAGTATAGAATGTATCGAATTATTTTATTTATTTTTATTTGTCTTTTTTCAGTATATAGTTGTGATAATTTTGATATTGAGAAATTTAAGAAAGAACATCCAAGAAGTAATCCTCTTGATCCCAATGCAAATTCGTCCAGTCTGAGTCCAGTAGTTTTTGTTAGTGTAGCCTGTGGTGGAAATCACACTCTTGCGATAAAGAGTGATGGTACACTCTGGGCTACAGGATGGAATAATTTTGGTCAGCTTGGTATAGGGAATAATAATGACACAAGTAATTTTGTACTGGTAATGAGTAATGTGAAATATGTAGCATGTGGTATGAATCATACTCTTGCAATAAAGGAAGATAACACACTATGGGCTACTGGATATAACAACAATGGTCAGCTTGGAACAGGGGATATTAATAACAAAAATATATTTGTTAAGGTGCTTGATAATGTCAAATATGTAGCCTGTGGTTGGTATCACACTTTTGCAATAAAGGAAGATAACACACTCTGGGCTACAGGAAAGAATGATAATGGTCAGCTCGGCATAGGGAATAATAATAACACAAATAATTTTGTACTGGTAATGAGCAATGTGAAATACGTAGCCTGTGGTGGAGATCACACTCTTATAATTAGTAATGATGATACATTGTGGGCTACTGGAAGAAATGTCGATGGTCAGTTTGGTATCGGTAATACAGATAGCACAAACCAATTTGTGAAGGTCACAAATAATATCAAATCTGTGGTCTGTGGTGCATTTTACACTCTTGCGGTGACTTATGGTGGTGAATTATTGGCAACTGGAAATAATTTTTATGGTCAGTTTGGAATAGGTAATAATAATTCCACAAATAAATTCGTAATGGTAAGGACTGGTGTCAAATATGTAGCCTGTGGAAATTATCACACTTTGATAATAGACGATGGTGGCTCACTCTTGGCCACGGGATATAATAATAATGGTCAGCTTGGAACGTGGGATAATAATAACAGGAACCAGTTTGTACAGGTACTGAGTGATGTAAAGTATGTAGCCTGTGGTAGCTTTCATACTCTTGCGATAAAGAGTGATAGTACACTCTGGGCTACAGGTAATAACAATAATGGCCAGCTCGGTACTGGAGATAATAATAACACAAATAAATTTTTACAGGTGTGGTAGGGAAGTAAGTCAGTAAAAATTTATTTTAAAATATAAAATTTGAAGTTTTTTCTTGAAAAAGTTATTTGACTATTGAGGTGAAATGATAAATAATTAACATAAAATTTGACAAATATACAGTGTGATATTATTATTTTTTTGTCTATTTTATAGAATTACTTGTGAAGAAACTTACAGGTAATAATTAAAGCAGTGTTTATCTCCTTCCAGAGTTTTATTCCTGCTGCTAAACTTTCCTTTTTAAGCACCTTTTGATTGTATATTAGGGGACTTAAAATTCTGAAAAAGTTAAAAAATTTTCCATATTTAGTAATGTTTGCCTACCCAAGAAAACTTTTAATTATACAACTATTAAGGAGGATGTTTAAAATGAAAAGAATTTTTATTTTCTTAAGCATTTTTCTGATATTTGTTTCAGGTTGTCAATCAAAACCATCGTCAAGTAATAACAGTTCATCAACTGCTGTTAACAATGTTATAATTGCTGACCATACAGTTGTTGATAAGTATGACACCATACCTCAGTACTGGATAGATCAGGTAAAAAAATGTTTGTGAATATTCCAGGCGAATCTCATTCTAGTGGTTACAGGATAGGATGTGATTTGTTAGAACTTCTTGACAATCGTTTCCAGGTTAATAGAACTGAAAGTGGTGCTCCTGAAGCCTATACAGAAGCTCACCTTCGTATAAGCAGAGCTGTAAGAAATCAGAGTAGTAGCTGGAACTATGGAACAGGTGAAGATGTATGGTATACATGGTATGCGTGGGATAAATTCGCACAAAACTATCCGACAGGTAATGCTAATATGATAAAAAACCACATGGCCTATTGTAACAGCAATAACCTAAAAATAGCAGCTATCGGTTTTGGCTGGTGCTGGGATATGACCTGGCAAAATAGTCCAGGTGGTGGCACTGATCCTGTTTATAATGTTAGATGGGCTGGATCATCGGAAGGAGGACCTGATGGAAGCAGTATATGGGGACTTGATGCGGAAGATTATGCCCTTACAAGTAATCATGTCTGTATGGATACCTATTTAAATGCAACAATGGAATATATTAATTTTTGTCTATCAAATGGATATTCAACAAAAGTCTTTTTTACCACAGGTCCCGTGGATGGTGGTGGAAATACAGGAGAAAATGGCTATCAAAGAGCTTTGAAACATGAATACATAAGAAACTACGTAAAATCTCACTCAAATCTCATTCTATTTGACTATGCTGATATTTTATGCTGGAATAATTCTTCCGAGGAAGCCACAACCACATGGAATGGTCACACATATCAAGTAATTCATCCAGATAATATGAGAGACTATGTGAATGAAACAAATGGAGACTTCACTACAACCACAGATCACACTGAGGATGGAGATCATATTGGAGAAGTTGGAACTCTTCGCCTTGCAAAGGCATTGTGGTGGATGCTTGCAAGAATAGCCGGCTGGGATGGAAATCCATAAGATTTATTATTTTGAAAACATAATTAGATGAGAATTTGATTTATAATTCTTTTAATAATATATAATTATTTGAAAAATAAAACTTTATTGGTTATTCTCTCTATACACAAAACTTGCAAATATTCCTGTTAAGATGCCAGTGGCGATACTTATCAGGCAAAAAATGGATATTATAAATACATTACTGTTTGTAAATCCGAATATAAGTATTATCAATAGTCCCTGACCTACTATATGAAAGAATGATCCTATAACAGAAATTCCAATCAAAGTTGCTTTCTTTATAAACATTTTAGCAATAATAGAAAAAATAATAGAAAAAACACCGCCACTCAAACTTAACAAAAATGCCAAACTGAAAATTGTTCCTGAAAAAATAGAAGAAATAAAAACTCTTGCAAGCATTACTGAAATTGCTATTTTAAATCTATTTTCGTTTATGAGTATTAAGGTAACTATATTTGCGAGTCCTATTTTTACGATGAAAGGTTTTGTTATTATTGTGTCTATAAGCGAAAGTAGTGAAGAGATTGCTATAAGAAAGGCTAATAGAATATTTTTTTGTTCTGAAGATAATTTTTCATAATTTTTTATATCATTCAGTAATTCCATCTATTTCACCCTTATATTCACCTGTTATTTTGATCATTATCATATTTGGTGGACAAACAATAGAATCATTTAAGTGTGATATTTTAAATCTCTGACATATCTTTTTTGGACAATGAGTTTCTATAACAGAGACCTCTCCATTTTTGATCTGTATAATGTATTCACCACATTTTCCATTTAATTTTAATGTTCTATCCTGCTTGAGTGAATAAGAATATTCTCCTTCTGGCGAATATATGATTAAATAATTTCCTTCTTTTTGGTTGCTTCCATAAAAAATTCCAGTGATTGAAAATAGTGTAAGAATGAGTATTATAATTATGTCGATAATATTGAATCTTTTCACATCACTCCTCAAGGATTGAAGTGTCAAGATATTTTATCTCAGCTTTATCTATCAATTCTTGAATAATGTTTTGCTTTGTTTCTTTTACTGCCTCTGTTATGAGGTATTCTGCTAAATCTTTTTTTATTTCTGAATACTCGGGTCTTTTCCCAATTTTTATATCTATTATTTTGTAGATAAATATTCCTATATCAGATCTTATCAAGATGTTTTTTTGATCTGGATTTTCGTTGAATTCTTCTATAACTTCATGAGGAAGTTTGTATTCTGGAATTTCATTGTGATAAAAATAATCTATGTTCTCTTCTTTCAATTTTTTTTCAATTTCTTCACCTGAGGTTAAATTTTTTATCTCATCAAGGAGTAGGTCTGCTTTTGCTTCATTTTCTGTATATATTTCGTAAAGTGTTAATAAATCTGGCTCTTTTATGAAATCTTTATTTAATTCATAGAAATTTTTTAATTCTTCCTCTGTGAAAGAAATGTTGTTTATTCCATATTCGTCAAAAAATTTGTTTATTATTTCTTCATTTTTTATTTCCTCAAAAAGTTCTGTTTCGCTTAAACCTATTTTTTTTAAATCTTCTGCAAATTCTTCTTCATCAACAGATGATTTTATCTCTTCAAGTTTGTCTAAGACTTTTTTGTCATCTATGTGGATGTTCTTTTTTTCTGCCTCTTGAATGATTAATATTCTTTCTATCAGCGTCTGTAAAGCCTCAGTTTTGATGAATTTTTTATTTTCTTTTGTTAATTCAAAATTCTCATCTTCCTGAAATTCAAATAAAATACGTTTGAAAAACTTTTCGAATTTTTCAACAGGAATTGCTTCTCCATTGACAATAGCAACATCACTCATCCTTTCCTCCATTTTATTTCAAGATTATAATATTTATTTCAGAAAAGTGCAAAAATCTATTGACAAAATAAAAATAAAATGCTAAAATATAACATACTATTTTAGTATGAATAGTATGTTTTAAAGGAGATGCCTATGAAATTGACAACAAAGACAAGATATGGTTTAAGACTTCTTCTTGGGTTTGCCTTAAGATACAACAGAGGTTATGTTCAATTGAATGAAGTTGCTAAGGCAGAAGGTGTAACGGAGAAGTATGCCGAACAGATAGTAAGAATTTTAAAGATAGGCGGGCTTCTTACTTCTCAAAGAGGAGTTCAGGGGGGTTATATTCTTTCCTATCCTCCTGAAAAGATTACAGTATTTCAGGTTGTAGAGACTCTTGAAGGAAAATTTTCTATTATAGATTGTGTTGATTCAAAGAATTGCAAAAAGATTTCTTCCTGTGTTGTAAGAAAAGTCTGGTCAAAACTCACAGATGAAATGATAAAGACACTTAAGTCAATAACTTTAGCAGATCTTGTAGAAGATTACAAAAAAGAAAATTCTACAAATATAGTTTACGAAATTTAAAAAAGGGGAATAAAATGAAAGTAGCAAATTCGATAACAGAGCTTATTGGAAATACACCGATTGTGAGGCTTAATAAGATTTCTGAAGGACTTAATGCTGAAATATTACTTAAATGTGAATTTTTCAATCCTCTTTCGAGTATAAAGGATAGAATTGGACTTGCAATGATAGAGGCGGCTGAAAGGGAAGGCAAGATTAAAGAAGATACAATTATCATTGAACCAACAAGTGGCAACACAGGTATAGCCCTTGCATTTGTTTGTGCTGCAAAGGGTTATAAACTTATTCTCACCATGCCTGAAACGATGAGTATAGAGAGGAGAAAGCTACTCAAAATATTTGGAGCAGAGCTTGTTTTAACTCCCGGTTCAGAAGGAATGACAGGTGCAGTTAAAAAGGCAGAAGAGCTTGCAAAAGAGATTCCGGGTGCTATAATATTACAGCAGTTTGAAAATCCTGCTAATCCGGAGATACATAGAAGAACAACGGCTGAAGAGATATGGAGAGATACAAATGGTAAAGTAGATATTCTTGTGGCTGGAATAGGGACGGGAGGCTCATTTACAGGTATAAGTGAGGTTATGAAAGCTAAAAATCCGAATTTCAAATCAATAGCTGTTGAACCAGTTGATTCCCCAGTTTTATCGGGTGGTAAAGCTGGTCCACATAAAATTCAGGGCATTGGTGCAGGATTTGTTCCAAAGGTTTTAAATAGAGATTTGATAGATGAGATTATTCAGGTGAAACATGAGGATGCTGGTGAAATGGCACGACTACTTGCGAAGAAAGAAGGCATTCTTGTTGGTATTTCTTCAGGGGCAAATTTATGGGCGGCTATAGAAGTTGCTAAAAGAGAAGAAAACAAGGGAAAGACGATTCTTACTATAGCCACTGATACTGGTGAAAGATATCTTTCAACCTGGTTGTTTGAATAAAGTGGAGGTAAAAGATGAGTGAATTTAAAGGTTTTGATACGCTAGCTATTCATGCAGGTTTAAAACTTGATGAAAGTTTGTCGAGGGCTACTCCAGTTTACAGGACAAGTTCGTATGTTTTTAAGTCAACTGAACATGCGGCTAATCTTTTTGCTCTTAAAGAGATGGGAAATATCTACACAAGAATTATGAATCCAACTCAGGAAGTCCTTGAGAATAGAATGGCAGCTTTAGAAGGTGGGGAAGCGGCTCTGGCTTTGTCTTCAGGAACGTCTGCAATATTCTATACAATTATAAATATAATGAAAGAGGGTGACGAATTTGTCTCTGCAAATAACCTTTATGGTGGAACATTTACGATGTTTAATGATATTTTGCCACAATTTGGTATAAAGGCAAAATTTGTAGATCCAAAGGATCCAGAGAATTTCAAAAAGGCTATAAATTCAAAAACGAAGGCTATTTTTATTGAAACTATTGGCAATCCATCTCTTGATGTTTCTGATATAGAGGAAATAGCTAAGATAGCTCACGAGAATGAAATTCCACTTATTGTTGATTCGACTTTTACGACACCATATTTGTTGAGACCGATAGAGTATGGTGCTGATATAGTGGTTCATTCACTTACAAAATGGATTGGTGGTCATGGGACTGCGATTGGTGGAATTGTCATTGATTCTGGTAAGTTTAACTGGCGAAACAAAAAATTTCCTCTTTATACAGAACCAGAACCGAGTTATCACAATATGAGATTTGCATATGATCTTGGAGATATGAACAAAATTGCTTTTATTATGAGAATGAGACTTGTGCCTTTGAGAAATCTTGGAGCTTGTATTTCACCAGATAATGCATGGATATTTTTGCAGGGGATTGAAACTTTGTCTCTCAGGATGGAGAGGCATTCTTATAATGCTTTAAAGGTCGCCGAATTTTTAGAGAAGCATCCAAAAGTAAGCTGGGTAAGATATCCCGGCCTTAAGAGTGATAGGTCTTATAAAGTTGCCTCAAAGTATTTGAAAAAAGGCTTTGGGGGTATGGTTGTCTTTGGAATAAAGGGAGGAAAAGAAGCAGGGCAGAAATTTATTGAGGCTTTGAAATTATTTTCTCATCTTGCTAATGTTGGAGATGCAAAAAGTCTTGCCATACACCCGGCTACAACGACACATTCTCAGCTTTCTCCTGAGGATCAGCTTGCTGGGGGAATAACTCCCGAGTTAATAAGGCTTTCGATAGGTATAGAATACATAGATGATATAATTAATGATCTTTCACAGGCACTTGATAAAAGTAGTTAGGCTCTTTATGAGGTTGACTTATGAAGGCGAAAATAAATGGCGAATTTTTTGAATTTTCAAAGCCAATTAATCTATTGGATTTTGTTGAAAAGGAGAAAAAGTTAAATTCATCTGCTATAGTGGTTGAATACAACAGAAAGGTTTTAAAAAAGGAAGAGTGGAAAAATACTTTTATAAATGATGGAGATGAAATAGAGATTGTGCATTTCGTTGGTGGGGGATAAATGAGAATTGGCGTTGCGGGAGTTGGTGGAATAGGCAGTAATGTCATCTTACATCTTGTGAGGTCTGGCATTAAGAATTTTAAAATAGTTGATTTTGACATTGTTCAACCCTCTAACCTTAACAGACAATTTTATTTTTCTGATCAAATCGGGATGCCAAAGGTAGTTGCTCTTCAAGAGAATCTCAGGAGAATATTTTCTGATATTGATATTATTTCAGAAAATAAAAAGATTTCAGAGGGTAATATTGAAGAAACTTTTGAAGACTGTGAGATAGTTGTTGAAGGGTTTGATAATGAAGTTGATAAAAGCATGCTTATAACTAAACTTTTTAACAAGAAAAAGCTAATAGTTTCTGCAAATGGAGTTGCTGGAATTGATACAGAAGAAGTTTTTGTCAAAAATATTGGGGAAAGCATATTTATTGTAGGGGATTTTAAGAGTGATATTAAAAGTTCAAAATTATATTCTCATAAAGTGAATCTTATCGCATCAATAATGGCTGAAATTGTCCTTAAAAAATTAGAAAATAATTAACTTCTATGTTAAAATTTAGATAGGAGGCTTGAATGAAAAATATTTTAATTCTTTTAATAATATTTTTTGCGACATTTTCCTATGCACAGGAAGAATCAAAAGGTAAAATTGTTCTTCCAGATGCTCCAATAGTGATTGAAGACGAAAGTAAGGAAAATATTGAAAACAGAGAAAAGAAGCCAGAAATAAAACAGAGAAATATCGATGTTGAAGAACTTTCAAAGATTCAAATGAGCAAGAAATTCAAAGAAGAAATACAGGAAAAGAAAGACAATGAATTCTCCATTTCTTCAATTCAATTTTCTTATGGAATGTATGAAAATTTCCTTGTCAATATGGAAACAGCAAGAAAAATGACAAATTTCAGTTATTTCGTGTCTTTTTTAAGAAATACGAGGGGTAGTGTTGGAATTGACACAAATATTTATTATAATACAGAAAGAGCGATTGACGATCTTTATCTTAATATGGAGTATAATTTCACGAAAGAATTTATGGTTTCTCTTGATGCTGGGTATTATAACAGAACGATTGGATTGTTTACAAATAATCTTATAATTAACGAGAATAAGTTTTATATACCTCTGAAATTGAAAGGTATCTATAGTGGGGAGGATTTTTTAACGGTAAGCGGAACACTGAATGGAGAGTTTTTTGATCTTAAGCATAAAAGGGCAACTGATTATAACAGGACAAATATTTATGAATTTTCTGGAGAACTTGAGGTTGAAAAAACGTGGGGTAAAGATAATTTTTTAAATGGGCAATTGATTTATGATTTATGTTACGATTATGAGGCGGAACATACTGGTGGGCTTGTTATAAGAGATAGATTACCACTACTTGCCTATCTTTCTTTGCAGTTTGGGGCTGGAATATTCTTTTATAGTCATAAAGGCTTTTTCTGGTTTCCAGAATTAATAGTTTTTTACAAAATAATGGAAGGTTTAAATTTTAAGACGGGAATAACGGGAAGTGTTGACGTTAAAAAGTCAGAAATTTTACTTAATCAGAATGAGATACAATACAGCAAGTTCTCTCCAAATGAGAAATGGAGCTATCTTGTTGGTATATATTATAGGCCTATAGAAACCATTGTAATAGGTTTTGATGGAACTTATGATTATTATACTACTTTGAGGAATTTCAACTATAGTGGTGATAGTGGGCTTTATTTCATTCAAGACAAGACAAATGTTAATATATTTACTTTTTCACCTTATGTAAACTTTAATATCATAGAAGATTTATTGTTGTCAATTGGGTCAAAAATAAGAATTTTTGACAGAAATGAGATATTACTTCTTAATGATTATGAAATTACATTAAAGGTTGAATATTATTTTAAACAAATAGGGCTTAATCTTGGCTCACAACTGGGTTATTTTGGGCCTAAGAATATTGGTAATAATGAGGTAAGTTTGCCTTACTGGAAATGGAATATTTTTGCCTCTCAGAGAGTGAACGAGAGTTTGCAACTGGAAGCAAGATTTAATAATATTTTAAATCAAAAGGTTTTTGATGGATTGTATTTGCCAGAAAGTGGATTTTCATTTGACTTAGGGCTTACGTTAAAGTTTTAAAGAGGAAGAATGATTGATAAGATAAAAGTAAAAGGTGCAAGAGAGCATAATCTAAAAAATGTTTCTCTTGAAATACCAAGAAATAAGTTCGTAGTTTTTACTGGTGTATCAGGGTCTGGAAAATCTTCTCTTGTATTTGACACAATTTATGCCGAGGGAGAAAGGAGATACCTTGAGTCTCTTTCTACTTATGCAAGACAGTTTTTGGGGGATATGCATAAGCCTGATGTAGATAGTATAGAAGGACTTTCTCCTTCCATTTCTATTGAGCAACAGGTTACTCATGCAAACCCAAGATCGATTGTTGGAACGGTGACAGAAATTTATGACTATTTCAGGCTACTTTGGGGAACAATTGGAAAACCTTACTGTCCTGAGTGTGGTAAAGAGCTTACCTCTACGACTATTGATGAGATTGTTGATAGTGTTTTGAGATATCCAGACGGGACAAAAATGATAATCCTTTCACCTGTTGCCAAAGGTAAAAAAGGAACTTTTGCTGATGTTTTTGAAGATTTGAAGAAGGAAGGGTTTGTAAGATTGAGAATAGATGGAGAGATAAAGAATATTGAAGAACTTTCTCCTCTGGATAAGAATAAGAAGCATGATATAGACATTGTGGTAGATAGAATTGTGATTGAAGAAAAATCAAAGACGAGAATTACGGATTCCATAGAGACGGCCTTGAAATATGGCAAAGGCTTGATGTCAATATATTTTCCAGACTCAAATGAAGAAAAAATCTTTTCAGAAAAGTATTTTTGTCCAGTTCATGAAATAAGTTTTGAGGATATTTCTCCAAAGATGTTTTCTTTTAATGCTCCTTACGGTGCCTGTCCAGAGTGTAGTGGTCTTGGTGAAAAGATGGAATTTGATGAGGAGTTGATTATTGACGAAAATAAGTCAATAAATGAAGGAGCAATTAAAACTCACCCACCAACTCAGGGGCACTGGATGTCTTTTCTCAAAGCCCTTTCCCAAAAATATAATTTCTCTCTTGATATTCCATTTGCCAAACTTCCAGAAAAAATAAGGCATATTATTCTTTATGGAGACGATGAAAAATTGAACATTAATTACGCAAGTGAAAAGATGAAGTTTGAGTTAAACAGTAATTATGAGGGAGTTATACCTAACCTTAAAAGGAGATATTTTGAGACACAGTCTTTTGAAATGAGAGAATGGTTTTCCCAGTATATGAAGACAGTGTTATGCCCATTATGTAATGGTGAAAGACTTAAGAGGGAAAGTTTGTCTGTAAAAATTGCTGGCAAAAACATAATGGAAGTAACAAGAATGAATATTCTTGAATGCAAGAATTTTTTTACGAATCTTGAGAAAAATTTGAAAGAAAATGAACTTAAAATTGCAGATAGAATTCTCAAAGAGATAAACAAGAGGCTTACATTTATACTTGATGTTGGGCTTGATTATATTACACTTGACAGAAAGGTAAGCACAATTTCAGGTGGTGAATTACAGAGAATAAGACTTGCAACACAGATTGGTTCGGGACTTACAGGGGTAATTTATGTCCTTGATGAGCCTACTATAGGATTGCACGCGAGGGACACAGATAAACTTATTAAAACTCTTGAAAAATTAAGAGACGCTGGTAATACAGTTCTTGTTGTAGAACATGATGAAGAAGTTATCTTAAGATCAGACTATGTTTTTGACATTGGGCCTGGTGCTGGAATTTACGGAGGAGAAAAGGTTGCAGAAGGGACACCAGAAGAAATAAAGCAAAATGAAAAATCACTTACGGGTAAATATTTATCAGGAAAACTTTGTGTTGAAATTCCAAAAAAGAGAAGGAAGGGAAATAATAAATACATTGAAGTTATTGGAGCTACTGAACATAATCTTAAAAATATAAATGTTAAATTTCCATTGGGAATGCTTGTGGCTGTGACGGG
>FMJZ01016777.1_pt1 | contig 21198 bp, 26 predicted proteins | sample 1987881 | NCBI WGS metagenome assembly FMJZ01 (sample SAMEA4378227, study PRJEB15110) | soil metagenome | biome: soil; feature: Field; material: Soil | place: India | collected 2015-03-11 | depth 0 m
CACCTGCTCCACCTGCTCCACCTGCTCCACCTGCTCCACCAGCCACGTTACCAACAGTGCCCTTAGTGCTAACATCAGTCCTAATAGCATTAGGCATAAGAGTCACGCTACCGCCATTGGCGAAACTTGTGCTAGGACCAGAAACCGCTACTGCTCCAGCAAGTGCAGCAGACGAAGACGTTGCGGTTGACGTGACGTCACCAACGCTACCACCTGCACCACCTTGGTTCGTAGTGTTGAAGTTGTTGGTTGTTGAACAGTTTTGCGTAATTGTTTTATCCTGGGCGCCGCCGCCATTGATAACGCATTCTCTATCACCCGCATATGCAGCACCGCTCATCGCTGTCACTGCTAGGGCAATCATTGCCATCTTGAACTTCATACTAGTTCCTTTCATTTAAAAAGCCATTTTCTGATGTTCAGTCTTGAACAATGGCCAAAAATCCAATGACTGTTTGAAAAATTCACAGTTGCATTATACAACTTGCTAGATATTTAACAAACGCTAAATCACGACCCATCCTGCACTTGCTTTCTATCCAGCTGCTTCTGCTTTGACCTGCTTGGGTGTCGAGCACTAGAATGAACTGCCGATTTCCTAGACATCAGGATATCATTCAGCCACTTAGCGCGCGGTTTTACGTTTTTCAGGACAACTTTCATCTTCATTCCTCATCATAGGATGATTATATCATCAAGAACTGACCGCGTAAACTGCGTCAGTCAGCTTGATCTGCTGGTTTTTGTTCTCTGAAGAGAGGGTTGAGCGGCATCAGGTCCCAACCACCGTCGCTGTAAACGCAGATGCCCTGCCCGCGCAGGAATAAAACTGCTCCCTGCTGCGCAGTTGAAGGAAGGTGATCGACAACTTCCATTGCCTCAAACTCAAGAGAGACTTGAGCGTTCTTTATTCCATAAACTCTCATTACGTTACCTCAATCCAGCGCGATAGCGCGAAGGCATACCTAAACGTTCGTGATCCTGATGCTGCTGTGAAGCTGATAGTCGATGGAGATGAAGCTGGTCCTCTGTTGCTGGTAAAGTTTATAGTAATGGTTATTGGTGCTGCCGCGTCAACAGCGATGCCGAAAGCTGAAGAGTTGTCAGCGCTAGCAGGAACGGTAACCGTGGCGTTAGCGGTGAAGAGGTAAAGGTTACCCTGCTCAGCGGTAACGGTGCCAGCTGAAGGAACGATGATGAAGCCGGTTCTAACAGCCGCGACTGCGTTTTGAATAGCTATGGTTGACTGGGTGATGATCTCGTTGTCAACGTACGCCTTGGTCGTAAGGTGCTGACCAATAGTTGGCAGGACTGTTGATATTGGTGCCGAACCAGTAAAAGACCAAGCGCCAGTAATAGTTTCATTTCCAGCAACGCGGGCTAGGATGCTTCCATCAATGATGGCGCTTTCATCAATGGTGCCTACTTGGCTTACTTGCTTGTCAACTCTATTGACAAGCAGTGGGTCAACGCCTACGGTGAAGTTCTGCGGGTTGGTTAAATCAGTGTAAAGAACCCAAACTGAGCCCTTGTTAGAGTTGGTTGAGCTTGAACCGCTGAACACACCAACGATGCTTCCTAGAACCTCAGATTTAACATCAGCTGATGTATCGCGCTCAAGCAACCAAGGTGAGAGCTGCTTAACTACGTAGATACCGTTCTGACTCCTTGCTGCTTGATCCTTAACAAGAACCTTATCACCAACCACTAGAGCAACATTGTCAAAGCTTGCAGCAGGCAGTGGAACAGTTCCAGCTAGAGTTGCTCCGATCCCAGGTTCTCCAATAGTTGGTCCATTGGTGTAGGTTCCACCAAGATCAGCGGTGGTGGCAGCAGCTACCTTACCAAAGCTTAAGTCACCAAAGGTAGCGCTAACAACAGCATTAGTGTACGCCTTTGCGGTAAGCGTTCCAGTGTCTAGACGTGATTCAACGTACGCCTTCGCCGTCAGCGCCCCAGTATCAAGGCGAGCATCAGTGTACGCGCTTGATGTTGATGTGGCACCAGCTACCGCGTTGTCAGTGTACTGCTTAGCGGTGAGAGCGCCAGTGTTTAAGCGCGCATCTGTGTAGTCGTTGGCGTCAGAGAACTTGAGGTTAGTGTAGCTCGTGAGCGAGTTGTTTTGAATAAGCAGTTGACTATCTAGGAATGATTTTCTTACGACGTTATTTGCATCTACTGGATCTGAAGTTACGTTTAGGTTAGAAAATGTCCAAGTTCCTGTTATTGTTGGATTTATGGATGATAGAAGACCATCAAATGATTGCCACGCTGGTGGAGCTGCGAAGCCGTTAGAAACAAGAACGTTTCCAGCTGAGCCGGCAGCAGCCCCGCTTGATCCAAATGATAGAGCTCCAGAAGCAAGAACGCGAAGGCGCTCAGTGTTCTGCGTTCTTATAACCAAGTTCTCAGCAACTGGGGACTGGACTGAAGTTCCAGACGCGATGAACTGACCCGTTGATGGGTTTTGCGTTCCAAACAGAACAGATGATGTTTGAACGTTGTTTAGAAGAAAGAACTGCGATGGATCTTGGTAGCTTGTCATCCACCCAAAACGTGTTCCAAGCCAAGTATAGGTTCTTCCATCAAATGGATCAACGTGCGTTTGACCGTAGATAGGGTTTGGTGGAAACGATGGTGGTGGAGTTGACATTTAGACCTTCGGAGTAGAGCTGATTCTAACCCTTATTTATTTGGTAGCTGCTGCTCTAAACAGATCATCAACCTGTTCTTCAGTAAGGTTAAGGACTGGCATGAGCTCAGTGATTAAGTGGCTATCGCGCTTGACCGTTGATGAGTACTCCCACTCAATGATCGCGGCGCTTCTTGCTGGCTCTGACATGCCATTAACAGCAGCATCAACGGCGTTAAGAAGATTAGCTTCAAGTAGAGCTAGCCTTGCCTGACGCATAGTTACTTCTTGTGGGACTGGTTGAACAACAGGTTGGTTCATAGCATCCAGTTGTTCTTGAGTATAGTCAACTATCTCCCACTGCTTGTACCAAACACCGCCTGATTCAACTGGCGCGACCTCACGCACCCACTGGGTGCTTGTATCGTGCTGTGGTTGAACTGTTGAAACAACAAAAGCGTAATCTGCCGTTGGGGCAAATGGTACAGGAAATGATACGTTAGGATTTTCAAGCCTAATTTCCGCTTCTGTCATTGGATATTGTTGAGTAGAAATTTTGATGTACATGGTGTTCTCCTATTAAGAAGCTATTGCGTAGTAAACGTACTTAACGCCGTTAGAGTTGACGATTGCACCTGGCTGTATCTGCATAACCCAAGTTCCTCCGGGACCTGTGGGCCATGGGTCAATGGAGTTGGCCATTGTTTCCGCAGCAGAGTTGTTAAATCTTAGGTGTGGTTCTTGCCCAGTAAAGTTAGAGATACCGCGGGCGCTATCCCAAACGTAGAAATCGCTAGTAACTGCTGCTCCAACAGCCCTAATCATTATTAATTTTGGTGGCGTTGCAAAATCAAGAGCTACATCTATGGTGTTACCAGTTCCGATGTAAAATCCTGCTTTGGTTATTCCTGGAACGGAACCCCATAAAAGAGCTATAGACATAATACTAGAGGTATTTACTCTAGCGTCATTTCCTATCTGCAGATCGGTAGCAGTTGGTGAGCTCGTGAGAATATTTGCAGTTGTAAATTGAGAGGAGGCATTGTTAACCGCGAGATAAGCATTAGCATCCATGTCCTTGTGCCAGAAGACCCAGTTTTGGGAAGTATCAACTTTAAACCAAATCATTTCTGGCACTGCGTTTAAGTTGTGAGCAATAGTTCTTGCTAATCCTGTACCACCGTAGTGCAAAGGTGAAAAGAAACCTTTTAGTTCCCTAAAAGCATAAGCAATATACGGTACAGCCGAGCTGTTAAAATTATTTCCGACACCTACTCCGTTTCCACCATCAAAGGGAGAAATAATAGTGCCATTTGTTGTAGTTCTAAAATCACTAGGTGTAATACTTTTTGCTTCGTTATTGTTAGCAGTCATAAATTCTTTACTGGCTGGCGCAATTCTTCTAGTTAAAACATCAAAGCTTCCTGAAATAGCAGCATCCCGTCTCCTTAGTATAACTAAATCAGTTACCGGACCTGTGCTGAATAAGTGCCTTGTAGGAGTTCCACTACCAGTGTATGCACTTGCATCAAAAGCTTGGGATGCAGAAGTAACAGTTTTTAAAGGGTTTTTTATGTAGAACATGAAAGTTCTAACTATTGCTGCTGGCGAGCCTATAAATGACAACTTATTTTTCAGTTCAGTCCTTGTGCCAAAAAGGTTTTGAGTATTTTCTTGTGACAAAACAGAAGTTGAAAAATTTCTAGCAATGTTGGTTCCAAGGTCAATTTGACCTATGCCTTGCTTTTCGCTCATCACAATAGTTGGGGTAGTAGTATCAACTCTTCGTGCTAGCGCAAATTCCATTGGACCATCATCACTCGATTCAGCAGTGTACAAGCTTACTCGGCCCGCATTGTAAAGCCAAGTATTATTTAAAGCTATTTCAGCGTTAGCAACTCCGTTAGCGTCTGAAAATAGATATGCAATGTAAGTAAAACCACTAGAATTAAGAATGGATGAGTTTGCACCTATAGTGATGTGAGTGCCAGTAGTTCTAACAATATTTGAAGCAGCACTCATTGCATTTGTTGTATGCAGAGGAAACTCGTTGGGTACTGATAATATAGCCATCGCTTCAAACAACCCACCCATGTTTTGCGTAGTGTCACGAGCAGTGCCACCATCATTAACTTGAGAAATGGTATTTTCCGTGGTGCCACTGGCTGCAAATGTTCCACCATTAACACCACCTATAGCACCACCGCCACCACCTTTAGCAACAGCATATTGGTTTATTGTTGCATAGTATCCGGTACCACCGCTGCCACCGTTAACTCCGCCGTCTGCGTTAGTTAAATTAGCAACACCTCCGGCCCCGACAGCGCCTGACATTGTGCCACCACCGCCACCACCAGCAGTAATTGTTACACCTGCGTAGGTTGCCGATGTTGAACCACCAGCAGCACCATTATTAGAAACATTAACCCCACCAACACCAATTGTAAATGATATGCTTTGACCTGGGGTTACGCTGTAAGTTTTCCAAACTACAGCACCTGCACCACCCCCACGCCCGCCATTATTATTGCTTATTCCGCCAAATTGGCCTCGGCTTCCGCCGCCGCCCGCACCAATAACCCAAACTTTTACGCTCGTCACACCGGTTGGAACTGTCCAAGTAGTGGTGCCTGATACTATTCTTTCAACTGTATCTATTCCACTATTTGAAATATAACGAACTACTGCAAAGCCATCACCACCGCCGCCACCGTTAGATGATGCCGAAACTATAGCACCACCACCACCGCCACCACCATTTAGACCGCTGCCGCCGTTTACACTGACGTCATTATCAAAACCATCAAAGTGCGCAGAACCTCCGCCACCACCGCATCCAAAAGAAAATGCTTGTGGGGTTTGTCCTGGTTTATTTGAAACAAACCGTGGTTCTTGAATGCCACCCCACTGTGGGTACCACCCGTCAATCCCCTTGCAAGTAGCAATCCACTGAGTGGATGATGACTGATTTATTGGTCGTGCAACTATGAATACTGGTTTTTTTCCTAGCGGGTGGCTAATTAATCTTTCACTAGTGCTACCATTACCAATCCAACTAATAATTTTAAAGAAATTAGGATCTTCCTTAAAAATATAGACCATATAAGTAGCACCGGATGTATTAAAAGTGGTTCCGATCCTAATAAAACCATTTCCAAACTCTAGTATACTTGCTGCATCTATTGCCTCTGACACCGCGCCACCATTTAAAATTTGATAGCGCCCAGCACCGCGAGTAGTATCCATTATGAAATGATTACCATTCGCGTCTCTTCTTTTTATCCAAACCATCCCACCTTGCGTTAAGTTAACGGTAGTAGTAAAAGTTCTGTTTAAAGATTCGTTTCCCACATAGGTAAAAGAATCAAAAAATTCTGAAGTATTAGCAGGCCCGGATTGGCTTGCTTGCGCAGTTCTAGCTGCTACTAAGCTTAGTAAGCTCATATGTTCTCCTTAAGCAAGCAGAATACCAAGATAGCTTGCACCATTATCATAAGTAATTAAACCTACCATGTTAATGCCGCTAGCTTTTAGGGTTGGTGCGCTACCTGCAACCCACGAAATCGATCCCGGCCAAGTAACCGTAGAAGATCCTCCATTAGTAATCTCAAAAACGTAAGCCACAACGTAGCCTCCTGTTGGAGGATTAGTAAAGGTTAGCGTAGTTGCTCCAGTTACCGTCATTCTAACGTAGTTGCAGCGGCTTAAATTAACGCTTGTTGCCCCAGAAACGTTGCCTAGCGCACGGACAGTCTCAGACGCAGTTCCTGCGTTTAACACCTGTCCAGACGCTCTCTCAATACCAAAAGCAAACGGTTGAACTTCACCGGCATCGTTATATGGCGTGATGTTAAAGTTAGAGCCTGCGTTACTACCGCTTTCTACTGCTGCACCTGCACCCAAGTGCCAACGGTTAGATGTGTTGGACTGTAAGTACACGTAGCGAACGTTACCTGCTGCCTTGCTAATAGCAAGATCGCCTGTCATCGTGTCGCCAGTTTTATTAACTGGAGTGTAACCTAGCGCAGTAGTAATGTCACTTGAAATTACTGCGCTGGTTCCAGAAACTCGCCCGTAACTATCCCTAGCAATTCTAACAAATGAGCCACCACCAGTGTCAGACACAGTTGCAAGATCAATGTTGTCTGCGTTAACAACGATTCTGCTTGAGCTTGCTGTGCCTACGTTGAACTCCGTTCCATCGAGGGTTAGACCATTACCAGCGGTAAACGCTCCTGGTCCAGCAAACTGTTGGAAATCAAAGTCATCAGATCCTATAGAATCAACTTCAGTTATAAGAACCCAGCCAGTGTTTGAGTAAGATATGCCGTACTGGTTGAATAAGAAGTCACCACCAGCTGCCTCAATTGGCGCGTTCATGTCTTCTGAACGAGTAAGAATGAATGGATTTGATCCATCACCTACCTGCGTTACTTCATAGATACCATTGTGCGCCTTGTTTGTCTGCCCGTTAACAAGAATTCTCATTCCCACCTGAATGGAAGGATTACCACCAGATCCTGAGCCATCTACTATTAACGCCCCATTTGCATTTCCTGTTAAGGTCGCACCGTCGCCGCTAGAACCGTTGTTGTAAGTTGCGGCGAGGTTTGAACCAGAGTAGTACTGAGTTGCTGGATGAACGTGCAGACCTTCAGCGACAGCATCGACGTACGCCTTTGTAGCAGCGTCACTGGAACTTGTTGGAGAAGGCAGTCCTGTTACAGTAGCACCGCCTGACATTGTCAGCGTGCCAGTCATGGTATCACCGGCAGCGTTTATATAATCACCATCTAGGTTTGGAAGAGATGCCCATGTTCCATCTCCTCTCCAGTAAGTAGAGGAGCTTGCACCAGTTCCACCATTAAGATGAGATACTGGAAGATTACCAGTGATTTCAGAAGCAAGGTTAACAAGACCTGTTGTCCATGTCTCAGCGCCTATTCTCTTAACAACACCAGTTGAGTTAAGAGCTTCAACAGCTGCAAGGTCATTCGCTAAAGATATAGTTATTGTTCCTGAGGTAGTGATTGGGCTACCGCTTACTGAAAGTCCGGCACCACCCGAGCTTACCGCAACTGATGATACACTCCCAGCACCGCCACCACCTAGTGACTGCCAAGATGCACCATTATAGACGTAAAGGGTGTTGTTAGATGTTCTAAAGAACAGCTCACCTACATCTAAGTCAAGTAACGGAAGATCTGAGCCTGATTCAATAGCAGCATTCTCAAGCTGTGAACCATCTAGCATTCTAATGGAATCGTAAAGCATAACCTATCTCCTAGAAGAAAATATAACTTTTCAAATTGTATTTATGCAGCACATTAAAAATGTATCTTTAAATCTCTGTTACTATGGTTATGCTTATATTTTGTAACGTGGCATCCTGGGTGCCAGGTGATGTGATGCTCAGCCTGTCTCCAGCAACGAAGCTAGCACCCGCACCAGAAAAAGAGCCAATTGCAGACCCAGTTGCAAAAGTAAGTGTTCCTATGCTTGACGCGTTCTTAGAAATGGTGAACACTGATGATTCTGCTGCTGCTGTTACGGCTAAAGCCTGTGAACCAAAAAAAGATGAAGGTATAGAAAAGGCTCTAGGAACAGCGAATGAGAAGATAGTGGTGTTTGCGGAAGGTTTGCCCTCAATGCTGAACCCAATGTCATAAATTGAAGATGCACTACCGGCACCAGTTTGGGTCCAAGATGCACCATTATAGACGTAAAGGGTGCTATCAGTGGTTCTGTAGAAAAGCTCACCAATGCTTGGCTCATCCGGGAAAATAGCACCAGAGGCGATGGTTGCGTTTCTTAGCTCTGAGCCCTCATTAAGTTTTATACCATCAAAAAGCATTTTTTCCTTTCACAGTTAGATCCTGTTATTTATGAAAATGGGGTCCCTATTAGGGACCCCATTACTTACTTTGGCGCCGCTTTAAGCTTGAACTTGGGAAATAGCAGCTATTACTGCAGCTATTCTTCCAATGTCTTGAAGCTGCTTAACAGACCACCCATGCTTCTTGAGCAAGTCATAGTGAGACTTGACGCAAAAGTGACACTTACCAACGATGGATGCTGCTAGAGCGTACGCTTCAAAGCGATCCTTGGCTGTGCCACCTGAGCTGGCGTACGCGTTCATTCGAAGTCCTGCAGGCAAGCCCTTTAGCTCAGCATCATCTGCCATCTCAACGTATGGGTACCAAACGTTGTTCATTCCCATAAGAGCTGCTGCTGTCATCGCTGCTGCGAACTCAGTTTCACCAGCTTGCTCCCTAAACGGTTCGGCGGTCATCTTAGAAGCGTAAGAAGCTGCAACTGCGCAAGCAGCAGCTATCTGTGGTTCAAGTGATGAGCGCTGAACAACAGCGTCAAGGTTTAAGCGAAGATCCTTGGCATAATCAGGAATTCTTTCTTTAAGTTCATTGTAATTCATTTGCTACCTCTTCTGATTTAATTTCTACGCTAATGATGATAAAAGCTACCATAACTACACCTAGTACCCATCCTAGCATCAGTGATAGAATAGTTTCCATTGTCAGAGAGTAGCGCCACCAACAGGGCGGTTGCACGCGCAGAGCTCGCCCGTTTGACAAGCATCAAGAATTCTAAGTGCTTCCTGCGCTGAACGTCCAACATCAAGGTTGTTCACCGTAACGTGCTGGATAACACCTTCTGGATCAACTATGAAAGTGGCGCGAAGAGCTGCTCCGCGCGAGTAGTCAAAAACTCCTAGTGCCTCTGAAAGAGATCCAGCGCCACGAACAGTATCAGCGAACATCCAGTGCTTCGTTGCGCCAAGACCTTCATGAGCTGCTCTCCAAGCAAGCTTGCAAAACTCATTGTCTGTAGAACCAGTTAGAAGAACAGCATCGCGATCCTCAAAGTCCTTAACGAGCTTGTCGTACTCGACGATCTCAGTTGGGCACACAAAGGTAAAGTCCTTTGGATAAAATGCGATGACCTTCCACTTGCCGGGGAAGCTGTCCTGGGTGAGTGTTTCAAAAGCATCTTCTGGAGTAGTTTTTCCTGGCTTAACACCAGTGACTGAAAAAGCGGGAAGACGATCGTAGACTGTTAGCATAGCGGGCTCCTTAGTAGGTTGAATTAAGATAATTTACCAACGTTGTTTAGTTGATACTATTATTTTATAATGGCCCGCTTGCTCCGGTAATTATACTGCCGTATCTCGAGGATTAACTCACTTTATCGAGGCAGGAGCGAAGCCGCTCAAGTGAGCGCTGATCTTTGGTGGTCAGGAATACTAGGGAGGGATGGTCGTCAATCGACCTGTTCTTTAGCGCATACTCAAGGCAAGCGTGGCTTGCTTGGATGGCTTGTTGGGACTTGGGAATGTCCCGGCGGGAAATTGCATAAAGATAGGTTTTTGGAATCTACAGCTTTATTTTTGCTCCCTGAATCTAAAGATAAGAGTATTTATATTGGCTTGATCAATGAAATGAATGACCTGAGAAATCACTGTCGCAGCGACAGTTATCATCAGCACAAGAAGAATTACCTTTTGAAGCCAAGTTAAAAATTTCACTACTGCTTAACCTCAATTGAACCAGTAATGCTGACGTAGCTGTGATTAAAATCAAGATCATTTACTTGAGCAACAGCATTAACCGCCTCTGCGATAAAGTTAGCAATTCCATATCGAACCTCATCACAAATCTTGCTCATGGCTTCAGCGTTAATCACTTGGCTACTAACAGTAAGTTGAATCTTGATTTCGGATGACATTCGTGACTTCCTTTTAAATGGCGCGACTGGTTGGATTCGAACCAACGACCCGTGCTTTAGAAGAGCACTGCTCTGAGTCCACTGAGCTACAGTCGCAAGCTGTTTACATGAAGGCCAATGTTCTATCTAGTCACATTAGTATTTTAACGCTCGAGAGTCCCCCTGTAAACTGGCTGCTTTTTGATCAGCGAATCCATTGGGCTCTTGTCCATCTCGATCGTCACGATGGCCTTCACCAGATCATAGCGAGGAGACCGTTACATTCTATCGTGATGGGCGATGAAACGAAGAACTTCGAAACGCTTGGAGTGAGTGCGAGGCAGCTTCATTTAGTGAGTATTAATCAATCGATAATACTATTATAGCACAACCTGGATAAATGTACACTGCTAAATTATAACAGCTTTACTTGATTGTAACAAGACTCTGTTCAAAGGTATCTGCAGAGCTCTCCCAAGTAAACTTTCTTGAGCTCCATACAACCATATTTCGGTCTAGGGTGATGGCGTTTTGAACTGCTTCCTCAAGATTATCACTAAGGTAACCATTAATGCTTGGAGAAACTACATCAAGCGGGCCTTCAACATTATATGCTGCGACTGGAGTCCCGCACGCAATTGACTCAATCATGACAACACCAAGAGTGTCAGATTTTGAAGGAAACACGAACACATCGGCTTCTTGATAGTAGCGTGCCAGTGCGGCGTCCTGTTTAAAGCCAACAAATTCTGCTAATGGATACTTTTTCTCAAGCTTTTGACGTGCTGGACCATCACCGACAACAACCAAACGTCTATGGTCTGTTTGGAGCTTCAAGAATTCCTCAATATTCTTCTCATCTGAAACACGACCGACGTAAAGCAGATTTTTCTTGTCGCTTTTTGGTTTAAAACCACGCGCAGTTGATGGATGGAAAATCTCTTTGTTAAAACCACGCCCCCACACGATGGAGTTAGGTATGCGCCATTCATTTAGTTTATCAGAGGTGCTTTTGCTTGGTGTTAGTACTGCACTGCTGTTTTTATGGAACCACCTAACCAATGGGATAATAAACCTTTTAGAGAGACCTATATGGGTCTCAATATATTCGGGAAAGTTTGTATGGTACGCAGTTGTGTAGCGCCACTTCCATTTACTTAGAAGAAGACGTGCAGTGATCCCAAGAGGGCCCTCAACTGACAGATGAACGTGAGTAGGGTTTAGTTTCTTCAGGAGTGATCTAAGCTTCCACGGATTCAAAACAACATCAATCTCTTTGTACTTTGGCAAATTCGTGGTCTTGAACATCCCCGGATGGATAACTGTAACCTTCCATCCCCTTCTTTCTAGTAGGTAGACCATCTGTTTCATTGTCGTTACTACCCCATTTATCTGTGGGGTCCATGCGTCCGTCACTATCACTAGGTGTTTGCTCATCTTTCTTATCCCACGTTATGATTTCAAATCTACCATCATGGTGTTCTACAAGAGCTGTGCAGCTCTCAACCCAATCCCCATCATTCATGTACACTACACCATCTATTTCCTTGATTTCTGCATGATGAATGTGGCCACAGATTACTCCATCGTATCCTTTTCTCTTGCAATATTGTGCAAGGTTCTTTTCAAACTGGAATATAAAGTCTACTGCTTTCTTAACTCTATGTTTTAGAAACTTACTAAGTGACCAATAGTGAAATCCAAAGCGATGACGGACAACGTTAAACCAATTATTTAATCCGAGAACGAAATCATAGCTCTTATCGCCTAAAAAAGAAAGGAATGGGGAAATGCGGGTGATACCGTCGAACAGATCTCCATGAGTTACCAAATATCTAGACCCATCAACCCCAAAGTGAGCATACTGGTTGTGAAGTTCTATACCATAGAGACCTATATGATGATTAAGAAGAGGTCTTAAGAACTCATCATGATTGCCAGCAATATAGATAATACGAGTGCCATCTCTAGAAATCTTCAGAATACGCTCTACGAGCTTAGTTTGCTTCTTATTCCATCTCCACCTGTTTTGCTGAACTTTCCAACCATCTATGATGTCACCAACCAAGTAAAGTCGCTCGCAACTATTGTGCTTGAGGAAGCTAGTGAGCTCTTCAGCCTTACATGACTTTGCCCCCATATGAACGTCAGAGACAAAGATTGAACGATATTTCTTCATGAGATAATACTCTGTTCCATTCCAAACAGCTTGCAAAGCTGGAAGTAGTTTTCCTCAGTGATACCGTGCCCGCCAGCGCAGTGCACGTGAAAAGGAAGCTGCTCTGGCAAAAAGTCGGAGCTGTCGTCGAGGATGGCGATGCGGACATCATCAAACTGGCTCGCGTTCTCCTCTAACCATTGCTGGATTTCCACTCCTCTGATGGTGTTGAGCTGCTTGGTGTAGCCAATGCAGCGCTCTCCAAGAACACCTAAATTTGTCATGTAGTCGATGATCTGATCAAGCTTGTCGGTAGGAGCCTCACCTTCTTTGAAGTGCAGTCGATGGGTTGATGACAGCACGAAGAACGCGTTGGTGTCCTTAAGCACCTTGTTCAGCAGTCCAACAGACACTGGGTCAATTGTTGCCTTCGTTATCTTGAACCAGTATGGGTCATGCTCATACTCTGCCGCCCGAGAGTTCGTTGAGAAGGCAATGAAGCTGCGACCAGAGTTCAACACCCCGTCAATGTCTAGGAAGATGATGTTCATGTTATGTCAGCGCTAGGTTTGCCACTGAGATGTAGAGCGGGATTCCGATCAGAATGTTCATTGGGAATGTGATGCCTATTGACATGCCAAAGTAGATGGTTGGGTTTGCCTGCGGAAGCGCGTGCTTGAGAACTGCCGGTACCGCGATGTAGGATGCTGACGCTGCAAGGACCATCAAGAGGATTGCGTTTCCTAACGATACCCCGAACACAATCGATAGAACTAAAGCAAAGGCGGCGTGAACGATTGGGGCGATGATCGCGTACGCTGGAACCCAGAACGACTGGCTGATGGCGCTCTTGAAGTTCTTAGCAACCAGCAATCCCATGTCAAGCAAGAAGAAGGCTAACATTCCCTTGAACATCATCTCAGAGAAAGGCGCCATCACCTGTTGACCGACTGGGCCAACTATGAAACCTATGACCATGGCGCCGATAAGCAGAAGATGCACACCATCGGTTACTGATTCCTTGATGACATGTCCGAGCTTAGCGCCAGTGTGGGCTACCCTATTAGCGAAGATCATCGCCAGAACAATCGCAGGGGATTCCATGATGGCCATCACGGCGGCCATGTGACCCCCGTGTTCAATTCCTAATGATGTCAAAACCTGTGTAGCGGTGATAAAGGTGACAGCGCTGACCGATCCATAGGTTGCTGCTACCGCTGCGGCGTCAATCTCGTTGAGCACCTTTCTAAGGAAGAACAACCCAACCAGTGGAATGACTATCGCGAGGATCACCCCAATGATGATGGTGTCTAGTACCTCGCCGGTAAAACCAGTAGCGTTGAGCGCGTAACCACCTTTTAGACCAAGCGCCATCAAAAGATAAAGCGACAAGAACTTTACGATTTGCGGCGGTATCTCTAAATTTGATCTAAAAGCGCCAGCAAGAATCCCAAAGACAAAGAACAGGATAGCGGGGTCAAGAAGAATGTTCATCGCGACAACAAGAAGATTTCACAAACGTGGTTGAGGCGCTCAATGTGCTCAAACGCATCCCATGGGTCGGTACCAATCGACACCGCTCCGTGGCCCTTTAGGCCAACCACGTCAGCTTGAAGTTCCCCTGTTTTAAAATCAGACAATAGAACTCCAGCAACTGCATAGCCCAAAGTTTCACTTACTGGTTCAATGAAGCCAATGTTTGGCCCAACGCGCGTATAGCGATTGATCTCTGGAAAATCAATCGCTAGTCCAGTAAGCTGAACACCAGCTTCCATCGCAGCTATGATGTGAGTTGGATGAAGATGAAGCACTACGCGTGGATGATCAGTTGGATTGTTTCGCTGAAGAAGCCAGTGCATTGGTAGCTCACCAGTTGGCTTAAGCCCACGGTTAAGCTGTTGCTTCAGCATACCGTCATCCGCAGCCAGCCAGCGATCTCTTGATGTTCCTTCATCATCAATGTCAAGCTTAATGCACATGTCAGGTACCATCTCATTCTTACGAACCCCTGATGGGGTAACGTAGAACCAGTCCTGTTCAGGTCGCTTGTAAGAAGCATTTCCATCTCGTGTGGTGATCCACCCACGTCGGTAAGCTTCCTTGAAGACATCACAAATTTCACGAAGCATTACTTATCTCTCCACTCATAATATATGCCGTAAGCACAGATGGCTATTATAACTCCTGGAATTACGTGTAAAATCAAAGCCTCAATCATGAAACTTTTGAATTTCAGAAGGATTTGATCGAGCGTAGGCAACCATCTTTGCTACATCTCTTATAAATTTTGCTGCACCACAGATAAAGTCAAGCAACTTGCTCATGATTTTCTCCCCTTAATAAACTTTCAACGAAAGTTTTATTCAACCTATAGCACTTATCTATTATTGCTATTTGCTCATATGCTATTTCATGAGAGATGCTTGCCATTTTTTCAAGAGGAAATTCTGCCATCTTGATTGTTGCCATAGCTTCGTCATGATCAAGAACAACCTTCATTCCAGTAGTGGTTGCGAGGTGCTGCATAGCCTTGTTTGATCTTAAGCAGGACATGTATAGAAGACCGATGTCCTTTGCCTTGCAGTAGATGAGGGTTCTATCCATAAGGCGCTTAGCCAACCCCATGCCCCGAAACTGCTTATCAACCGAGATTCCAAGCTCCGCGCTCTTTCCAGCGGCTAGTTCTTCTGCTGAGCTAACGTGCGCGAGCGCTATTAGCGTTTTCTTATCGTTGATATCAAAGATACCAAACGCCTTAGACTTTGTAAGATCCATGCTGCTAAAGACGTAGCGCTCGATGAAGCTATCTGGTGCTGACACGAAGAAGCGCATGAAGCGATCATTTTTGTCGAGTCGAATCAAATGGTCAAAGATGGCTTGCTTGTCAGAGTTATCAAGCGTTGCTATCATGTGGCTTAAGATGTTAGTACTCATCTGAATTTCCTAGGTGGTTTGTTGCATCAATGAATCTTTCTGATACGTGCTGGTGCGCTCTTAAGATATCCTCTCTACCCTTGTCAGATAGCAGCTTTTCATTCTTTTCCCGAGTTTCTTCATACTTAGTCGCGCGCTCTGTGCTAACATATCCAAGGTGCTTCCAATAATCATAAAGAAGCCCTAGACCAACTATTCCCTCTGCAACAGTTATTCCAGTTTCCGTTTCAAGCAGGCGCGTAAGTTCTTGCAAAAGAAGCTTAAGCTCATTCTCAAGAATGTCTTTCTGTCTGTTGATTTCTTGGGTGTTTCTATCAATTGCAGCTTTTATATTAGCCGCTTGAGTCAGTATCACGGCGGCGAAAGCTGCTTCAGATGCAGATATCTTATTGAATCCTTCAGTTGTTGCTTGCTGCGTTGCTGCTATATCAGCAATAGCCTTCTCAAGATTTGCTTTTACCTCAACAAGAGCTGATTGAAGGGCAGCAATCGCTGCTGCGTTTGCTGCAGCTTCAGCTGCTGCGGTTGCGGCAGAACTAGATCTAGAAGGAACTGGGCCAGTATATGGCCCAATAACAAATCCGTTCTCATCATACGGTGGTGGGGTGTAATTGCTATAAACCCAATTTGGATCTTCTGAAACGGTAAGGTTAACGTTAATGGTCTCTGTTCTGCCATCCGTATATGTCACCTCATACGCTTGAGAGTACTGACCCGGGCGCAGCACGCCTGTTCCAGTAGATGCTCCAAAATAATTTTGGAGCGGGTTGCTTACTCCAATAGCGATGCTTCCAATATTGTGAACAACTTCGCCAGGTGTAAAAGCGCCGGGAATTGACGTTGATCCAACTTTAGAGATGCTAGCAACGTTATCTCCCAACCTTACGCTGTTGTATCCTCCTGCGCTTGTTAAATTAATGTTGTAATCCGACATTTTAGTATTCTTCTGGGTCGTTTAGGTGATCGGTTGTTTCGATGAAGCGCTCCTCAACATGGTCTTGCGCTGGATTGAGGTTAGCGTGGACTGGCTCGGCATCTATGAGAGCTTCATTCTTAAGAATAGTATTCTCATACTTAGAAATAACCTCGATGGAAGACCATCCCAGGTTTTGAAAGTAAGTGTAAAGAGTACCAAGCCCAACAATTCCCTCAGCAACAGTTATCTTGTTCTTTGTTTCAAGAAGACGCGTAAGCTCTTTTCTTAAATCTTCATAGGCTTTTCTAAAGCGCTCTGTCTGATCCGCGATTGCTGCAGTGTTAGCATCAGTTGCAGTAGCAAAATCATTGCCAAAGCTAGTGAAGGCTGCCGCGGTTGCTGCAATAGCAGCTGCAGCAGCGTTAGTAGCAGCAGAAATTTCACCTGAGCTTCCGGTCAATCCTTCAGTGCTTACTGGTGCTAGAAGTGATTGATCAATTGTGACTTCAGGAAGCTGAGTTGACGTGCTTGGTGCAGGACTTGGAGCAGGACTTGGAGCCCCAGTGGTAAAACCACCATCATCTGGAGGAACATACTCGGAGTAAGGCCATGCAGGATCTTCAATTATTGTGACAGTGATAGTCTGAACCGCTAAAGAGCCATCTCGACCCTTAAGCTCTATTATGCGCGAGTATATTCCTGCCCGAACAACACCTGTTCCACTCTGCGCACCAAAAGTGAACGCGAGCGGATTTGATATTCCAATTGAAATGTTTACGTATCCCTCAACAGCATCTCTATCCCGGCTGTTCTGAGAGTTTCTTGTCTCTATGCTGCCCCATATCTCAGGACCAGAAACGGTGCTTACCCAACGAACTGATGAAAGAGGACCTCCACTAAAGTTTACGGTTGCTCTGCTATAACCGCCTTTAGTAGTTAATGATATGCTTGAAACACCACCTGTTATTAAAACTGGCATTTGTTATCCATTTATGTAAACGTTTGGGCTCCCAGTTACTATGGTGTCTGGATCATTGTCCTTGTCACCAACCCGTACAGCCTTTCTATTATTTATGAATACATCTGGGCTCCCAGTTACTATGGTGTCTGGATCATTGTCTTTGTCACCAACTCTAACTGCTTTTCGATTGTTAGTATAAACATTATCTGATCCAGTTACTATGGTGTCTGGATCATTGTCTTTGTCACCGACGCGCACAGCCTTTGGCATTATCCATCTCCCATCGCCATTTTGAGAGCGTAAAGAAATCCTTTAGCGAAAGCTTTCTTGCGCTCTTCATTAATGGCTCTTTGCTGTCCGGGCAGAAGAGTTGGGTTCATTAGAAGCGCTTCTGTTTCTGTATCAGTCACAAGAATAAGCCCCATTGATGAACCAACTCGCGTGGGATACGCATCAATGCGCACGGTTAGACGTGAAATCTCAGTAATGCTGCTTCCAGAATAGAATGTTTTTATATCTAAAGGTGGCGATACTGCAAAGTTGATGTGCCCTGTTTGTTCAAGAAAATCCCAATAGCGCGGCTTCATGTCGATGGCCGTTATAGGCTCCATGTCGCGCGTGTAGATTATAGCTTGGGCTGGTTTTAGTAAGTTCATAGTGGTCCCGCCACCAGGAATTCAACCTGGACCTTCTCTTTAGGAGAGAGATGTGATGTGCATTTCACCATGGCGAGTTTACTTTTTCTTGATCATCTGCTTCCAGGTGATTTCGTACGAGAGAGTTGGGAAGAAAGCCTCAGCCTTCACAACCATCCCGGGTTTAAGCCCTGCTATAACAGCTTCAACAAAGTTCTCACCATTTCCAGTTTCTTGAATGCTAGCTGTTCTTCCATTTACATCAGCTTCATCGATGGCATCATAGAAGAGCGCGCTCGCGTTTCTAATCATTCTAGGATCAAGCACCTTCTTAAAGTTAACAACTATTTCAGCTTTGAATGCAGACTTTGGAACTATTTGGTAATCCGCCTTTCCAAAAGATTTAAGGTTAGCTTTTACTTCAGTCATGGTTTTACTTGCCATCTTACTTACTTCTGGATCTAGCACGACGGCTGCTGTCATTTCCTTAATAAGCTTAGTCATACTATACCTGCCTTTTTTAGTAGTTTGTGTGAAGCGGTTTTCTTAGTAGCGTGATAGAGATTGTTCATCTTATGGTTGCCCCAACGAGCGATGCTAGTATCACCAAGAAGAACTCTTACGCCCTGCTTAGTGCGAATAAGCGTTTGATTAGTGAAGAGATCACGAACAGTGTTACCAACCGCGCGAGGAACGCCGTATCTTTCCTTCCCCTTTTGATCAAGCTCGTGCCATTGAACCATGACTGGTTCATCTCGACTCCAAGCAGAATTACGGTTAAACTCGTTTTTGAAGGGAGGTTTATCGTAAACGATCTTACCCTCGGGAACTTCTTCTAGCGTGAAGTGAAACCAAACTCCATCAATGAAGCGAAGAACGTTTCGCTCATCCAGTTTCCTAAAAACCTTTTCTTCCTCGCGCTTTTTCTGGGCAGCTTGCTCTCTACTAATCTGACTAATTGTCTTGAAGTGCTTGTTACGCTTGATGATACCGTCTCGTGGATCAACGTAGTACTCAGTAAAACCATCCTTAATCTTTTCGGGTTTTGAAGAGTAGCGCCTTTGAACTGCAAGATCACCGTCATCATCAACGTAAACACTGTTCACCTCGATGAAGTCGTAGAGGTGAACAAGAATGTGCTGATTAATAACGCTGCGCTTGTCAAAGCTCTTGCAGAGCTCACTGTAAAAATCATTCCACTTACGACCAACGGCTTTGCGCACAGCTCCGTAGAGAGCGTTTAGGTTCTCTCCAAAGTGCTTCTTGTCCCAGCCGTAGCGGAGCTTCATGCCCTCGCGAGCAGGAACGTTCTCTCCTTCTTCTCCCAAACGGTTGAACTTCTTTAGGTTTCGATAGTTCTTGTAGTGATCCTTGCTGTTGGATCTTTCATGTTCACAAAGAACCTTATTCAGATCAGAGCGCATTCATCCTCCATCAATTCTTCAACTATTTATTTTTAATCAGCTAACTCAAAAAACAACAACAAACCTATGATGAACGCCACCATGGCCAGCGCCGCTGGAAGAATAAAAAAGATGAAGAGCGCAACAAAGCCCAGACCAAAAAGAACTATCGATGTTCCAACAAAGATTAGCAGTGGAAATATTGCTAATGCTAGAACAATTAGAGTTAAAACCGCAAAGAACTGTTTAATCAACGCTTTCCTTCTTATCTCTCATGATTATCGGTGATGGAGCGTTCATCGTTTTCCAAAGGTTCCAGTTATCAACAACTGCACCAAAAACGTACGCGAAGATAACCGCTAGCATCGTCATAAATGACCATGAAAGGCCTGATTGATGAAGTGAGTTCAGTGGATCACCAAAGAGCGTCAAGTACGCTATCATGACCCACATAAAAATTAGCGTGGCTATTACGATAGCACGACGAGTGTTCCTCGTTGGAAGCAGTTGATCTACTTCTGCCTCTCTAACGTAGTTTCTGTTCTTCACGCTTCTACTTCCTCAATCGTCTTTTGCTTCTTTGAACCCTTCGCGAAAGCAGCGTACGATTGGAACTTCTGCCACCATGCGTTCTTCTTTCCATGCTTCGGTTGGGTCTTAGCTGGACCGCTTCCGCCACCTTGGCGGAGACGAGACATTGCCTTGCGAGCAGCGATGCGAGTGGCGTTCTTTGAGTTGCGTGACATTTGCGTCCTTTCTTTAGGTTATAACAACAGGCTCAACCTGCTTAAACTCTCTATCGTTAACAAGCCAAAACTTACCAGTTGCCGGTTCAGTGAAGGTTAAACCTTCCCATCCAGCTGCATCAGTATAGTAGCTTGCATAAGCCATTGTATCAAGGTTTGTCTGACCATAAAACTGAACTGGGCGACGAACAGGGGTGTGACCTGAATAAATCATGCTGAGCTTATCACTAAACATTGTGTTCATCTTCTGGAGACCTGCCCAAGTTTTTATCTTTTCAACTTCACGGTCATCAAGGTGCTTCTTGTACATTCTCATGAAGATAAAGCGGCCCCACGTGATGCAGCGTCCATCGTCAGTTTGAAATTCTGACATCATGAAGAACTTTTTCTCATTAGTCAAATCTTCATCAGTAATTGGTACCCTGCTGAAAAGCTCGGCGTGAATAACATGAAATAATCCACCATCCCGTTTTTCTACAGTGATGAGGTACGGCATTTTAGAAATGACTAACCTAACAGCATCTCTAACAACTAAGCTCAAGTCAGAATTTCCTTGAAGGTGCTCAACGCCCCATTGACCCCCATTAAGAACCCATACGTATAAATCGTCGTTACTTCCAGCGAATGATCCTTCAATAAGCTCTTCATGGTTGCCCTTGGTTGCGAAGAACCATGGTTCAAAAAGTAAAGCAAGACACTTTTCATTCTCTGGACCACGATCAACCAGGTCTCCTGCGCAGATCATTCGATCCTTTTCAGGATCAAACTGCACTTCTTTCATGAAGCGCTGGACGCAGCTGTACGCCCCATGCATATCTCCACAGACAAAATCTCGTCCCACTGTGTTAGCAGAAAGTCTCTTTATCATCTTTAAATTATATCATTGATTGCTTATAAAAGAAACTGAGGGGGCAAATGCCCCCTCAGTCATTCATACCAGCGAATTGACCTGATTATTGACCAACGAAAACGCTGCACTCAGGAACTTCTGCCATGTTGTTGCCCTTCATGCAGAACTCCTTAAATGCCTTTGCTTCCTTCTGGGCATCAGTCATTTCGCAGCCAACAAGACCAAGTGAAAGACCGAGAAC
>FMJZ01030327.1_pt1 | contig 21197 bp, 27 predicted proteins | sample 1987881 | NCBI WGS metagenome assembly FMJZ01 (sample SAMEA4378227, study PRJEB15110) | soil metagenome | biome: soil; feature: Field; material: Soil | place: India | collected 2015-03-11 | depth 0 m
AATCTTGCCACTTCCCATTAATTATAACTAATGTTTTAGATAAGGCGGATTTTTAGATAACTTATTGTTTTTCTTGAAGATATTGCGTTTTGCCCTAAAAAGAGGGTACAGTCCCCTCCATAGCCCTCTGAGTTGCTTGAAAAATAGGCGGATCGGTTGTTTTGGAAAGTAAGGTCAGAGGAAATTTTGGAGTTGATTTGAGAGTTGATCTAGGCAGAAATATAATTGTTAATTTATAAGCAATTGGCAGAGTTAATATAAGTGGGGGTAAGAAAATCATTAAGAAAATAATGATCAAGGTTATGGCGTCAGTAATTTAGAAAGTAATCTGTTCTTGTAAAGGAAAAATATTTATCTCTTTTGAGAAGGCAATTTAAAATAATGGGCAGCATTATAGTATCAGTAATTTAGAAAATCATCTATTATAAAGGAAAAATATTTTTCTCTTTCGGGAACGCAATTCAAGATATCATTTGCTTTTGGTTAGTACTTCTTGAAAGGCAGTTTGAAAATAGTAGTCAGGGTTATTGGCTCAGCAATGTATAAAATCATTTGCTTTTAGTTAGACTGAATATTTTGCTCTTTCTAATAAGGAAATAGAAATTAAATGGTCCAAGGTTTCAAAGTCAAAAATTGTTTATTATCCCAAGTTGATTATTCAATGTCGAATTTGACACCTACCTTGAAAGTGTGTATTATAATTTGGCAAAAGTCACTTTTGTTATTCTAAACTTAATACAAAATTTCCAGCCATAGATTCTATTTGACGCTAAAACCCAATCAGCATAACATCTCGCTTGAATTTTAGGCTCTTGTAGAGTTTACCTACAAGAAAACTGAAAAATGCTCATAAGAAAAAACAAGAAATTCGTTTGTGAACTGCACGCCTATTGAGACGATATTGGCATTATCTGGTGTCCTCTATTAGATGCTAAAACCGGTTGTTTTCGCTTCGCAATATCTGCTTAACGCCGTGTGTAATTATAGACATATGCTACGTTCCTATTGAGAAAATCAACAAATTCATTTGTGTATTTCGTCCTTTTGAAGCCAACATTGACTTTACTAAAGTTCTCTTTAGCTTTCTGTTGACAATCTAAAATGCAGGACCTATAATTGAACATCAGTATGCTTGCTAAAAAAATCTTCTTTTGTTTCCTAATGCTTATAATTATATTTGCTTTAGGGCTGAGTTGTTTTAAGAAACCAAAATGGCGTTCAGATATCACGATACCGTTATATGCAAAATTTTTTTCGATTCGTGATTTTATTGATACGAGTTATTTTCGAATTAACCATGATTCTTCATTACAATTTTATAAAGCCGGCAAATTAGATACCTTTTGTTTATTAGATTCAATTGAGATTCGAGACCGCTTAGATTCAACCTATACCCGACTTTCTGACTTTACCTTTGCAAATTTAGCTTCAGGAAATCTTCTTTTGAAAATTCCTCAGATTGTTCCAGGATTAGTTTTACCGGAAACAACTGTAAATATTAGTGTTCCGGCTTTTAATCGTATTTACGATACGATTATTGATGTCGATAATATTCGCAGTATCTTTGTCCGTTCCGCGGTTTTACGAGTTTCTTTATGGAATTTCTCGCATTTATCTTTTGACTCCATTACTTGTTCAATTTCTAATATAAGTTTAATAAATCTCTTAGGACCGGATTCAATGGCCGGTGTTGAATTTTCTCATCGATTGGAAAATGTTAAAATTGACAGCCTCATTGACATCCAGATAAAATTTGCCTCAAGTGGTACGGGCACGAATTTAATTCCGGTTTCCCCTCACGACTCAGTTAGATTTTATGTCAAATTTGATTCAGTAAAGATTGACTCGGGAAGTTTTCGAGCATCGCCACCTCGAATAGTTCGAGTGCAAAGACAGAAAATCTATACTTTACCGATGAATTATCAAATTACGATTAGTGATTTAATTTTTCATGACGGTAATTTATCCATTACACTCAATAATGGTTTTCCTGTTCCGTGTTCAATTCGGATTCTCGTCCCGGAATTATCATTCGGTGATACATTATTTGTTGAAGATTTTGATAGCATCCATATAGATATTGGTTTAGCCCATCGTGTCTACCAGAATTCCTCATCCGATTCCACGCCGTTAACCCTAAAAACAATTGTTGAGTTTGAACTCGGTCTTCAATTTGTTAATTTTGTCTCGGATAATTTTGTCAAAGTTTCTTGCCTAACCAGTAATCTCCAAGTTGATTCGCTTGCCGGAAGGATGAAAGATACTCTTAAACATAATTTTCCGGCCGAGACGATTAGAATTAAGCTCCCAGACATTCTATCTAATGTTAATGTCGTCAACGCGTATGCTAATTTAATGTTGATCAATGCGGTATGGTTTCCGATTTATTTATCATTAAACATTTGTGCAATAAACCATAGTGGCGATAGCCTTGCGATGGACACAACTTTTTATTTAGAAAGAGGCATACCTCAACAACCAGAGATCGAAACCCATTTAATCAATCTTACCCGTTTCATTAATTTCCATCCGGAAAAAGTAGTTTTCAAGTTACGAATTGCATCTTACAGTCAGGGGTGGATAAGCCGAAGGTCTTTTAACACAGCAAATTATGAAGTAGCATGTCCGATGCGATTATTTTTACAACCCGATACCGTTATTTTAGGACCACAAACAGTAAAAATTAACCGCGATACTCGAGAGCGCATTCGAAAAAATGCTTATGAAGGAATTTTTAGTGGGCTTATTTCTAATCACTTTCCCACGCGCATGTCTGGGGAGTTATTACTTAAAAACGCAATTAATGATTCCACAAGGATTAAAATTGCAGTTCCTCCGGGCATAATCAATAACGCAGGCGTTGTTACCGCGGCTGTTGATACTAATATCTCTTTAACTCTAACCGAATCCGACATCCAAATTTTTACGGACTCGCTAATAAAAGTTAGTTTCTATTTATTTATTCCCCAAACTGATACGATCACCGTCATGGGCAACGATTATTTCCAAGTGAAACACTCTTATGCAAAAATTAAACTTAATTTACCACCAGAATAGAACTACTTAAAATAATGTTCACAAGCTAAAAGTGCAATAAAATGAGACTTTATAAGTGGCTAAACAATATGCCGATTAAGAAAAAATGTTTATTAACTATTATAATTTTTTTCGGTTTTATTTCCATTACTGACATGCTTTGGGCTTTTTCTTATACGACTTCACGATTTCTTGAGACGAATCCAGCATATTGGCCGATGTCGAATAAACCACAATACTCATTACGATACCTAAACTTTGAACTGGACATTTTCAATAATTCGATTTCGTTCTCCGGTTATAATCGACATTTCAATCAAGACCCAGATTGGGATAGCGTTCAAAAAATGACTATTCTAAATAGTATTCCTCGTAATGGACTTAAGATTTATGGTAGAGGTTCAGTTGTTCCGCTCGCGTTTTTTTCATCTTGGATTGGTATATCTTTGCAATATCACGAATTCATATCCGCCAAACTTCCCAAAGATTTATTTGAATTAATTTTATTGGGCAACGAACTCAATCGGCAATATGACCTATCCAATTTCGGCATTAATGAACTGGGTTATTTTGATTTAGCATTAGATTTAAGTTATCCGTTATTAAATAAAGAGCGTGAAATTGAATTGCTTAAAATTCCGCATATCCAATCACTAAATATCGGTTGTCGGCTACACGGACTTAAAGGCAGAAGCATCATTTCAACTGACTCAGTTTATGGAATGTTAATTACCACACCAGATGGTGTTCTGGCACGAGAAAAGATATTGGTCTCAAGCGCGACAGGTTCTAACATCAGTTTCGCATTAGATTTGGGAGTAACGGTTCAACCCCTAACAAATCTTATCGTGGGATTAGCGGTACTTTACCTCAATAACAGATTTTATTGGACTAAAAACCCCAAACAAATGTTGCTGAAAGTAGATATTGATTCATTTAGTATTCAAAGATATTTAGATACTTCGGATATCAATGTGTTTGTGCATTCTGAAGACACCTCATATCAAATTCAACCTTTTAAGACCTCATTACCAGCACAATTGTTGTTGCAGATTAGTTATCAAGCGACAAATTTCCTTATTCTTTCGTCTCATTACTATTACTATCTTTCTCGTAACAAATTTACGGATAACATCGTTCAGGCAATAAATCTAAATTTTGATTTTTTAATTACCCGGTTTTTTAATCCCGAACTTACACTTTCAACTGATTTCAAAAACACTGGCATTAAAACAAATTTACGATGGGCAATAAAAGGCTTTAATTTCAATATTGGAGTGGTTCAAAAAAATGGTATATTCATAGGAGCAAAGTGGCTAGGTTTAGACTTAAATTTTGCCCAAAATTGGTAGGGATTAAATTAGAGAACTTCCCAACACATAATAACAATATAAGTTGAAGTCTTAAGACATTACATTTAAAGAACTATAAAAAATAAGGAACTTGGAAGCTTCTGGGGTAATGCATTATGGGGAATAAGAATATTTCTCTTAAAGAATTAAAGAACTACAAAAATATGGAAACGAACAGTTTCTTAGTAAAGCTGATAAAAATAAGTCTGAAGGTTACTTCAGTACTTGGAAGTACAAACAAAGAAAGAATCGTGTGATTATTAAAGATAACAAAACAAACTCAGAAGTTTTCCACTACAATATCTTAAAGACAGAAACGAGTTTCAAATAGAACAAGTTTTCTATTTAGGTAAATATAAGAACAGGTAGTGTCTGGTATTTTATGTAATGTTAGTACTGATATGTTAAAAGAAAAAACATATCCTCTCTCTTGTTTAATATTTAGAAATGAAAGCACATCTATGAAGAAAGAATCAATTGACACAAAAATCTTGACGCTACCTAAAAACATTATTTCGGGATGTTCTCAATAATTGCGAAAATTTTATTAAATAAATACTCTTTCCTTTTCTATAGTTATCCTTGTTTTTGGGAAGCTTACTGAACAACCAGCTTGGGTATCCAACAAGTAGTCTAAAAGACCATCCTCCCGGTATACCCCTGGGTAGTTCCCTGGGCTATCCCTATGTTTCTTTTACTATCTAACGACGAGACAATCTAACTGATTGTCTATTACATAATTAACTCACTTAATTACTATATTGTTCATTTGACTATCCATTCAATTGCATAATGGTCAACCGAGTTAGCCATTTCGGCAATCAATTGCAAAGATTATGTTTTAGAATTCAAAAAACTATAATATGTTTAACCTTAACAATTTGACTGACTAACGGATTAACCGCCACTAACCAGGTCTTGAAATTCATAAAAAATTATAATTGAATTTCCCTGAACTTAATGTTAACCCAGATTAATATCATACAACCACTAACCAGAACTTAAAATTCATATAAAATTGTTTTTAACGTTAAAAATTTGTTTGAAATTGACGGACAATAGGAGGTAAAATCTTAGAATCCATTTAAGGTTATTTATAACATGTTTTTTTTAATCTTCCTTACCATTGCTTAAAAACTATAAATACAGAGATTTTATTCAGTGCTGTAATATTGGAAAACAAATAAAAAGATAAAAAGTTATGAGGACAAAGGTCATGTTTTAATATTTCATAACATACAAACAAATTTTATAAAGCTTTGGAGTTCTCTGAAACCTTTTTACTATATCTTGACCACATATTTTAAAAGGATGTCATCAATATTCAAATAACTCTAAAGGCGATAATTTTTGATTTAATCTTGGGTTTTTTCAAAGAAAAAGCAATATGCTACCAATATTACTCTATCATCTTTTTATCGACTTTTCTCAATATAACTTATTATAAATGAGTATTTAGGAGCTAAGACAACAAATAGGAAAAATAATTTTCTCCTTTTAGGATTTTAATAAATCTTAAATATCCTATTTTAATTGTGGTTTTTGATGCTTTATCTTATCTTGATTTAGTTTCTTTTTAATCAACCTAAAAGAAAGTCTATGGTAACAAAGGAAGTAATCCAAGCTTTTTAATAAAAAGGGACAAGATGCTTGTGTAGATTGATTTTTTTCTTCAATAGGGTATACTTTCCTTTATAAATATTCTATAGGTTAAATAGGGAGCGGATCATCTTTTTTCTTTAACATATCGATACTGAATTTAGACAAAATATTAGACACTACCTTTTAATAACAATATCTTATCAGTTAAGAAAACACTAACTCAAAAGTAAGAAGGATTCTTGCGGGGAGAAATAAAAAATACTATATCGATTTCTGTTATGGTTGCACAGTGGCAATGTATTTTTGCTCGCCATTAAGATATTGCAGAATAACTGCATTTTTTACTGGATTGCCAAAAGCGTCAAAAGTTATATTGCCTGATACAGTCGGAAAGTTGGATAATTTTGTTAAGGCATCACGCACTAAGGATGGGTCATCTTTACCGGCAAGCCGAATTCCCTCCATTAATAATATTGCCGCATCATAACCGAGTGTTGCCAAAGCATCGGGTTTTGAACCGTATTTCTTTTCATATTTTTGAACCCATTCTTGAACTTCAGGTCTGGGATCTTGTGGTGAATAATGATTAGTAAAATAGCCACCATTTATTGCTTCACCAGCAATCTTGGTCATTTCCGGTGAATCCCAGCCGTCACCGCCTAAAAATACTGATTTAATTCCTAAGGCTCTCGCTTGCTTTGCAATTAAACCTACTTTATTATAATAATCGGGAAGGAATAATACATCCGGATTTTCGGCTTTTACTTTGGTTAACAATGCTGAGAAATCAACATCATCTTTACCATAAGATTCGTAAACCGATATTCTGCCACCTAATTTGGTAAACGCATCCTTGTAAAACTCTGCTAGTCCTTTGACATAATCATTGGAGATGTCGTAGAGGATAGCGGAATTTTTTGCCTTTAAGTTTTCAATTGCAAATTTTGCCGCGACAGTACCTTGAAATGGATCAATAAAACAGGCACGGAAAATATAGTCTTTTCGTTCGCCATTATCTCTAACTGTTACTTTGGGATTTGTTGAAGTCGGAGTGATCATAACAACTTTGGCTTGTTGGCAGATCTCCGAAACTGGTATTGATGATTTGGATGCAACTGAACCGATAATAAATTTGACTTTATCTTGATTTATTAGTTTACTGCACGCATTAGCTGCTTCTGTGGGGTCATTTTTATCATCGGCGGTTATGATTTTTAACTGTTTACCGTGAATACCGCCTTTGAGATTTGCTTCTTCTACTGCTAAAAGAATACTGTTCCGAACCGATTCGCCGAAAGTTTTGACATCACCGGTTATCGGCACAATCAAACCAATTCGAATTGTATTACTCTCTTTGGGACCGCAATTAAGATTAACTATTAAAAAACATATTACAAATAACAATTTAATCAGGATATACCTTTTCATCTTGCACCCCTCCCTTTCAGATTAAATTTATTTTAAATTTATTAAACAGCGCTTGGTTCACAACTTTTCGACACAGAGATCCGCAGTATTATACTCAAATAAATATTTTTAGGTATTCTTTGTGTTCACGGGTTTTTTTATGGCATCGTAGGGTTTTTTCCATAATTACCAAACTTGACAGATAACTTCACCACCAATCCGTTCCTTTCGCGCCTCACGGTCGGTGAGTATTCCTTTAGGCGTAGAAAGAATTGTAACACCTAATCCACCAATTGCTAATGGAATCTCTTTATAACCACAATACACTCTTCGAGATTGATGGGAAATTCGTTTGAGTCCAAAGATTGCCGGTTTACCATCTTCGGCATATTTTAATTGGATAGAAATAGTTTTCTTCACCTTTCCGCCGGCGACAGTAAAATTATTAATGTAGCCTTCTTCTAACAGAATACGCGCAATCTCATATTTTAATTTACTATAAGGGATTTTAACTTCTTTATGTTTCGCTTTTAACGCATTCCGAATGCGAGTTAACATATCAGCAATTTGGTCCATATCTTATCTCCCATTTAATTTCATAGACTTCGGCATTATCTGCGCGCCCATTTAACTCTCACCAGGTCGCTTTACGCAAACCCGGGATTTCTCCTTTTAAGGCTAATTCGCGTAAACAAAGTCGGCATAAACCAAATTTTCGATAATACGCTCGACGCCGAAAACATCTTTGACAACGGTTATATTTTCTCACTGGAAATTTAGGTTCCCGTTGTGATTTAACAATTAAACACTTTCGTGCCATTAGGCTTTATTCTCCTTTATAATACGAAAACTATTTTCAACATCTATATCTATAATTTTCCAATTAGTTACTGTGCCCTGGAAAATTTTGATATTGATGTGAGGTAAGTCTTTAATGAACATTTCTCTCAATCTCTTCATTTATTTACCTTTGCGAAAGGGCATTCCTAATGCTTCTAATAATGCTTTTGCTTCATCATCATGTTTGGCATTCGTCAAAAGGGTAATGTCCATTCCGAAAACTTTTTTAACTTTGCTGACTTCAATCTCAGGGAAAATAATTTGTTCAGATATTCCTAAAGTATAACCACCGCGGCCATCAAACGATTCTGGCGAAAAACCTCGAAAATCACGAATCCGCGGTGCTGCAAAGTTGAAGAATCGGTCAATAAACTCATACATTCGATTACCGCGTAAAGTAACCTTTACTCCAATTGGTAATCCGGCTCGTAATTTAAATGCGGATATTGCTCGCCGCGCTCGAGTAATAACTGCTTTTTGTCCGGCGATAACCGCTAAATCTTCGCTGATAACCTCTAAGATTTTGGGGTCAGCCACCGCTTCACCAGCACCGACATTAATCACCACTTTTAATAATTTGGGTATTTGATGAATATTTTTATAACCAAACCGCTCCATCAAATTTTTTCTGATTTTAGTATAATACAGTTCCTTTAATCTCGGTAACATTAATCAATAATCTCCTCACAAAGTTTACAAATTCTAATTCGTTTACCTTCAACGAGATCTCGCTTTATCTTAGTCAACTTACCACATTTTGGACACACTAAGCTCAATTTAGAAATATCTAACGGATTGGGCAAATCGATAATACCACCGGGTTGATTCGCCTTTTGGGTTCTTTTATGTTTCTTTGCCAAGTTAACACCTTCGACAATTGCTCGCACTCTGTGCTTTTCTTTAATAATTTCTAAAATTTTTCCCCGTTTACCTTTAGATTCACCAGAGATAACTTCAACTAAATCGCCTTTTCTGATTTTAATACTCATACTACCTCTGCTGCTAAGGAAACAATTTTTGTATAATGACGGTCTCTAACTTCCCGTGCCACTGGGCCAAAAACCCGAGTTCCTTTAGGTTCGCCCTTATCATCAATTAAGACACAGGCATTGTCATCAAACCGAATATAAGTTCCGTCAGGCCGTCGATATTCTTTTCTTTGTCGAACAATTACCGCCCGGGCTTTATCACCTTTTTTAATCGGAGCATTTGGCAACGCATCTTTGATTGTGACCACAACCACATCACCTACATAACTAAATCTTCTTCTTGAACCGCCTATCACTTTAATCACCATGGCGATACGTGCACCGGTGTTGTCTGCCACAGTTAATCGGGTAAAATCTTGTATCATAGTTTACAGTCTTCTAAATTAATACTATACATGTGGTTTATGAATTCTTACAACCCGCCATCGTTTTAATTTTGAAAGGGGACGCGTTGATTCTAAAAGCACTTGGTCACCGATTTTACACTCATTATTCTCATCGTGAGCATAAAGTTTTGTTCGCTTGGTAATATATTTTTTATATTTAGGATGCTGTACTTTACGTTCTACCACGACAACAACTGTTTTATTCATCTTATTACTTATTACTTTTCCTATTACCTGTTTTGCCATTATTCTTTCCTTGATTTAGCTTCGGCTTCGGTTTTTGCCGGTTGTTGTTCTTTTTCTTTAAGGATGGTCGTAAGCCGCGCAATATCTCGTCTCAACATTCTTAGACGCAAGGGATTAGGCAGTTCTTCTGTCGCTCGACGCATTCTGAGTTTAAAATGTTCTTCTTTTAGTTCTTTTATCATCCGTATAATCTCCTCTTTAGTCATATTACGTATTTCTGAAGGCTTCATAACTTCTTCCTTATCTTAAAAACAAGTATCGTTCATCCGAACTAATTTTAAGTATTTCTCTTTTAGTATGCTTCATAACTTATCTCGTCGCGGTGAATAATATGACTCTTACACGGTAACTTACTTGCGGCTCGTCTCAGGGCTTCTGTCGCCTCATTTTCTGGCAGACCTTCCAATTCAAAAATAACTCGGCCGGGTTTGACGACTGCGACCCAAAATTCCGGATTTCCTTTACCTTTTCCCATTCTAGTTTCAGCCGGCTTTTTTGTCACGGGCTTATCTGGGAAAATTCGTACCCAAACTTTTCCGCTTTTCTTTAGAAACTTGGCAATGGCAACTCGTGCCGCTTCTATTTGCCGAGCAGTAATCCAGGCAGGCTCTAATACTTGCAATCCAATTTCGCCAAAGTCTAACTTGTTTGCTCGAGTCGCCTTACCTTTTCGTCGACCTCGTTGTTGCTTACGATATTTTATGCGCTTGGGCATTAACATAGTTTTAGCTCCTTGCTTCAGGGATTACATCACCCTTATAAATCCACACCTTACAGCCAATTGTACCATAAATCGTTTTCGAGACTGCACAATAATAGTCAATATCGGCTTTTAAGGTTTGGAGTGGTACTCGGCCTTCTTGATACCATTGGGAACGAGCAATTTCGGCTCCGGCCAATCGACCAGAGACCATCACTTTAATACCTTGAGCACCAAGCCGCATTGCTTGAGTGACTGCCCGTTTCATTGCTCTTCGGTGAGCCACCCGTTGTTCTAACTGAAGTGCAATACTTTCCGCAACCAATTTGGCTTCTAATTCCGGCACCCGAACCGCTTCCACTATTATTTGGACATCGCGGTTAATAAGTTGTTTTATTTCCTGGCGCAATGTATCTAAGGCTTGCCGTCCTTTACCAAAAACCACCCCAGGTCGTGCGGTGTAAATTGTAATTGTCGTTTTTGTAACTACTCGTTCGATTTTTATGTTAGCAATCATTGCTTCTTGTAATTTGGTCTCAATATATCGTCTAATTTTTAAGTCTTCTAAAAGATAATCGCGATAGTTTCGGGAACTGAACCATGAAGATTTCCAGTCTTTAGTAATACCTAATCTAAATCCAATTGGATGTGTCTTTTGTCCCATCAGTCAATCTCCTCTTTGGTTGCAACTGCAATATTAATATGACAGGTTCGGCGCAAAATTCTGTTGGCGGAACCTCGAGGACCGGCCCGGAATCGTTTCATCATCGGTCCGGGGTCAGCGGTTGCCAATTTAATATATAAATCCTTTTCATCTAATTTTGCTTTGCCAATTTTAACCATCGCATTGGCGACTGCAGATTTTAATGTCTTAAGAATCGGTGTCTTTGACGGTTTGGGAAGAAACTTTAGAATCGCCATTGCTTTGGGTACAGGTTTATTGCGAATTAACTTGAGTATTCGGTTCATCTTCTTCGCCGATACACGCTGATAGCGGGCTCGAGCAACTGCTTCCATTATTCTTTCTCCTCTTCTTTCTTTTCCCGACGCTGCCCGGAATGAGCGCGGAAAGTTCGAGTAGGAGCAAACTCACCTAAACGATGACCAACCATTCTTTCCGTAATATAAACTGGAATAAATCGATTTCCCGTATGTACCGCAATAGTATGTCCAACAAATTCAGGTGGAATCTGGGACCTTCGGGCATAAGTTTTAATAACTTTTCTTTCACCGCGTTCAGTGATCTCTTTAATTTTTTTCAGCAATTTCTCGTCAATATACGGTCCTTTTTTAGTCGAACGTCCCATTATTTTCTCCTCTGGAGGATAAGTTTGGATGAATGTTTTTTCCTTTTTCGGGTTTTTTTGCCTTTAGCAATAAATCCTTTTTCGGAACAAGGATGTCGTCCACCGGATGATTTTCCTTCACCACCGCCCATCGGATGGTCAACTGGATTCATTGCTACCGCTCGAACTCGTGGTCGAATACCGCGATGACGAGAACGACCGGCTTTACCTAAAGAAATCTCTTTATGGTCAAGATTAGATACTCTTCCGATTGTTGCAATACAATTTAAAGAAAACTTTCTAATTTCTCCGGAAGGAAGTTTAATTACCGCATAATTTCCTTCTTTGGCTAAAATTTGTGCTGCCGTACCCGCACTACGTACTAAATAGGAGTTATAATTAGGATAAAGTTGCAAATTATGAATCTCAACACCGACCGGAATTGCGGATAATGGCATGGCGTTACCTGGTTTAATTGGCGCCGATTCACCAGAGATAACTGTATCTCCGACCTTCAAACCCTCCGGCGCCAGAATATACCGGTATTCACCATCTTTATAACAAATCAGAGCAATTCTTGCTGAGCGATTCGGGTCATATTCAATAGTCTTAACCGTGGCTTCGATATTATGTTTATCCCGTTTAAAGTCAATTATCCGATAATGACGCTTTTCACCGCCACCACGATATTTAGCAGTAATTCGGCCTAAATTATTTCTTCCGCCTTTCTTCGAAATTGGAACCAATAGTGGCTTGTATGGCTTAGTAGTTGTAATCTCTTCAAAAGTAGACACTGTGTAATAGCGTCTTGACAATGGTGTTGGTCGATAATACTTAATGCCCATAAACTATTTCCTTAAATGATTATTATTATGTTTCACAAAATCATACTTAGTTGTATTATCACATTCCACTGCAGACATTGCATTATAGCGTCTTGACAATGGTGTTGGTTGATAATGTTTAATGCCCATAGACTTCTTCCCAAAAGAATTATTGTAGCTTTTTCAAAATCAGTTATTAATCTCATATTAGATTCATTATCAAATTCTAATTTAACTCGCATTTATCGCTCCAAACTTTCAATCTTTTGTCCTGGTTTTAGGGTTACAATCGCTTTTTTCCATTCTGACCGTCTACCTTGAAAAACTCCCATCCGTTTCGGTTTACCATAATAATTCATAATTCGCACTTTTGTTACTGTTACTCGAAACACTTGTTCCACTGCTCGTTTAATATCAATCTTATTACACTTGCGGTTGACTTCAAATATATATTGTCCATTACTCATTCTTAATCGTTCGGATTTTTCGGTAACAATCGGTCGAATAAGTACTTTTGTCGGATCAATCATAATTAATTACCAACTTTACTTAAACGCTTTTCTAATGCTACCAATCCTTTTTGCGTAAATACCAAATTATCCGAGGCAACACAATCGTAAATGTTTAAATCTTGTGCTAAGACTAATTCTAAATTCTGAATATTTCTACTAGCCAAAATCATATTTTTCGAAAATTCATCTTTAACCAATATCGTTTTGCCCGAATTCAATCCTAAATTCTTAAGTAATTTTAACATCTCTTTCGTCTTATGGTTTTCTAAATCAAAGTCTTCAACAAATTTAATTCTTTGATGTCTGAGCATCATGGATAGAGCAACACATAATGCTTTTCTTTTTTTCTTTTTCGGTATTTTGTATGAATAATCTCGGGGTTGAGGACCGAAGACTACGCCACCGCCGACCCAAAGAGGTGAACGAATCGAACCAGCACGAGCGCGGCCTGTATGTTTTTGTGCCCAAGGTTTTTTTCCGCCACCGCGCACTTCGCCCCGAGTTTTAGTCTTAGCGGTTCCTTGTCTTTGATTTACTAAATAATTACAGACCGCTTCCCAAATTAAACCGTTATTATCTTGTTGGCCAAAAACAAATTTGGACAACTCGATCTTATCTTTCACGGTACCATCAATCGCTAACAACTCAGCGTTCATTTCCGGTCACATTTTTAGTTATGCCTTCAAAAATATTTAGTTTCATTGCTTTTTTATAATTACGGGTGTATAAGAAGAACCGGGAATTGCACCTTTAATGTATAAAAGATTATTCTCGCTATCAATCTTGACAATCTTAAGATTCTTAATCGTTACTTTTTCCATACCATAATGGCCTGGCAAATGTCGACCGCGCCATGGATGTCCTGGCGAACTACCTGAACCAACTGAACCGATTCGACGATGAGACATCGAACCATGAGATGCCGGCCCACCGTGCCATCCCCAGCGTTTCATTCCACCGGCAAAACCACGACCTTTGGTGATACCGGTTACTGACACCTTATCACCCTCACTAAAAATTTTTACTTTTAATTCTTGTCCTATCGAATAATTTTCAATCTCATTATCATTTAATCTAATTTCTTTTAACACCTTCATCGGTTCTAAATTATTCTTTTTGAAATGACCCGTAATTGGTTTATTAGCTTTGGGTTTCGGTTCAAAACCCAATTGTAAGGCATCATAACCATCTTTTTCTTTGGTCTTTTTTTGGACGACTACACACGGACCGGCTTTGACAATTGTTACTGGAATTACTTTACCTGTATCCGTAAACAATTGTGACATTCTAACTTTTCTGCCAATTAAACCAATCATGCTGATTTAATCTCCACTTCAACGCCAGCGGGCACTTCTAATTTCATTAATGCATCAACCATTTCTCGGGTTGCATTAGAGATTTCAATTAAACGCTTATGCACCCTTAGTTCGAACTGTTCGCGCGATTTTTTATCGACATGCGGTGAACGCAAAACCGTAAAAAGACTTCGTTCTGTCGGTAAAGGAATCGGGCCTGAAACCAAAGCACCTGTCCGTCGCGCGACATCCACAATATCCTTAGCCGACTGGTCTAAGATTCGATGGTCGTATGCTCTTAATTTAATTCTAATTTTTTCTTGTTTCTTTAACATAATTTTAACATATTATCAAATTTAGCAATAATCGATTAGTATACAAAAAATTTAAAATTAGTCAAGTGTTTTTTAAACACTCTGTTCAATCGGATTGACACATTCGTTATTTTTAATTTATTATTTAATATGGCACAATGCCAGTTATGTAAAAAAACCTCGCCTTTTATTCCCCAATATTTAAGTTTTTGTCTTAATTGCATCCGAACACATTTTCCCAAAATAAAAGAAAAGATAGATTTCATTCACCAAAGAAGTCGCAGCAAATTCCGTTTACCCTTAAGACCACCGCGAGCTGAAGGAGGTTTAAAATGTCCACACTGTTTTAACCAATGTGTTATTGGGGTAGGCGAATCAGGTTATTGCAATGTATATAAGAATCTAAACGGTCATTTAGCTGGAGGATCAAAAGATTTTGCTTGTCTTCAATGGTATTATGATCCAATACCTACCAATTGTGTTGCCGATCGATTTTGTGCGGCTTGGGGTATAGGCTATCCACAATACGCTTATCTTTCGGGTCTGGAATACGGTTATAAGAATTTAGCCGTTTTTTTTAACTCGTGTAATTTAAATTGTCTGTTTTGCCAAAATTGGCATTATCGAGAAAGACCTGCTCGCCTGACAAATGTCCAAGAGTTAATAAAAGCAGTAGACAATAAAACATCGTGCATCTGCTTTTTTGGGGGCGATCCAACTCCTAATCTACCATTTGCCATTAATGTTGCCGAACAAATTTTATTACGCACACAAAGACCTTTTCGGATTTGTTGGGAAACCAATGGTTCGATGCCGGAAAGTCTGTTAAATCAAGTAATCGATTTATCATTAAAAAGTGGTGGGTGTATAAAGATTGATCTCAAAGCATATAGTGAGCCCTTAAATTATGCTTTGTGCGGTGTTTCTAACAAGCAAACTATAAAAAATATCAAGAAAATTGCTTATTATATTTCTCAACGCTCCCAACCGCCGCTTTTGATTATTTCGACTTTATTAATTCCGGGTTACATTGACCAGATCGAAATTTCTAATATTGCTCGATTTATTGCTAATCTTGATAAAAATATTCCTTGGGTACTATTAGCTTTTTATCCTTGTTTTTATTTTTCAGATATGCCAACTACTGTTAAAAGTCAAGCAGAACAAGCACTAAAAATTGCCCAAAACTTTGGACTTAGGAATGTGCAGTTGGGTAATATCCACCTATTGAGTTAAGGTGGATTAATACAATCTAAAACCGTCTATTCTTGCTTTGAAACTTTAACTGCCTTTTTGCCTTTCGGTGTGTTTTCTACTTCGTACTGAACTCTTTCGCCTTCTCGAAGAGTTTTAAAGCCTTCGCCAACGATATCACTGTAATGCACAAAAATATCGCCGCTTCCATCTTCAGCTTCAATAAATCCAAAGCCTTTTTTCTCATCAAACCACTTTATCTTACCTGTTGCCAAACTACTAATTCCGCCTTTCTTGCTATGATTATAAATCACTACGGATTTACAGCAATAATTTTTATTGTAATAAAAATTTAACAATTGTCAATTATGATTTGTCGAGAGGTAGTGTATCTGTTTTGTATAAATTTAGTATGATTCAAAGCAAAAGGCGTATTCTGTCTCGTGTTTTAACATATTTATATTTATATATATTTATATATAGCTATGGTTAGAAAAAAGAACGCTCTTATGGAAGAGAAACCAATTTATACAAAAAATTTTAACGCACTCTCTTTAGTAACTGACAAACTTTTTTGAGCAACAATAATCAAAGATAGACTACCAACCAATTCTTTGAGCCGTAAGTTTTCATCAAGTAGATGATTGTGGTTATTTTTATGTCGTTGGTCAATCAAAGCTTTTTGCCATTTTCGAAAAACATATCTCTGCAATGATAAGATTGCGAGGCGGCGATTTAATAACGCAGGCAGATTTCAGTAACTGACGCTTCGCCTTTTAGCATTTCTAAAACGACCGAGAGTTTTCCTCGGCTGACCAGACTTTACGGTTCATTTTGCTTCCTTTCTAAGTCTAAAGTATCACAAATACCTGTGTCCAGTGTCAGAGGGGTACATTCCCAAAGATATCTCTTGGATAAAAATTACAATGGAAAATCTTGAATTTTAATTTATCCTTTGCCGGTTAAAACAATTTATCTCGTTATTTGAATTGTTAATGGTTGGGTGAGAAAAAATCTCTTAATATATTTTCTTTATCTTTATTCCTGAATAATAATGTTTTAAGATGTTATGGTATGAAATATTTTCTTGTGCCATTGCTAAAGCGCCATATTGGCACATTCCAATTCCATGCCCCCAACCATTGCCGAAAATCTCAACTGAATCTTGGTGAATTTTTAGATTGAATAGTGTAGATTTAAGATTAAACATTTTGCGAATTTGTTCACCAGCAACCTTATATTCTTTATCCACCTTAAATTTAATATACTCCACTCTCTTGGTAATTTTGTTGATTTCTAATTTGGGTTGGATTTGTGTCTTGAAGGGTACTTTTACTGTTGATAATAGACTATCAATAAATGTTGGTGTTGGTATTTTTACCTTCCATGCAAAATGAGGAGAATGAGAACAGTATGGTTTGCGCTGCCGTGAATGTCGCGGAGCATCAATAATGGAAACTAAATAAGGGTATCGGCCATTGGTAGTTCTTCCTCCACAACAAGCATGATATTGAGTTAAAGCCAGCTCGTCCTTAAATGTGATGATTTCACCCCGAGTTGCTTGAACCGCTTTAATTGCTAAAGGATATTCTCGTTCTCGACCTTGATATTCTTGGTCATAAAGATATGAGGCATATACATCAAATCCTTTTCTTTGGCCCATAAGCGCCATCGTATAACTTCGCGCACAAACAGCTTGGGCTTTAATCGCTTCCAGTTCATACTCTTTGGCTATACCGATTTCACAACTGACTACACCGTATAAGTATTCTTCAATTGGTAAAATATTGACGGCGGTTAAATTCTTTTTAACTAAAAAACGATGAGTCACATTATGGGCAATTTCAATCTTTCTTCGATATCGAAACATTGTTTGGCGACTTTTACCTACCAATATATCATCCGGACTTTCAATAATAATTTTATACGGACTGCTGATTAATTTTTCTTTGGTTTTGGTGCTGATGACAACTAAATTCTCAGCCGATTGGGTGATTGCGATTAAGGCTTTATTATCCATTTTTATTGTCTTCGCTTTTTCCGTAATCGTATAAAATGAAGCACCAGAAATAAATATTGTGTCCGCATCCCAAAAAATAGCAACGGCAACTTCAGGTTCAGGAATAAATTTGGTTGGTCGGACAAACAAACAACTACTTAATGAAAGAGATAATATAATTATGAGTAAAAGATAAGCTCGATATCGGATATTGTTTGCTCCTAAAAGATTATTATACACAACAATTAATTTTTGGTGGTTGCTTGTCTTCTAATTTTAAGTTTGGCAGTCAGAATTAGGTCGGATGAGAAAATTTTCGCCGCAATTATGGTTGTGACTCCAGCAAAAATTACCATATAGGCAAACCCGATAATAATTAAAGGTATTTGATTGAAAAACAGTGCCTGGGGAATAATAAAAGGATAGGAGAAAGGAATTATATATAGAATTATCTTTAAGATTAAAGAAAGCGAATTAATATCTAAAAACATGGTAATAAAATAAGAAAAGAGAACTAAAAGATTAATTGGGGTTATTACGACTTGGGCTTGTTTGGCATCTGTGGCAAAACTTGACAACAAGGTTGCGAGACTTGCGGCACAAAGGATGGCTAAAAATAATGAGATCGTTATAACCAGATAAAGCGCCGTTGGAGAAGGACCAAGGTTCGGGGTGGTTAATGTCGAGACACTCTTAAAACCACTGGGTTGAGATATTGGGGATAAATAAAATTTCATACCCAAGAGAAATACGATTGAAAGTAAAATTGCTACTACACCTGAGCCCAACATTTTCCCAACAAGAATTTGAATCCGACTAACCGGAAAAGTTAAAAGCGTTTCTAAGGTTTTATTTTCTTTTTCTTGTCCAATCGCGGTAGCAATCATCTGACTGATATAGATTATCACCAAAAGTAAAATCACGGGAATAAATGCATTCTGAACTCTTATTTGATTCTTAATCTGCATTGGATTTGCTTGAATAAGTTGATTTTTGATATGAACATAATCGACTACATTAAGCGGTCGTTTGATAGTTGCAATGGGCACATCAGGATTAAACTGTTTTATGATTCGAACTTCCAAACTTTCATTTAAGACGCTTAAGGCTGATTTTACGCCGGCAGTGCCAATATCCGAAAACGGTGATAACCCATTGATTAAAGTATACATTAAGAGCGTCATTGGTTGTAAGGAATTAATTTTTTGCGCTAAACTCTCCGGCAGCACCAGCATTAGATTAATATTTTCTTTTTGGGCTAACTTAATTAATGAGTCAATATTTTTTTCGTGGGTTTCGGTAATAAGAAGATTACTTTTAGATAAGATACTGATGAGGTCTTGGCTGAGAACGCTTTTATCGTAATCGGCAACAATAATTTTTTGGGGGACCGAAGCCTTTTTAATTTCACGGGTCATCATCCGGCCAATAAACATAAAGAAGAAAACCATTATAAGAATTGGTATTAATAATTGTAAAGTCATTAGTTCTTTTATCTCTTTTCGGACCAGAATAAAAATAACTCTCATATTAACAATTAGGCCAACAAGGACATAAGGATAAATATAAATAACCTTTTCGGCTGAAATCGTATTCTTTAGAGTAAACAAACACAGATTGATTAGGATTGAATGTCAGATGTTTGACGACAATGTAATTAATTCTCATACTGTGGCGCCAAAAAACACTTCTTCTAAATTTCGGGCACGATATTTATCTTTGAGTTCGGAAACTTTTCCGGTTTCAATAATTTTTCCTTGTTTCAGCAGAGCAACCCGGTCAGATAAAAATTCCACTTCCAGCATATTATGAGAAGACAAAAGTACTGTACCGCCTTCTTTGACAAATTGTTTAATAATCTTTCTAATTTCTAAGGAATTTAAGACATCTAAACCGACAGTAGGTTCATCTAAGATGGCTAATTTCGGATTAGTCATTAGCGCCCGGGCTAAAAGCAATTTTCTGACCATACCTTTACTATAAGTTTTAACATTATCTTTTATTCTCTCACCAAGGGCAGCAAAATTTATTGCCCGTTCTAAGAAATTCTTTTTTTCCTTGGAGTCGGCAGAATATAAGCCGGCAACAAATTTTAAATAATCCCAGCCGGTTAAATTTCTATAGGCGCCGGCTTCTTCAGGTAAATAACTGATTAATCTTCTGACTTCAGAGGCTTGTTTTACCACATCAAAGTCAAAAATCTTTGCCGAACCGTTGTCGGGTTTTAGTAAAGTTGAGAGGATTCTTAAGGTCGTTGTTTTGCCCGAACCATTTGGTCCGATTAGACCAAAAATTTCGCCTTGATTGATTTCGAAAGAGATGTTAGCCAAAGCATTTAATGACCCATAACTCTTACTTAATTCCATAACAACACATGCTTTATTCATTTTAGGGTTATAGTATAAAATACGATAATGAATTTGTCAATCTTTTAATACGATATGTCCAATCCATACTACCCAGTTTATGAAATTTAATTATAATGGCCCCGGGAAAAAAAGTTTTTCAATCAACAAAAGTCAATTTTAAACAACTCTTCAAAGATATAAGACCTTAGGCAAAATATAGCCCTTATCAATTATTAAGAAAACTCTGCAAAATGTTCAGATCACACCGAAACACGAAAGAAAACCAAGAAACTCATATATGCACGTTGTGTCACTTGAGATAATACTGAGTTTGTTAGAGTTCTCTCGCAAAACCGCCAGACAACCTGTAATCGAATATCTTAAATCCACTAATGTTAGATAAGGTAGCCGTAAAATTGAGATACAATATCTTGGCAATGCACTGTATAATAATAAGAATGTTTACAATATTCGCATAGACAATTAACTCCTGAATGATTTTCCTAACTCCACTCATATCAGTTCTGCCAATTGCCCATAAATTAACAGTTATATCTCTGCCACAACCGCCGCTTAAAAAACTACAAAACTTCTCTTTGAGAAAACTAAATCATTTCCCAAATTACTGAGACTATAACTCTAATCATTATTTTCTGAATGATTTTGGCAACTCCGCTCATTACGATTCTGTCAGTTGCCTACAAATTGAGAATTATATTTCTACCAAAATTAACTCTAAAAACAATTCCCAAATTTCTTCGGGCCTTGCTTACCAAAGCGACTTTCTCGGCTATTTTTCAAGCAACCTATAGGGCTGTGGAGGGGACTGTGTGGATGTGCATAAATTAAATTAAAACACTCTTTTCT
>FMJZ01004134.1_pt1 | contig 21150 bp, 19 predicted proteins | sample 1987881 | NCBI WGS metagenome assembly FMJZ01 (sample SAMEA4378227, study PRJEB15110) | soil metagenome | biome: soil; feature: Field; material: Soil | place: India | collected 2015-03-11 | depth 0 m
CTGTCAGAATTGATTTGGAAATCCGATATGCACGTCTTTCGCAAAGCACGGGAATTGGGTCTGCTTCTGGGGCTGTTGCTTCCTTGCCCGCCCGGTGCGTCTGCGGGGACGTGAGTCAGGATTACGGAACCGCAAGGCGCCACGGGCGGGAATCGCTGCCCGTGGCGTTTTTATTTTCGCCGCGAGCAGCTCCCTCCGGTGGCGTCGATGGAAAGGAAACCACGGAATCGAGAAGGGAGTGAAACCATGAGAGAACATCAAGCGGATGTGGTGAGGATCTTCGATACCACGCTACGCGATGGCGAACAGTCGCCTGGTGCCAGCATGAATGTGGAGGAAAAGGTGTTGGTGGCCCGGCAGCTCGAGCGCCTGGGCGTGGACGTCATCGAGGCTGGCTTTGCCGCTTCGTCGCCCGGCGATTTCGAGGCAGTCGCGAAAGTGGCGGAAACCGTGACGCAGCCGGTGGTGTTAAGCCTGGCGCGCACGCGGGAGAACGACATCGTGCAAGCAATCCGCGCGGTGGAAAAGGCTCGCAACCCGGGTATTCACGTGTTCATTGCCACCTCCGACCTGCACCTCGAACGGAAGCTGATGATGAGCCGACAGGAAGTGTTGGACGCCGCCTGCTGGGCCGTGGAGTATTGCCGAAAGCACCTGGACTACGTGGAATTCTCGGCTGAAGATGCGTCACGGTCGGACCCCGAATACCTCGTCCAAGTCTTTGGCGAAGTGATTCGTTGCGGTGCCCGGGTGGTGAACGTGCCCGACACGACCGGCTATGCGATTCCGGAGGAGTTCGGTGCTCTCTTTCGGTACCTGATTGCGAATACTCCGGGAAGCGACCGGGTGGTTTGGAGCGCTCATTGTCACAACGACCTGGGCATGGCAGTGGCGAACTCCCTGGCTGCTGTTCGCAACGGTGCGCGGCAAGTGGAGTGTACGGTGAATGGAATTGGCGAACGCGCTGGCAACACCTCGTTGGAAGAGGTGGTGATGGCGATCCACACGCGCAGCGACTTCTTCAAGCTGCGCACGAACATCGTGACGGAGCAAATTTACCCCGCTAGCCGTTTGCTAGCGCAAGTTACCGGGCTGGTGGTTCCGGCAAACAAGCCCATCGTTGGCGACAACGCGTTTGCCCACGAGGCCGGGATCCATCAGGATGGAGTGCTGAAGGACAAGCAAACCTACGAAATCATGCGCCCGGAATCGATTGGTTTGCCGAGCAACAAGCTCGTGCTGGGCAAGCATTCTGGCCGGCACGCGTTTGCGCAGCGGCTCAAAGAGTTGGGGGTCGACTTGTATGGCGTGGACATGAACAAGGCCTTTGCCAAGTTCAAGGAACTCGCCGACCGGAAGAAGTTCGTGTACGACGAAGACATCCTCGCCATCGTTACCGAAGAAGCGGTGCGCGGACCGGACTACCTCGAGTTGCTGCACCTAGAGGTCAGTGCGGGCACCAACTCCGTACCCAAAGCGGTGGTGCGGCTGCGCGTGGATGGTACGGAAAAAGAGGGTGCGGCCCATGGGGACGGGATGGTGGACGCGTGTTTCAAGGCGATTTCCGACTTGGTCGGCGTGCACCCGCGGCTCGAGCGATATGCAGTAAAAGCCATTACCGGCGGTACCGATGCGCTGGGTGAAGTTTCGTGCCTCATTAGCTTGAACGGGGTGACCGCCACAGGGCAAGGAGCACACACGGACATTGTGCACGCCAGTGCCTTGGCCTATGTGAACGCGCTCAACAAAGTTCAGAATCGCCGCACGCGATACCGCCAAATTTCTGGCGAAGAGCCGTGAGGTGAGTCTGCTGAGGGAGAGAGTTGGTGCGCGTTTTAGTATTGCCGGGAGACGGGATTGGTCCGGAAGTGACAGCTCAGGCACAGCGGGTACTGGAACGCTGTGCCGAGCTGTTTGGCTTGAGCCTGGAGTTCGATACCGCGGTTGTGGGTGGAGCGGCGATCGACCGTACTGGCACGGCCCTGCCGAGCGAAACGTTGAAGTTGGCGCTCGACAGCGACGCGGTGTTGCTGGGCGCTGTGGGTGGCCCGAAATGGGACGACCCGCAGGCGAAAGTCCGCCCGGAACAAGCGCTGCTCGGGTTGCGCAAAGAGCTGGGCTTGTATGCCAACCTGCGTCCGGTACGCCCCGTTCCTGAGCTTCTCGATGCCTCGCCGTTGAAACCAGACGTCTTGCGAGGGGTCGATTTAGTCGTGGTGCGCGAGCTCACGGGCGGAATTTATTTTGGCCAGCCAAGCGAGCGTCGCGTGGGCGCGAACGGACGTGAGGCCGTGGACACCATGGCTTACAACGAGCACGAGATTGCCCGGTTGCTGCACACCGCCTTTGGGCTTGCGCGACAACGGCGCCGCCGGCTGACGTCGGTCGATAAGGCAAACGTATTGTCCTCGTCGCGGTTGTGGCGCGAGGTGGCACACGAAGTCCGGAGGGAGTACCCCGACGTGAGCTACGAGGATGTGCTCGTGGATGCCATGGCCATGCATCTGTTGCGCCGCCCCCGCGACTTCGATGTGATCGCTACGGAAAACTTGTTTGGCGACATCCTTACGGACGAAGCTTCGATGCTGGCTGGTTCCATGGGCTTGCTGCCTTCGGCTTCTCTGGGGGAGGCGCGCAACCGTTTGGGGTATCCACGCGGTCTGTACGAACCGATTCATGGCAGCGCTCCGGACATTGCGGGGCAAAACAAAGCCAATCCGTTGGCGGCGATTCTTTCTGCCGCGATGTTGCTGCGGCACTCCCTCGGGCACGAGGCTGCGGCATGCGCAGTGGAGAGCGCCGTCGCCCGCGTGCTCGCAGACGGGTTGCGCACTCCGGATATCCAGCAACGAGGCTGCCGCCTGGTGGGATGCGAGGAAATGGGCGCTGCTGTAGTCGGCGCGCTCGAGGCACTGCCCCGAGAATGAGAAAGTCGCAGTACAACGTCGCCATCATTGGCGCCACTGGCACTGTGGGGCGCGAGCTGGTGGCAGTTCTCGACCAACGTGGCTTCCCTCTGGGCTCTTTGCGATTGTTTGCCAGCGCGGCCTCGGCCGGTGACGAAAACGAGGTGGCCGGCGTGAGGATCGAAGAGCTCACGGGCGACACGAGGCTCAAGGACACGGATTTGGTGTTCCTCGCATGCCAAGAAACGGTAGCGCGCGTGTGGCGTAGCCGTGCCCTCGAGGCTGGGGCGTTCGTGATCGACTTAGGCGCGGGCAATGCTGGTGCTCCATCCATGCCGCTTGTGGTACCGGAGGTGAACGCCGCAGCGCTGGCGCGCGTGCGCGAAGGGCGCCTCGTTGGCAGCCCCGACCCTGCCGCGATCGCGTTAGCGGTGGTGCTGGGTGCAGTGAGTCAGATCGTTGCAATCCGCGACGTTGTCGCAACCGTGCTCGACCCCGTTTCGTTGGCTGGGCGTCAGGGAATCGAGGTTCTGGAGCAGGAGCTGTACGACTTGCTGAACGGTCGAGAACCAGCTCCGCCGCGGATTTTTTCTCAGCGGATCGCCTTTAACGTCGTTCCCGATGTGGGCGGGGGCACGGCAACCCTAGAAACTCGCGGGGAGCAGGTGTTGCGAGAGCACGTGCGCTTGCTGCTCGGGGACCCTGGACTTCCGGTGCACGCGACTCGTGTGCAAGTTCCCGTGTTTTTTGGGCTCTCGATTGCGGTCGAACTGCGGCTCGCGCGATCGGTGACCGTGCACGAAATCGAGTCTCACTTACAGTCGGCTCCTGGCGTCTTGCTCGTCGCATCGGGAGGCGAGGTGCAAGGTGCACCGCTGCCGTTGCCAACGCCCGCAACGGTCATGGGCAGCGATGCCACGCACGTCGCGCGTGTGCGGGTAGATCCCGAGGTCCCCTCGGTGGCTTGCTGGCTGGCAATCGACAATACCCGCAAAGGGTCGGCAACGAACGCGGTGCAAATTGCCGAGTTGTTGGTTCGCGACTACCTGTGAGCGCGCATGCGCTACAAGTTGCTCGTCCAGTACGAGGGCACTGCGTATTTGGGTTGGCAAGTACAGCCGCATGGCCGGACGATTCAGGGTGAATTCGAGCGTGCCTTGCGGAACCTCACCGGCGGGGCGGTCCGCGTTGCCGCGGCTGGGCGTACGGATGCTGGTGTGCACGCCTCCGGCCAGGTGGTGAGTTTTTCCCTCGACCGCGCTTGGGCGCCGGAGGTCCTAGCCCGGGCACTCGACGCCATCACGCCGGCGGACATTGCCGTGTTGCAAGCGGAAGTGGTACCCGACGATTTCGATCCGCGAAGGTGGGCACTAAGCCGCACGTACACGTACCGCATTTGGAACCACAGGGTAGGTTCTCCGTTTTGGCGACGTTACGCGTGGCACGTTCCATACCGGCTCGACATCGCGGCGATGCAGGACGCGGCTGCGGTGCTGTGTGGCGAGCACGATTTTGCTGCGTTCCGCGCTGCTGGCTGTGCGGCAGCTCACTCGCGCCGGCAGGTGCTGCAGAGCACCTGGATCGGGCAGGGACCCTTACTCGTGTACTCCATCGAGGCGAACGGTTTTTTGCGCCACATGGTGCGGAACGTAGTGGGCACCTTGGTAGAAGTCGGAAGCGGCAAGCGTTCCCCGGACGATATGCGGCGCCTGCTTGCGGCGAAGGACCGTACGCTAGCCGGGCCGACTGCCCCAGCACATGGGTTGTGCCTTTCGCGGGTCCGCTATCCCGATCCTCTCGTTCGCCCGGGACAAAAGAACGGCGCCCAGCTACGGGAGGTCACCGAGCCAGGCGCCGACACAGACGACGTTTCCTAGCCTAGTTGCTCAGGCAGTTCCGGTTGCTCACAGGGTGTAGGCGATTCCCAGAGCGATGCCCCAGTCGGTGGCGGCGTCCGTGCCGCCTACCATTCCGGTGGGCCGGACGATCAAGCGGTCCGAAAAATACATATCCACGCCAGGCCACACCGTGAGGTCGACGTTGCGGAAGCCGCCTTGGTGGAACACCCGCAACACTGCTTCGCCGCGGAGCGTGTAAAAATCGTTGCCTTTGAGAAACAAAGATAGGCTCGTGTTGAAGACATCGGGAACATCGCCAGTGAAAAACTGGTATCCCAGGTGGCCACCGAGTCCAATGCGCCCCCAGGTGACCCGACTTGAGACGAACGGGTTCAGTCCGACCTCGTCCGTACCGAAGTCCTTGCTCTTGCTTCCGGACGGAACGGAAACTTGCACGCCCGCGCCCCAACGCATGATGTCCATCACAGGCTGGGTAAACTTGCCGTAAAGTTGGACGTCACCCATGTCTTCTTTGGTGCTCTTTTGGCCAGCGACGGTGCGCGACTCGATGTAACCAGGCAAAAGAAAACCAACTTCCGCGTTCTTGGACAAACCATAGGACCCGAGCAAATTGAAAATTCCGCCGTCGGTGCTGATTTCCTTTCGGGCAATTGCCGGTGGCTTCGGAATGCGGAAACCGATCAAGTTGAACCTTGCCCCCGGATCGTCTTGAACTTTGATCCCTTGGACTTCGAGCCGGAACCGTCCCTCGTCCACCGTGGCTGCATCGATCGTGAATGTCCGGAAGGTTCGCTCGTGTCCGGAAAGCTCCACCGCCCGCGCGTGGGATGCCACGGCCATTGCCGCCGCGATCAGCCCGATCCCAATCCTCCGCCTGATTGCATCACCCATCGCTTCCCCTCCTTGTCACCTGGGCCGTGAACCCGGAGAGTGTGCTCTCGGACTCCTCGGCCGTTCGATTTGGTTGGCGATGCTACGTCGCCGCCCGCGAAAATGTCAAGCGTTGGCTGCCGCTTTGTAGCTGGAACGGGCTCCCGACTCCGCAACGACCACACGGGAAGTATGGGTCCGCCCACGAAATCAGGGCACTTGTGACCACGCTGAGCCATCGAACCGGCACCTCGGACCCTGAGTGGTCCCCTTGCAGCAATGGCTCCGGAGCGACCCGTGCGCTGTAAACGTATTTGTTAGGGCCGGGTCTGCTCGCCGGCCGGCGGTACTGGTGTAGCCATCGTCGTGCCCGTCGAGGCTCGAGACCGCCTGCCGGACGGCGCGGGCCGGCTCCGTGGATTCGCACCTTCGGGTGGCTGGATCTCTGAGTGTGCTGGAAACGAAGCTCGCGAGAGGAGCGGCCGTGCAGCGTCACTCTGGGGCTCCAAGCCAGTACGAGGGAATGACCACAATGTTCTTGTTCGCTGCGGCTCGCGCCACTTTCGGGTCCACGGTGTAGGAGACCACGAAAACAAAACGATTTGCACCGACGAAACCGTATTTTTCCAGTCGCTGCAAACGCTTTTCGAGTTTCGTTAAGTGTTTGAGTCCCAAACGTGCCTTGGCTTCGCCAACCACCGTGACCGTTTGCCCGTTTTGTACGGCAGTGCCGAAAATGTTCAATTCCTCTGCTCCGCCATCCGGATACTCTACCCATTTTCGCTCCAGTGCACCCTGGACCTCGAGACCGAAATGCTTTCGAAGCACTTTCGGTAAACGGAAAATGGCACGGTCCTCCAGGCCGTAGCCCACGGCGTCCGACAAGTTGGCAAGCATTTCACGTGTTTGCCGATGGTCGCGCACAAGCGCCTGCACTTGTTTGGTGAGTTGGCGAAGTTCCTGCTGCGTTTGCCGGTGCGATTCGGTGAGTTCCTTTAGGCTGCGCTGGGTTTCCTCCATCGCGGCAGTGAGCGCTGCAAAGCGGAGATCTGTCGCGTTGCGGAATTCGCAATACTCTTGATAGGCGCGCTCCTGGGCTGCCGTGAGTTCGGCGAAACGCTGGTTGGCGACTCTGCGGAACTCGGAGAATTCTTGGTATGCACGTTCCTGGGCGGCGGTGAGGCTAGCGACTGCGGCCTCGGTGCGTTGCTGGGCAGCAGCGAGTTCGGCGAAGCGCTGGTCTGTTGAGGCACGAAGCTGGGCAAGCTCTTCCCCCGTGCGCTGCTGGGCTGCAGCAAGTTCGGCGAAGCGCTGGTCAACGACTGTGCGGAACTCGGAGAATTCTTGGTATGCGCGTTCCTGGGCGGCGGTGAGGCTAGCGACTGCGGCTTCGGTGCGCTGCTGGGCAGCGGCAAGCTCTTGTACTCGGTGTTCGGTTCGGGCTTGCGCGTCGGCGAGAAGTGCGAAGCGTTGGTCGACGTGACGGCGGAGTTCCACCAGCTCGTGTTCGACACGTTCCTTCAATCGCTCGTCGGTGCGTTGCTGGGCTTCCGCAAGATCACGCAGGGCGTCACGCAGTTCTGCAAACTCAGCCTTGGTCACTTGGTCGCGCATCTCGTCGTAAAGGGTGGCCAGTGCGCGTACCAACACCGCGGCGGTATCCGGATCGAGGCTCCGGCCCGCTACGGCACTGAGTTCGGCAAGTGTGGATGCAAAGGTAGCCACGTGGTCTTGTATAACCCAAATCGGCGACTTTGCCGACCCGTCCTTTACAACCGTAGAAACAGTGATCCGTCACGCACCACGGGCGGTGCAGTGGGCGTTGTGCGCGCAGGGGCTATCGGTTCATCTTTCCCCGATCTGGGTTTTTGCACACCAGAGATGTGTCCCGCTGTAGCGACGAGTGGCCACCGATGCGCAGCCATCAAACGGCCGCGTATCGTTCCCCACACGCGTGGGGATACAAGAGTGTTGGCCGGGCAAGACGCCCGCGCTCCTAGGCCATTCCACCACTGGTTCCCGTGGCAATGCAGCGGTTCCGGCCGTCGCCCGTGTCCAGAACCCCAAGATGTGGGACGTGATGAGGGCTGTCCGTGAGGGAAACGAGGAATGGGCCTAGACCGCTGGGGGCCGTTGGTGTCGCCTTTCGGCGACAAGCGCCGACGCGTGAGACCTCACGACGGCTTGAGTGCCGCCAGCAGTTCGCGTGCGTAGCGTTCCGACTCGGTCCCAGTGCTGCCCAGCATGCGGGCCAGTTCGCGGACGCGTTCTTGCCCGGCGACGGCCCTTGCCCGGGTGTACGTCCGTCCGTTGCGCACGTTCTTTTCTACCGCCAGGTGGCAGTCGGCAAATGCCGCAATTTGGGGCAAATGCGTGATGCAAAGAATTTGCTGCTGGCGTGCCAACGCGTGCAGGCGCTTGCCCACCGCCGTAGCCGTGGCGCCGCCAATGCCGGCATCCACTTCGTCGAAGAGCCACAACGCAGCACTGCGAGCGGCCCCAGTGAGTACTTTGAGGGCCAACATGACGCGCGACAGCTCGCCACCCGAGGCAATGCGAGCCAGCGGTCGCGCAGCTTCTCCCGGGTTTGCACACCAAAGGAACTCCACCGCATCGGCCCCAGTGTAATCAAAAACCCCCGATTCCTGTTCTGCCAGCTCGTGCTCCGCCGCTCGGGCCAGCTCTTCGGTCCCCTTGCGGCGAAACTCCACTTGCAAGGCAGCTTCTCGCATGCCGAGGGCGCGGAGTTCCTGGCGCACCCGGGTTGCCAGGTCTTGCGCCGCCCGTTGGCGTGCTTGCGACAGTGCGTGCGCGATTTCCCGCACTTGGGCGAAGCTCCGATGCAGCTCTTCTCGCAGTGCTTGTGGGTCCGGCGTCGTCTCCTGCAACGCTTCTAGTTCGCGTTCCAGTTCTTCGAGCCGATCCGGTAAATCGTCCGCTTCACATCCATACTTGCGCGCGAGGCGGCTGAGAAGCGCGAGGCGGTCTTCTACCGCGGCAAAGCGCTCGGGGTCGAACTCCAGGCGGTCGAGATACCGGCGCAGTTGAAACGCCGCTTCGCTCATCAGCGTTCGCGCTTGGTGGACAAGGTCGACAGTCGCGGTGAGTTCTGGATCGATGCGGGCTGCTTCGCCAAGCGCGTGCGTGATTCGCGTGGCCAGGTCGACCACGTTCGTTTCCGCCGACTCCAGTGCCGCCTCGCTTTCGCCGCACAATCGCTGCAGTTTTTCCACGTGCCGGAGCTTCTCTCGCTCTGCCTGCAGTTGTGTGTGTTCTCCGGGGACGAGACGCGCTTGTTGCAACTCGGCAACTTGGAAGTGCAACAGTTCCATCCGGCCCTGCACGGTTCCGGCACTGTCGAGCGCTTGCCGCCACCGGCGGTACGCCGCCTGCCACGCAGAGTACGCCTGTTCCATTTCGGCGCGCCGTGCTTGCAGGCCGGCGAACTCGTCGAGAAGGTCCAAGTGGGTTTCCGGACGCAGCAGCGCTGTTTGTTCGTGTTGCCCATAGATGTGCACCAAAGACGCGCCCAGTTCGGCAAGTTGCGTCGAGGAAACCGCGGAGCCATTCACCCACGCGCGGCTGCGCCCAGTACGCGAGAACACCCGACGCACAACGACTTCGCTGGCGCCGGGCAAGCCCTGACGGTCGAGCCACTCTGGAGCCACGTCCTCGAACAAGGCCTCCACGCTGGCTTCGTCGCTGTCGGTGCGAATCAAGTCTGCCGAGGCGCGGCCTCCGCACAGTAACGCGAGGGCCCGGACGATCACGCTCTTGCCGGCGCCGGTCTCGCCGGTGAGCACGTTCAGGCCGGGCGCGAGCTCCAGTTCGAGCTCGTCGATGACCGCCATTTGTCGAATTGCAAGGTGTCGCAGCATACGGAACGATCGCGCCGGCTCGGCGCCAGTGCTTAACGCTCGCCCCAGCGCAACTTGTTGCGCAAAACATCAAAATAGCTGCGCTGCGGCGACTGTACGAGCGGTGCTCGCAACGCTGCCTTGCGAATCTCCACTTGGTCGCCCGTGGTCAGAGGAAAGGCCTCTTGCCCGTCGATGGTCAGCACCACGTCTTCTTCCGGTGTTTCGACCGACACCCGCACGACCGACTTGTCTGGCAGCACGATGGGCCGATTCGTGAGCGTGTGGGGGCAGATGGGGCTGAGCACCAGGACCTCCACGGCAGGATGCACAATGGGCCCGCCAGCGGACAGGGAATACGCCGTGGAACCCGTGGGTGTAGTTACGATGAGGCCGTCCGCTTTGTACACGCACAGCTCCTGGTCGTCCACGGAGGTCCGCAAGTCGATCATGCGGGCCAGCACCCCTTTGTTGATCACCGCGTCGTTCAGTGCCAAGCGCTCGGCCAGCACTTGTTCGCCCCGTCGCCAGCGTACGTGCAGCATCATGCGGCGGTCGACCTGCAACTGCCCTTGCAGGATCTGGCCGAGGAAGTCGTACAGTTCGTCCACCGTGGTCGCCGTGAGGAAGCCTAGCCCCCCGAGATTCACCCCGAGGATGGGTACTTCGCGCTCGCGCAGTAGGCGCGCCACACTGAGGATGGTGCCGTCGCCGCCCAACACGATGACCAGGTCGACGCTTTGCACGACCTCCTCGCGGGTAGCGGCGCGGGCTTGGGGGGCGGCAGTGGCTAGCACCGGCGTTTCGACCCAAACTTCGATTCCCTGTGCCCGGAGCCAGTCCGCTAACCGGGCTGCGACCTCGAGCGCCCGCGGCTGACCTCGCTTGGCGATGATGCCGACTGACTGCATGCACGCAGGCTACCACAGCAGGCCACTTCAGGGCTACCGCCGCTCCGGGCACGGGCGCGAGTTGCCGCCGACTGTTTTCCTGCTACCAGCGGGGCACTGGCGACATGCAAGCGGCGCGAGGCGGTTGGGGTGGTGTGGCGTAGCGGTACGTTGCAAATCGGCCGATCTCTGCAGCGCGCAGCACGAGCGTTGTGGTTGGCCGTGAGCCTGGCAACTGTCGCGGCGGGGTGCCGAAGCGGCCCCGAAGTTCGAGCGGAGTCGACGCAGGACTTGCTCTCGCGCTGCCCGATCGGGGAAGTGCGCACGGATGTTTCCTTCCCCGGCGTGAGGGAATCCGTGCGCGCGCCCCGCAAGGAAGCGTGGGAGCGTAGGTTTTCCAGTCGGGCCGAGTTCAAAGCGGCGCTGCGGGCCCGGCTGGAAGCCTGGCCAGAACGCTCTCCAGCCGCCATGCCCGACCTGCCCCGCGACCCACGTGCATTCGCCATGCAAGTGGCCCGCGACACGTGGCGCGGGTTGCGTGGTCTTCGCGACCGGCAACACGGCTTGCCCATCGATCACGTGCGGTGGCTCGGGCCGACCTTCGCGGCGGAAGATGCGGAGATCGGTGATTACACGAGCAGCTCGAATGTCGGCTTGTTTTTGCTCGCGGTGGTAGCCGCACGCGATCTTGGTTTGGAAACGCATGACAGTGCCGTGTCGCTCGTTCGCGCCCTGCTGGACACGCTGGCGCGGTTGGAGCGGTATCGTGGCTTTTTTTTCAACTACTACGATACCACCTCGCTCGAGCGGACCAGCCACCTGATCTCGTTTGTCGATTCGTCGTGGCTCACGGCCGGCATGCTGGTTGCGCGCAACGCTTTTCCCGAACTCGCCGCCCGCATCGAAGGCTTCTTGGCTGAGGAGAACTACGCTTTGTTTTACGACCCGAGCCGGGGCCAAATGCGTCACGGCTATTATGTCGTGCCAGGTGTCTACTCGCCGTTTCACTACGGCGTTCTTTTTACCGAAGCGCGCTTGGGGAGTTTGCTGGCCATCGGCAAGGGCGACGTGCCGCGCAGTCACTGGTACGCATTGGTTCGAACCTACCCGCCGGGTTGCAAGTGGCAACGTCAGGCGCCGGTCGAGCCAAGCGTGGAGCGTAAAAACGGGTACCCAGTCTACCGCGGCTACTACCGCTGGCGAGGGATGTACTACGTGCCCTCGTGGGGTGGCAGTATGTTCGAAGCGCTCATGCCTTTGCTGCTCGTGCCAGAACACAAGCTGGCGCCCCAGGGCTGGGGAGGAAATGCTTTGGCGCACGCCATCGTGCAGCGACGGTTCGCGATGGAGAAGTGGAACCAGCCGGTTTGGGGAGCCTCGCCAAGTATGAACCCGAACGACACGGACTATCGCGAGTTTGGGGTTCCAGTTCTGGGTACACGTGGCTATCCGGGCGGCGCCGTGAGCCCGCATGCTTCAGCCCTTGCACTCGTCGTGACCCCGGACGAGGCTTTGGCGAATCTGCAGCGACTAGCGCAGCTTTATCCGATCTATGCCGACTTCGGGTTCTTCGATGCGGTCGATCCAAGTACTGGCAGCGTTGCACGCGGCTACTTGAACCTCGACCAGTCGATGATCCTGGTATCCTTGGCCAATTACCTCTTGCCTGGCGGAGTGTGGCAGTATTTCGTGAGCGACCCGCAAGTGCGTCGTGCTCTCTCGTTGTTGGCCGAAGAACGGTTGTTTTCCGCAGACGAACGCCCGCTTTGACGTTCGCGTGCCCAACCGCGACCCAGTGCGCATCCGGCCGCACCGAAATCCGGAAACGGCGCGCTCCTCGCTGTGTGCCGAGCTGGAAGGCAGAGCGACGTCGGGCCACCAGCCGATGCGGCTGCAAGCGTGACCGGACGGCCGCCGCACGTTGGCCCGGCTCCCACGTCGAAGCGTGGCCCATCCAAAAAGGAACGGGCTGGTCTTGACCGAGCACGGGCGACCCAGTAAGTGAACGTTTGTTCACACGACGGAAGGACGGAGAACGATGCGTACGCCTATTTGCGATCGACTAGGAATCGAGCTGCCGATTTTTGCCTTCAGCCACTGCCGAGACGTGGTAGCGGAGGTGAGCAAGGCCGGCGGCTTTGGGGTGCTTGGAGCGGTGGGTTTCTCGCCGGACCAGCTCGAAGTCGAGTTGGAATGGATCGACCGGCATGTTGGGGATCGGCCGTACGGCGTGGATATCGTGATTCCCGGAAAGTACGAGGGCCAGGGCGTCATGGATCCTGCCCAGCTCGAGGCGCAGCTCCGCGCCATGATTCCGCCGGAACATATCGCGTTTGCCGAAAAGATCCTCGAAGAGCATGGTGTACCCAAGTTGCCTCCCGGGGAGCGTCCGGTGGGCCAGTTGCTGGGCTGGACGGCAGCAACAGCCACGCCGCAGGTAGAGGTAGCGCTGCGCCACCCGAAGGTTCGTTTGATTGCGAATGCTTTAGGAACGCCTCCGCGAGAGGTGATCGACGAAATTCATCGCACCGGGCGACTGGTCGCAGCGTTGTGTGGCTCGGCAAAACACGCCCTTTCCCACAAAGAAGCCGGCGTGGACATCGTTGTGGCTCAAGGCACGGAAGGGGGCGGGCACACGGGGGAAATTGGCAGCATCGTGCTGTGGCCCGAGGTGATCGATGCAGTGGCGCCCTTGCCCGTGTTGGCTGCCGGGGGGATTGGCACCGGCCGGCAAATCGCGGCAGCGCTGGCGATGGGCGCACAGGGCGTGTGGACAGGCTCGTTGTGGCTCACCGTGCGTGAAGCGGACGTTCCGCCGGCGCAGATGGAGTGCTACCTGCGCGCGAGCAGCCGCGACACGGTGCGGTCCCGTTCGTTTACTGGAAAGCCCTGCCGCATGTTGCGCAATGCGTGGACCGAGGCGTGGGAACGTCCCGATGCCCCAAAGCCGTTGGGCATGCCGCTGCAATTTATGGTTACGGCAGACGCGGTTGCCCGCGGGCATCGCTATGCCGAGAAAGCCAAAGACGTGATGTTCAACCCGGTCGGGCAAATCGTCGGCCGGCTGAACACGGTGCGTAGCGTCAAAGAGGTGATCTACGACCTCGTACAGGATTACCTCGAGGCAGTAGAGCGGCTGCAAAAGCTCTCGGCAGTGGAAGCGTCCGCAGCTTGAGCGCCGGGCTCGTAGCCAGCGGAGAAACGCGGGAAACCATTTGGCAACTCGGTCCACCGGGTTGCCTCTGCGCCAGTGGGCGCATACACCTGCCGCTGCAATCCTGGCAGCCATGGCAGGCGTGACCCTGAAACACGTAAGCAAGGTCTTCCCCGACGGGACGGTCGCTCTGTCGGAGATGGATTTGGAGGTAGCCGACGGCGAACTGTTGGTGATCGTTGGCCCTTCTGGCTGCGGCAAGTCGACGCTGCTGCGCATCGTTGCTGGACTCGAGGACGCGACTACCGGCGAGGTCTGGCTCGGGGACCGGATGGTGAACGATGTACCGCCGCAGCAGCGCAACGTCGCCATGGTGTTCCAGGACTACGCACTCTACCCGTTTCTGACCGTCGAGGAAAATCTCGCCTTTCCGTTACGCATGCGCAAACTACCCCGGGCTGAGCAGCGCGAGCGGATTGCACGCGTTGCACGCATGCTCGACATCGAGCTGTTGCTGCAAAAGTATCCGCGCGAGCTCTCTGGCGGCCAGCGGCAACGAGTGGCCATGGGACGGGCGTTGGTTCGGGACCCGGCAGTGTCGCTGCTCGACGAGCCACTTTCGAACCTCGATGCCAAATTGCGCGTAAGTGTGCGGGCGGAAATTGCCGCCATTCAGGAGCGCACGCGGACGACGATGATTTACGTCACTCACGACCAAACGGAGGCCATGACGCTGGGGCATCGGGTAGCCGTGCTCGACCGCGGGCGCCTGCAGCAAATCGCTCCTCCACGGGTCCTCTACGAGGAACCGGTCAACGCGTTCGTTGCCGGGTTCATTGGCAATCCCCCGATGAATTTGTTTCCGGCCATCGTGGAGTCACGCAACGGACAAACGTGGCTGCGGGTGGAGGGTGTCCGCCTGCTGGTCGATTCACGACGCTTGCCGCAGTCGCTTGTGGGCCCCTCGCCTGTGGTCACCGCTGGTGTGCGTGCAGAAGCCATCGAGTGCAGCACGACCGGTGGCCCCGGCTTCGAACCGGCTACGGTCGAGCACGTGGAGCATCTCGGGCATGAATCGCTGATGTATATCCGCCTGCAGGCCGCAGCGAGCGTACGTTGGGTCGTGCGCATGCCGGGCATGCAGCAATTGCGAAAGGACTCCACGGTGTTCGTCCGCGTCTTGCCAGAACGGTGGTACGTGTTTGCCGAGGCGCTGCCAGGCGATTACCGGCGCCCGGCTGCTGCCCAGCGTTCGAGCGCGGACCAGTAAGGTACGCACGCGCGCCGTTCCTGAACCCATGTGCGCGCCGTGACGAGCGACATGTTCCGAGTGCGGTACACGTAAGCAATGGCAATGGAAGGCGCGCGGTTGATGCCAGCATTGCAGTGCACGTACGCGCGCTTGCCTTCCGCAGCCCGGTCGCAAAGCCATTCGAGAGCGGGTTCGATGGCTTCGAGCAAGCTTTCGTGGGAACCGTCGACGATGGGAATGCGATGAAAATCGATCCCGCGCACGGCACACGCACGTTGCAAGCTAGCGAGAGAAATATTTTTGGCAGCCAAGTCGGCGTCGTCCTGCAGGTTCAAAATGGCCCCAACGCGGAGCGTTTCGGCAAGCCACGGCACGTCATCTGGCACCAGATATTCGCCTACCAAAAGTTCCGGAAGAATTTCCGTGCAAGACGGTTTTGGAGTTGGGCGCGCTGGCGAACCCCATGCTCGCAGCCAGTAGGACATCGTGGCGAGGGCGTGTACGCAAGCGTACTCGTTTTCTCAAGTTCCCCGGGGAGTCCTGTGTTTTGCGATCGAGAACGGCCAGATGTGCTTGGGAGGTTGGCCACATGTCTCGTCGGGCCGACGTGCGCCTCGAACAATCGTTGCACCATAGGAGAACGCGAGCTGCGGATGCGGCATTACGAGTGTTGGACGCTTTTGACTTTTGCCTGGCAAGCCACGTAAATTGAGGCGCCTTGGGAAGGAGGTCGCATGGGAAACGTGCGTGGAATGACGATTGGAGTTGCGGCTTTGTTGTGTGTACTGGCCGATCCCGCGATGGCGCAGCGTGGGCGGGTGACCAGTGCGCAAGAAATCGCCTCGGTGTTGACCGTTCGCGACGTGCGCGTAGAGGGTGACGTGGTGCGTGCTACGTTGGTCAACCATGCGCCACGCCGGCTGGCGGATGTGCGCTTGCTGATTCGACATGCATGGCTGTGGAACAACGAGCGGAACCCGGGAACGGACAATCCCGGGCGTACCGACACGTACGTTCTTCCCGCGGAAATTCCAGCGGGAGGCACCTACAATTTGGAATACAAGATCGTTCCGCCACTGCCGCGCCGCAGCGATGGCCGGTTTGTGACGACCGTGGAAGTCATCAGCTTTACCGAGGTGGGCTTCTGACTGGAGGGATGGAAGCGCGCAGAGGCCCGACCGCAACTGTAGCCGAGCGGCCGCGCATCGGGATTTCCGCATGTTTGTTGGGCCGGGCGGTCCGGTACGACGGAGGTCATAAGCGCGATGCGTTTTTGACGGAGACCTTCGGCCAGTTCGTCGAGTGGGTGCCTGTTTGTCCCGAAGTCGAAGTTGGGTTGGGGGTGCCGCGCCCGACACTGCGGCTCGAGCTCGATGGCGACCAAGTTCGCTTGCGGATCCCCTCCACGGGGGAGGACCTGACCGAGAAAATGCAGCGCTGGGCGGAAAAACGTGTGTCCGGCTTGCTGCGGGAGAATCTCAGCGGGTTCGTGGTGAAAAAGGACTCGCCAAGCTGCGGCATGGAGCGGGTGCGGGTATACGCAGGACACGGTCCACCGCGTCGCAACGGTGTGGGGGTGTTCACTGCAGCGCTTCGCTCGGCGATGCCCCACCTACCAGTCGAAGAAGAAGGCCGACTGCACGCCCCTCGCTTGCGAGACAATTTCGTGGAACGGGTATTTGCGTACCAGCGTCTGCGCCAATTGTTCTCGGGACCTTGGGGACGAGGGGCGCTAGTGGCCTTCCACACGGCGCACAAGTTGCAACTCATGGCGCATTCCCCGCAGTTGTATCAAGAGCTCGGGCGCTTGGTGGCGCACGCAAAAGAGCTTTCGCGTGCGGAACTTCGTCAACGCTACAGCGACTTGTTCATGCGCTGTTTGGAGGTGCTGGCCCCCACCCGCCGGCATGTGAACGTGCTGCAACACATGGCAGGCTACTTGCGCCCTCACCTCGACCCACCCGCTCGGGCAGAGTTGCAGCGGCTCATCGAAGAATATCGGCGCGGCCTCGTTCCGCTGGTGGTGCCGCTCACGCTGTTGGGATACTTCGTGCGCAAATATTCCGTCGGGTATTTGTTAGGGCAAACGTACCTCGAGCCCCATCCGCGGGAACTAATGCTGCGGAACCACGTGTAGCAACCTGCTCGAGAAGTGGCTGCCAAACGCTGCCTGGGGGTAGAGCAAGCGCTGCCCCGAGGCGGCGTACGGGCGAGGTGGTAGGGCCTGAGTCGATTGTGGCACCGTGGAGTGGGGTTCCCATCCGGAGCGGGGTGAGGGGCGCATGGGTGCTGCCCGCTCTACCCGATGCGCCCCGATGCGCTGACAGCCAAATGGCGTGCATTCTGCCTCGCGCCCCGTTGCCCGCGACAAGGCCGAGCCTGTCATCCGAGCGGTCGCACCGTACCCGACCAAATCGAGGGTGATCTTCGGCCTCTTCGAGGATCCGAGTGCGTGGGGACAACCGCTTGCCTTGGCGTTTGCCGTTCTAGGGGGCCGCGTCGCCAAAGGGTTGTTTCCAACCAGTGCTCCGGATCCAACGGATGTATGCCATGAGGGCGTTCAATTGATGCGGGGTGAGTCGATCGCCGTACGCAGGCATGTAGACGCGTTGCCGCTCGATGAAGCGACGTGCCAGAGGATGGCGGCGCAACCGGTCGATATTGCCCTCTTGGATCCACTGGCGCAACTCGTCATCGTTGCGCACCAAGTCGCGAAAGTCGTTTCCCCACCAGCCTGGGATGTAGCCTTTGAACGAGCCTGGGTTTGGAACGCCGCCCGCGCCCATGGGCCCGTGGCAATGGAAGCAGCCGAACTCCACGGCGAGCTCGTGTCCCTCCCGTGCGAGCGGATCGCTGGGGAGAACAAGATCCGACCGTGCGCGAATGTACGCGATCAGGTCATCGACCTCCCGATCCGATAGGAAGCCGCGGTATGCCGGCATCACGAGCAACCACTGACGTGTCTTTTCCCGATACGCCGGGTCGCTGCGTTTGCGCGCCGGAGCACCGTCGAGGATGTATTCCCGGAGTTCTTGCTCGTTCTTGGCCCACATCATGGGAACGCCGCCGGCGAACCCGGGGACTTCTTCGTCTTCGCTGCCAGGGTTCTTGACCCCACCCATGCCGTCGGGCCCGTGGCAGGTGAAGCAGCCCGATCGCAGCGCGATTTCATAGCCGCGCCGGGCTGCGGTGGTCTCCACATCGAGGATGATCCTGCGAGCCGACGGGTACACCCAGATGGCCAGGACGAAAAAAAACGCGAGCGTCCAAAAGCGCCGAACCAAAAACTCCCGCAGCCGCCGCACCCCGTGCTCCGATCCTGGCTTCACAAATCCACAACCACCGTCGCGACCCAACGCCCGTTTTGTTTCCGTACCGAAAGGCGGTGCAACGTAACTGCCTTTACGTCGGCGCTCAACCAGTGTCGGGAGGGGTCGACTTGTTCTCCGGCGAGCACTGCCTCCGCTCGATAGGGCGGCTGTTCAGCATGCACCGTGCACGACGTTGCGCGCAAGAACAGCTGCTCCGCATCTTTGAAGTACAGGATCTCCTCGAGGAACCGTACGAGCAAAAAGTCGAGATCCTCGGCCTCGACCACGACGGTACGCTGCTCCCGTTCCTGCACGGCTTCCGGGTTCCCGACCATGAGCGACAGCAACGCGTCGGCAGCGGAGCGAAAGCACTCTTCGAGCGTATCTCCCCATGCCTCGAAGCCGGCATCGGAAATCGGGGCATCCTCGAGCCAGCGAAACGGCACGCGCCTCAGCCCTTTACGTTTCCAATGGGAGTGAAGCGCACAACGGGCAGGCTCAGTCCCGCTTCGGTGGTGGCCGCGACGACCGCGTCGATGTTCTTGTAGGCGGCCCCAGCTTCCTCGGCTAAGCCAGCGTACGATACGCTGCGAACGTAAATGCCCCGTGCAGCCAGCGCTTGTTCGAGTTCCTTGCCGTGGAATTGCTTCTTGGCAGCGTGGCGGCTCATCGTGCGTCCACTGCCGTGGGCTGTGGTAAAAAAGGCTTGTTTGCCCGTGGACACCCCGCGCAATAGGTAGGAGCCAGTTTCCATACTGCCGCCAATGATCACCGGCTGGCCAATCTCCCGGTACGGAGCGGGTACGTCGGGCATACCAGGCGCGAACGCCCTTGTCGCGCCCTTGCGATGTACGAGAAGCTTGCGCCTGCGGCCGCCCACTTCGTGTTCTTCGAGTTTGGCGGTGTTGTGACAAACGTCGTATACCATTTCGAGTCCGAGCTCGCGCGCGTCGCGATGCAAGACCTCGCTGAAGACCTCGCGGACCCGGTGCAAAATCATCTGGCGGTTCGCGAACGACATGTTGATGCCACACTTCATGGCTGCGAAGTACGCTTGCCCTTCGGGAGAGCGGAACGGGGCGCAAGCAAGGTCGCGGTCGGGCAACTTGATCCCCCACTTCTTTTCCATGAGCGGCGCGAATTGCTGGACGTAGTCGCTCGCGATCTGGTGCCCGAACCCACGGCTTCCGCAGTGAAACATGACGACGACCTGATACGGTTTGGTAATCCCCATCACCGCTGCAGCCTCGGGATCGAACACGTGCTCGGGTTTCACGATTTGGATTTCCAAATAGTGATTGCCAGACCCGAGCGTTCCAACTTGTGTCCGCCCGCGCTCCAACGCTCGACGGCTTACTTTCGATGGGTCTGCTCCTGCAATCGCGCCGCCTTCTTCCGTGCGCTCCAAGTCTTCGGGCCAACCGTATCCATGAGCCACGCACCAGCGTGCGCCCTGGACGGCGACTTCCGCGAATTCGTCGTCGGAGAGTTTCAAAAAGCCGTGCGCTCCGACGCCGGCCGGCACCCGGCGGTACAGGGCGTCCACCAGCTCTCGCACCCGTTCGCGAATCTCATCGTACACCAAGTTGGTACGCACCAAGCGCATCCCGCAATTGATGTCGAACCCGATGCCTCCGGGCGAGATGACCCCTTCGTCAGGATCCATTGCGGCCATGCCCCCGATCGGGAACCCATAGCCCCAGTGGCCATCGGGCATGCAAAAGGCCCGCTCCACGATGCCAGGGAGCATGGCGACGTTCGTGACCTGCTCGAACACGCCGTCGTCCATTTGCTCGAGTAGCTCTTCCGTGGCGTAAATCCTCGCCGGCACCCGCATGCCTGGTTTTGCGTCAGGCGGAATCTCCCAGGTAGCAGGCCCAACGGGAACAACTTTCTTCCTCAATTCCGAGCCCTTTAGTGCCGGTACCGCCATGCTCATGAAACTACTCGCCTCTCGGGATTCTGGCAACTGGTCGAGAGCCGGTGGTTGCACGTGCGCGTCGTACTCGCGAGAACATCGGATTCGTGAGATACGTGTTGGAACTCCGCGTTTCGCACGCGAACGTGGACTTCGTTGGCGAACAAAAGCTTGCCGACTTGCTCGGAATGTTCGAGCAGGCTGCGGTCGAAGCCTCGCAAGCCTGCGGCTGGGATCCTCGAGCATACGCTGCCGCGCAGCGAGTATGGATGATTCGGCGCACGCGCGTGTGGCGCTGGGCGGCGGTTGGCGGGCTCGACCAACTGCGCGTGGAGACGCAGGTGGCAGACGTACGCCGAGCGCGCTCTTTGCGCGAGTACCGCGTGTGGTCCGGGTCGGTGCTCGTTGCCGAGGCCGCCACGGATTGGGTGTACTGCGATGTTCAGCGAGGACGACCAGTGCGCATCCCCGAAGAACTGGCTGCTGCGTTACATGGCGGTGGAGCCGTTCCGCACTGCGAGCGCGCCCCGCACCCGTTCGAGACACCGGCGGAGTCCCCGGAGATCGAAACGGTCACGGTACAGCCGTCGCACTTGGACCACGTCCAGCACGTGAACAACGCCACGTACGTAGACTTCCTGGACAACGCAGCTTTGTCGTGGTGCGGGCGCCAAGGTTGGCCGCTTGCCCGTATGCTTGCAGAAGGCGGGGCCCTGCGGCCCGTAGGTATCGATGTGGAATACCTCGACGATGCGGGCGTAGGCGAGTTCTTGGAGGTTGCCACGTGGGGGCGGTGGGAGCGAGACGAGGAGGGGCCTCCCCGCGCGGCTTCGTTTTGGCAGGTGATTCGCCGGCCGTCGGGTAGCACGCTGCTGCGTGCCTTCGCGCACTACCGTTGGCGCCAACGTTCGCCGGTGCTCGGAGCGCCTCCCTCGTAAAGCGAGTGTTTGTTCCTTCCAGAAGTTTTCATGTGCCGTGGTTCGGTGAGCTTGGAGAGCCACAATTCGCTCAGGCCGCATCCTGTACGCGAACCGGTTGGAGCGCTCCGTGGCACAGGAGCCAGGAATCGCGGCCAGATGGAAAGAAGACAAGGAGGCGCGCATCGGCTACCGGTCGCCAGGTCCTAGAGCACC